>Ga0081539_10001388_pt1 | contig 41708 bp, 32 predicted proteins | sample TabmetS4T2R2_FD_71023 | JGI IMG/M metagenome (GOLD analysis project Ga0081539, IMG submission 71023) | Tabebuia heterophylla rhizosphere microbial communities from the University of Puerto Rico - S4T2R2 | ecosystem: Host-associated > Plants > Roots > Rhizosphere ... | reverse complement strand
GGCGTCGGCAACTGCGCGAGCAGCCTCGTCCAGGGCCGCTACTACTACGAGAACGCGAAGGACGACGAGTTCGTCCCGGGACTCATGCACGTCACCGTCGGTGGCTACCACATCCGCGACATCGAGTTCGTGGCGGCCTTCGACATCGACAAGAACAAGGTCGGCAAGGACCTGTCCGAGGCGATCTACACGAGGCCGAACAACACGTACGTCTTCCAGCAGGTTCCCAATCTCGGCGTGACCGTCGAGCGCGGGATGACCCACGACGGGCTCGGCAAGTACCTCAGCCAGGTGATCGAGAAGGCGCCCGGCCCCACGTCGGACGTCGTCGGGATCCTGCGCGAGCGCCAGGTCGACCTCGTCGTCTCGTATCTCCCGGTCGGGAGCGAGGAAGCGACGAAGTGGTACGTCGAGCAGGCGCTCCGGGCCGGTGTCGGCTTCATCAACGCGATCCCGGTCTTCATCGGCCGCGAGCCGTACTGGCAGCGCCGCTTCGCCGAGGAAGGCCTGCCGGTCATCGGCGACGACATCAAGAGCCAGGTCGGCGCGACGATCAGCCACCGCGTCCTGACCCGCCTGTTCATGGACCGGGGCGTCCGCCTCGATCGGACCTACCAGCTGAACTTCGGCGGCAACACGGACTTCCTGAACATGCTCGAGCGCGAGCGGCTCGAGTCGAAGAAGATCTCGAAGACGAACGCGGTCACGTCCATGCTCGACTACGAGATGGACCCGGACGATGTCCACGTCGGCCCGAGCGACCACGTGCCGTGGCTCCAGGATCGCAAGTGGTGCTACATCCGGATGGAGGGCACGACCTACGGCGACGTGCCGCTCAACGCCGAGCTGAAGCTGGAGGTCTGGGACTCACCGAACTCGGCCGGGGTCATCACGGACGCGATCCGCTGCCTGAAGCTGGGCCTCGACCGCGGGCTCAAGGGCACCCTCATCGCCCCGAGCTCGTACTTCATGAAGAGCCCGCCGATCCAGATCCACGACGACATCGCCCGCGAGCGAGTGGAGGCGTTCATCCGCGGCGATGACAACGAGACCCTCGTCGGGACCGAGAACCTCACGAAGGCCCAGCTGAAGAAGCTCGCCTCCACGCCGGTCCGAGCGACGGCGAAGAAGGCGGCCGCGGCGGCTCGGTAGCTGATCGTGACCAGCCCCAAGGTCCTCGAGGCGCCCCACCGCCGGAAGGGGCAAGGTCCCAGGGTTCTGGAGAAGCTCGCCGTGACGGCGTACGCCGCCGCCGTGTGGCTCGTCGCCCACATCCCGCAGCGCCTCGCCCGGTTCGTCATCGGTACCGCGAGCCAGGCCGGCTACCTCCTGTGGCCCACGAAGCGGACCTGGTCGAACGCGAACTTCGGACGCGTCGCCGGGCTGCCACCCGGCGACCGTCGCGTCCGGACGCTCGCACTCGCGGCGTACCGGCAGTACGCGACCTACCTCGTCGAGGTGATGCGCCTCGAGTCGCTGTCGCCCGAGGAGGCGATCGAGCGGGTCGTCCAGACCGACCTCGACGAGATCGAGCGCGCCTGGCGGGCGTCGCCGGGAGGCCTGATCTTCGCCTTGGGCCACGTCGGCAACAACGAGGCGGTGGCCGCCGGCGTCGCGAACCGCGGCTGGCCGATCAGCGTCGTCGCGGACGATTCCTCGTTCCCCGAGATGTTCGAGCGGTTCCGCCGGCTTCGCGAGGCGTGGGGCGTGCGCGTGATCCCCTGGCGGAACCTGCGCGAGATCTACGCGGTCCTCAAGCGGCGCGAGATGCTCGCGCTGCTCGTCGACTGGGGCTATCGCTCGGACGGCGTGCCCGTCCGGCTGTTCGGCGCGTGGACCACCCTGCCCGCCGGGCCGGCCACGCTCGCCGCGAAGACGGGCTCCGTCATCCTGCCGGTCGCGATCCGGCGGGGCCGCGACGGGATGTTCCACACCGCGTTCGCTCCGGTCATCAGCGTCCCCTCCGCTTCCGACCCCGACGTCGCTCGGGCGACGCAGGCCATCGCGACTGCGCTCGAGGCGACGATCGCCGCCGCGCCCCAGCAGTGGTACAGCTTCAAGCCGATGTGGCCGCCTTCTGCCGAGGAGTCGGCCGAGCTCGAGCGGCGGGCGCGGACGATGCTCGGGGAGGCCGGGCCGGCCGGTGAGGCGGCGGGCCGCGCGATGGCGTCTCCTGCCCCCGGCGTCCCGCCCCTCGACACCGAGCTCGCCCCATCGTGAGCGCCGGTCCGGCGACCCCCGTCCGCCGGGGCACGCCCGTCCAGCGGCTCCGGGCGCGCGCCCTCGCCGTCGCCTCGTGGATCGCCTGCAGGCTGCCTGAAGCCGTTGCGAATCGGGTCGGGGACCTCGCGGGTCGAGCGTGGTACCGCCTGGCCCCCGCACGAGCTGCGCAGGCCCGGCGGAACCTCCTCCGGGTCGCCACCGAGCTCGAGCGGCGCGGGCGCGGGTCGGTCCTCGCCCGTCGCGCCGCGGGTGATCCGCGCGCCCTGGAGCGGCTCGTCCGAGAGGCGTTCCGGCATGACGCCCGGTACTACCTCGAGGTCCTCCGCGCACCGGCCCTCACGCCGCGGATCTTCGACGAGCGCGTGATCGTGGAGAGCCCGGAGGCAGTCGAGGCGGCGTTCGCCGCCGGCCCGATGATCTTCGTCTCGAGCCACCTCGGCCCGATCGAGCTGCCGGCGCTCTATCTCGCGAACCGCTCGGGCAGGACGTTCGTCGCGCCGATGGAGACGCTCGACGATCCGCCGCTCCAGGCCTGGTTCGAGCGGACGCGCGGCTCCCTCGGCGTCCGGATCGTCGGCCTCCGCGCCGCTCGGCGCGAGCTGCGGGCCGCGCTCGAAGCGGGCGAGTACGTCGGGGTCGTCGGCGATCGCGACATCGGCGGCGGGGGGATCGAGGTCCCGCTGTTCGGTGCACCGGCGCCGCTTCCGATCGGTCCCGCGCTCCTCGCGATCGAGACGGGGGCCGGGCTGTCGGTCGTCGGCGTACGCCGGCTTCCCGACGGGCGGATCGCGGGGCGGCTCATCCCGGTCGAGGTCGCCGCCAGCGGGTCGCGTCGGGAGCGGATCGCCGTCACCCTCCGCACGATCGCCGCGGCGTTCGAGGACCTGATCGCGGACGCGCCGGAGCAATGGACGGCGGTGTTCTTCCCGATCTGGCCCGACCTGGCGCACGAGCCGACCGCCGCGACCGACGGCGCCGCGGCGAGCGATGGTCTCGCCACGCCGGCCGAGACGCGCACGGCGGGCGACGCGCGGTGACGGATCGGCTCGGCCGGGCCGACCTGCACATCCACACCCGCGCGTCGGATGGGATCGACCCGATCCCGGCGATCCTCGACCACGTGGAGCGCGCGACCGACCTGGACGTCATCGCGATCACCGATCACGAGCGGATCGACGCCGCACTCGCCGCCCGGACGATGGCCCGCGAGCTCGGCCATCGGGCCGAGGTCGTCGTGGGCGAGGAGGTCTCGACGCTCGGCGGTCATCTCCTGGCCCTGTTCATCGAGGAGCGGGTCCGCCCGCTCCGCGGCCTCCGGACGACGATCGGCGAGATCCACGAGCAGGGCGGTCTCGCGATCCCGGCCCATCCCCTCGTGCCGTATCCGCTGTGCGCGCAGGGCTGGGTGATCCGGCGGCTCCTGGCCGATCGCGATCCGCGCGTCCGGCCGGACGGGCTGGAGGCGTTCAACCCGACGATGTTCGGACGACCGTGGCACGGCCGGGTCGTCCGGTTCGCCGCGGAGCACCGCCTCCCGACGGTCGGGAACAGCGACAGCCATGAGGCCGCGACGATCGGGATCGGGTGGTCGAGCTTCCCGGGCCGGACGGCGGAGGACCTGCGGGCCGCGATCCTCGAGGGCCGCACCCGCCACCACGGCGCGTTCCACGCGACCGGCGGCCAGGTGTCGACGTTCGGCCGGCAGCTCCGCAAGTACGGCCGCGACGCGCGCGAGATCGTGGGCGGCAAGGTCCGCCGCGACGGCACCGGTCGCGACCTGGGCTATCCCGGCGGACGCCACCGGCCGCCCCGGTTCGCCGAGGCGTGGGGCGACGAGCGCGCCGCCCGCGCCGGCGCCGCGCCAAGGGCGGACAATCGGGGCGGATGAAGATCGGGCTCGTCACCCCGTACGTCTATCCGCTGCCCGGCGGCGTGACCCAGCACGTCCGCTACCTGTACGAGAACCTCCGGCTGCGCGGCCACGACGTGCGGATCATCTCGAGCTCGCACGGTCTCCAGCGGGCATCCGAGGGCGACATCATCCGGATCGGCAAGGGCTTCTCGCTGCCCGTCAACGGGTCGGTCGGGACGATCACGCTGTCGCCCCGCTTCGTGTCGCAGGTCCGGGCGGTGCTCGAGCGCGAGCAGTTCGACCTGCTCCACTACCACGAGCCGTTCGTCCCGTTCCTCTCGCCGATCATCCTGCGCCTGTCGCAGAGCGTGAACGTCGCGACGTTCCACGCGTACGGCGGGTTCTCGCCCTCGTACGAGTTCGGCAGCCGGGTGATGCGGGGCGAGGCCGCCAGGCTCCATGGCCGGATCGCGGTGAGCGGCGCCGCGAAGCACTTCATCGACCGCTACTTCCCGGGCGAGTACAAGGTCATCCCGAACGGCGTCGACGTGGAGCGGTTCGCCAAGGCCGTCCCACTCGCACGCTGGCAGGACGGGACGCGGAACCTCCTGTTCGTCGGACGGTTCGAGCCTCGGAAGGGCCTGCTCGAATTGCTGAAGGGCTACCGGATCCTGCGCAAGACCGGCTGCGAGTGCCGCCTGCTCGTCGTGGGCGCCGGGCCGCTCGGGCGGGAGGCGCGCCGGTACATCGCGACGCGCCGGCTCAAGGGCGTCGAGTTCCTCGGCCGGGTGAGCGACGAGGAGAAGGCCCAGCTCTTCCGGACGGCCGATGTCTACGTCAGCCCCGCGACCGGCGGCGAGTCGTTCGGGATCGTCCTGCTCGAGGCGATGGCCGCGGGCACGGCCATCGTCGCTTCGGACATCCACGGCTACAAGGGCGTCGTGCGGCGCGGCCGCGAGGGCCTTCTCGTGCCGCCCCGCGAGCCGAAGCAGATCGCGGGCGCCATCGCCCGCCTCCTCCGTGACGACGAGCTGCGCGCGGCGATGGGCGCGGCCGGCCGGCGACGGGCGACCGAGTTCAGCTGGGAGCGCGTCACCGCGAAGGTTGACGACTACTACGGGCTCGTCATCCGGCGCCTTTCGGGGCGCGGCGAGCTCCCGCCGATGTTCCACGCCACCGTTCCGGCTTCGCCGCGCACGGGCGGCGCGACCGCACGGGACGTCGTCGAGGCGGTCGGCGACGGGGTCGAGGTCGGCGCCTCCACGTAGCAGCTGCACCGGTCGCGGCCTCGGGGGCGACCTGGTGGCGCCCGGTCGCGCTCCCGTCGCCGACGTCGTCGCGCCCGGTCGCCGAGCTAGTCGCCCGCGGCGCCCCCGCCGCGGTCGGCCGCCATCCGCGGCCCGACGATCTCCGCCTCGTCCTCGGCGACCCGCTCGGCGAGGGCCAGCCGCCAGACCCAGGCCGAGTACCCCACGACGAGGGCCAGGAAGACGACCGACGCCCCCAGGACGAGCGGCGTGGTACTGAACAGCTGGATCGGAACCTTCGAGCCGACGTTGTTCACCGGGAACTGGAACGCGTACAGGTAGGTCGGCAGGAGGCCCTGGTACACGTTCGCGATCGCGGTCGGGAGCGGCAGGGCGCTGAAGTTCGGGTAGACGACGACGAACCAGCCGACGATCGTGATGAGGACGCCCACGACGAACCGGCGCGCGTCCCGCGTCGTGGCGACGTAGGCCGCGATCACCACGGCGATGAAGCCGGCCACGAGCGCGACCGGCTCGACCGGCACGCGCTCGATCGAGATGAGCGCCGTCTCCCCGAACAGACTCGGGACGATCCGGGCCGCCGCGATCGCGCCGAGCGCGGCGAGACCCAGCTGGCCCATCGCGACGGTCGAGTCGGACAGGGTCACGCCAGCGATCACGACCTGGCGGTCCTCGAGCTGGTCCTCGCCGAGGCGGTTGAACAGCCGGGCGATGACGAGCACGGATACGCCCAGGATCGCGGCCACCGACGCGATCTGAGCCGTCAGAAGGAACTGCGGGATGCTCGGCGCGCAGGCGACCGAGCCCTGGCTGACCCGCTCCACGCCGACGAATCCGCAGATCGGCCGGGCGAAGACCCAGGCGGCAGCCGGCGCGATGATCGCGGCGCCGGCCGCCAGTCGCGCGACGAGCCACGTCCGGCGCGAGGCCCCGTGCCACAGCTCGGCGAGGAAGTAGGCGAGGGCGAGGATGAGGAACGGCAGGCTCGTGTAGTAGTGGTACTGGAACGCGGCCCGGTCGATCCGCGCCCAGGCCACCCACTGGAACGCGTAGCCGATCGTCACGAGCGCGAGAGCGAGGCTCCGCCGCGCATAGGCCTGCCACGCCGCGAACAGCAGGGCGGGCAGGCCGAGCCACCAGATCACGATGTTCCCGGCGTCGTAGATCGCAGCGGTCGTGTTCGCGCCGAGGCCCTCCTGGTAGAACCAGACCGGCTTCAGGTCGAACAGCCACGCCCACCACGGCGATGACGCGGCATGCGGCGTCCCGAGGTCGTTGTGGTACGCGTACATCGCGCCCGTGAGGTCCGTCAGGGTCTGACCGGTGTGGCCCGCGGGCCAGCCCGCGACGAGGACGTGGTTGGCGATCAGGGCCCACGGGATGTACGAGATGACGTAGATCGCGATCGGCACGGCAAGCAGGCTGCCGACCATCCAGACCACCGGCAGGCCGAACTGGGCGCCCGGTCGGAGCCAGGCGGCCGAGGGTGGCGGAGCCGGCGGGGCGAGAAGCGCGGCGGGCTCGTCCGGGGTGGGCGCCGGGGCGAGCGGTCCGAACCCGAGCCGGGCCGCGACGACGAAGGCGAGCCAGACCAGGGCCGACGTCAGGGCCAGCCCCAGGGCGACCTTGATCGGGTTCACGACGATCGGCCCGATCGTCAGCGGCACGTTCGCCTTGTTCAGGGCGATCGCGATCAGGGCGACGAGTCCTCCCGCTGCGACCGGCGCGCCGACCGCGAACCGGATCTCGTCGAGCGACCAGCGGAGCGGATGGAGGACGTTCGCGACGACGGCCACCACCGTCAGACCGACCATGATCGCGACGAAGGGCAGGTTCCCGAACCCCGTGCCGGCCGGCACGTTGATCGCGAGATAGCCGAGGACCGTCGTCATCAGGATGAGTGCGACGATCGCCAGGAGCCGGCCAAGCGCGCTCCGGACGAGGATGAGGAATCCGATCCCGAGGATCGCGTACAGGGCGACCCACTTCGATGCGAGCGCGAGCCCGAGGAAGGCGCCGACCAGCGGCATCCCGATCCAGAAGGCGCCGCGGTGGCGCCACGCGCCGGTCCACAGCGCGGCGAAGACGGTGTACGCCGCAACGATCCCGAGCCCGACGTACGCATCGTTCATCCCGATCCGCGACTGGACGAAGAGCATCCCGTCGGCGAAACACAGGACGCCGACGATCAGGGCGATCGAGCGCCGCCGGAACAGCAGCCGGGCGAGGAGGTACAGGAACGCCGCCATCGCGGCGCCGGCGAGGACGCCGGGTAGCCGCCACGCGAACTCGTGCATCCCCACGTCGACGCTCGCGACGGTCCCGGCCGAATCGAAGGCGAGGATCTCCTGGCGATCGTGGGTCGGATCGAGCCGGTTCGCATCCATCACCCAGGCCGCCGGCTCGATCGGCAGCTTCGCGTCGGCGTAGACGGCGCGCGCGTGCGGCTCGATCACGTAGATCGTGGCCGCGCCGGCGTCCGGCGTGCGGCCCATGACGTGGACCATCTCGCTGGCGTCGTCATAGGCGACCCGATCGACCGAGCCGGGCATCGCCATTGTCGCGGCCAACACCGGGCCGTTCTTCGCCGCGTCGCCGCCGACGGCAACGATCGCCACCCGTCCAACCTCGTCGGTCGTCGCGTCGGGATCGGTCGCCACGTACAGCTCGGCACTGTCGACATCGACATACGCGAGGCCCCGAGCGGGCGTGCCGACCGACAGCGTCTCCGCCACGAAGTGTCCCTCGGCCGTGATGAACTCGACCCCGTTCGCGTCCGCCACCGCGACGCGCGGGAGCGAGTCGATCATGATCCCGGCCAGGCGCCCGTCGTCGATCGCCTTCTGGAGGGCGGTCCGGTCACTCGCGGTCCGGACGCCTGCCACGACCGTCCGCGGCACGTCCGTGGCGGACAGGCGCGCCTCGTACGTCGCCCGGTCGCCGCCGATGATCGACGCGATCGTGGCGGCTGCCGCCGCCGGATCCGCGACGCCGCCGGTGGTTCCCACGAGCGTCGACGCCGTACCGCCGCGAGCCAGGCCGGCGATGTCGGGCAGCTCGAGCGTCCCGACCGTCTCGGCCGTCGTGGGATCGACGAAGACGACCCGATCGTCCGTCGTCGTCGCGACGATCGAGGTCCCGTCGTCGGGCAGGAAGACCCGCTCGATGGATCCGTCGATCTGGCCCAGCAACGCCGCCTCTCCGGCGGAGGAGCTCGCGCCTGATCGCCGGGCCTCGTCGAGGCTGGCGGTCTCGAACGTCCAGATCGATCCGTCGGACGTGCCGATCACGAGCCGTCGCCCGGCGGTGTCGAACGCGATCGCCGCCGCGCCATCGATGCGCTCGCTCGCGATGAGCTTCCGCGTCGTCAGGTCGTACGAGCGCAACTCCGAGCCCGTGACGAGGTCGACGCGGTCGCCGATCCACGCGGCCTCGTCGTCGGGATCCGGCGTCCGCTTCTCGATGACGGCGTCGAGGACGGGGCTCCCGATCGAGCTCGTCGCGGTCACCCGGTCGTTGCCCCACGCGACCAGCCCGCCGGCCATCGCGTACTTCGCGAGATGCGGATGGGTCCACTCGTAGATTCCGTGGTCGATGCCGTACCGCCACGACTGGAGGAACTCGGTCGCCGTGCGCGCGTGGTAGACCTCGTCGAAGTGCATCTGGTACGGCTCGGACAGCCGGAACATCCGGACGCCGAGGATCGCCGCCACGAGGACGACCAGGACCCACAGGTCGAGCCGGTCGAGACGCCCGCCGGGCTCGTCGTGCAGCCCGCGCGAGCGGTCGGCCCGGACGGGACGCTGGTCGAGCCGCGCCCGGAACCATTCGATCGGTCCGAGCATCCCGAGCGACGGCGGCTCGCTCCAGACGGGCAATGGCGCCTCACGCCGAGCGGCGGGCGACGCGCCCCGGGCGGCCGCGGCCGCCATCGCCCGGGTCGCCGGGTCGGGTGCGGGCCTCGGGTCGCCGGCGCGCGTGGGCGACCACCGTGCGTCCTCGGCGCTCCCGAGGGCGCCCTCGCTGGCCCAGTCGTCGTCCGGCGGCTCGTCCCAGGACCGGTCGAGCTCGCGTTCGAGCGCGGCTTCGGCAGCGGGGCGGAGCTGACCGAACGCCCAGATGGCCGCTGCCAGGCCCGCGATGGCGATGAGCGTCACGCCGGACTGGGACCGGATCCCGGGACCGATCCCGAACCAGTCCGTGATCCCCGGGTTGTTCGAGTAGATCGTCGTGAGGACGACGTAGAGGTTGAGGAACGTGGTCGCCGACAGGACCGCATAGGCGACCTTCCAGCGCATCGAGAACGCGGCGAGGATCGCGCCGACAGCCACGAACGGGAACAGGTAGCGCTCGTGGACGCGGGTCGGAAGCATGAAGAAGGCGATCGCGAGGATCGTCACCGCGACGAGGATCGTCAGCGGCGCCGGACGCCGCCACACGATCAGGCTGACGACGACGAAGGCGGCGATCAGCAGGGCCGCCCCGACGTAGACCGCCGGGACCGGTCCGATCATCACGGCCTCGGGGCACGCGACCCGGCCCGCCGGCGGGTTGAGGATCAGGGTGTCGCACGCCCACGTCCCGTTCGCGGCGACGCCGTTTCCGTCGGTCGAGGCGAGGGCCCACGGGTTGTAGGCGTTGACGCTCGCGTACGGGTAGCCACCGGCGGTCTTGAACACCTGCTCCATGAGGCCCGAGTGGAACAGCTCGCCCGACCGCGGCGGCTCGATGACCGACAGCCCGAAGGGATGGCACAGCGCCACGGCGGTGAGGAACCCGGCGACGCCGGTCGTTAGGATCCGGATCGGGTGACCGGTCCGGCGCTCCCAGGCGAAGAACCGGTCGAGGAGGCGGTCGAGGGTCGGTGAGGCCCACCATCGAGCGGGCGTCCGGGCCGAAACGTCAGGACCGGGCGCGTCCATCTCGGCTGGGTCGATTGCGGGCGGCCGCAGGGCCCGTCGGATCGTCACCAGCGCGACGATCGGCCCGAGGATCGCGAGCTGCGGCTTGATCAGCGCGGCGATCACGGTGAAGATCGCGGCCCGCTCCGGGCGATCGCGCCACACCTCGCGGATGCCGAGCAGGAGGAACACGACCCCGAACGAATCGACCTGGCCCCACAGGACCGAGTCGAACCAGGTGACCGGGTTGACGACGACGAGGGCGGCGCCGACCAGCGCGGCCCGGCCGCCTCCACCCAGCTCGCGGACCATCGACCAGACGAGCCAGCCGAGCGCGACGTCTGCGAGGATCGGCGGGATCTTGATGAGGTCGCCGATGCCGCCCATCGCCCGTCCCACGACCCCCACGGCGTACAGCACGTAGAGATAGCCGGGCGTGTAGTCGTGGAAGAAGTCCCGGGTGTAGAACCCGCCGAGGCCCTGGCTGGCGAGGTTGCCCGCCCACGCCTGGAAGGAGATCCGATCGACGCCGAAGCCCGAGCCCGGGTTGAGCTGTGCGATGATGAGCCGGAGGACGAGGCCGAGCGCGAGGACAGCGACGATCGCGCCGATGCCATCCCGCGTCCCGGTGGTCCGCGTCGGCGCGTCCGCGCCCCGGCTCGGTCCGCCCGACACGCGGCCGGACGTCACGGGATGGATCTCCCCGAACGAGCGTTGAGGTGGACCGCAGGGTAGCACAGGGTCGATCGCAGCCTGCCCACCCGGACCCGTCGGCCACGTTCGTCGCGATCTCGGTCGGGAGCGCCCTCATCGCGATCGCCCTGGTCGTCTACACGCTGTCTCATCCCACCCGCTTCTACAACCATTTCGAGTGGCAGGCGCTCGCGTTCCTCGAGGGTCAGACGGCCATCCGCTATCCGGTCGAGGCGAGCGCGACGAGCCGCGGGAACGCCTTCTTCCAGGACGTCCTGCCCGTCGCCTCGAGCGACGGCGTCCCGCGCGGCGTGGTTCCGTTCCCGCCCCTGCCGGCGATCGTCCTCGTGCCGTTCGTCGCGCTGTGGGGCCTCGCCGCGAACGGCCAGCTCGTGTTCGCGATCCTCGGCGCCCTGGATGTCGGGCTCGCCTGGTGGGTCCTGGGTCGGTTGCCGGTCCGGCCGTGGGTCCGGTTCACCGCCACCGCGTTCTTCGGGTTCGGGACGGTCTTCTGGTACGCCGCCCAGATCGGCACGACGTGGTACCAGGCCCACGTCCTCGCGGTGGGCCTCGCGTTCGCGGCGATCGGCCTGGCGCTCGGCGCGGACCGGGACGCGGCGATCCGCGAGGACGATCTGGGCGAGGCGTCCGAGGGCGAGGACGACGAGCGACCGGCCTCCGATGGCCTGGCCGTCCTGCGCCGGCTGCTCCCGGACTCCCGCCAGTTCGCCGCCGGGGTGCTGTTCGGGCTCGCCTGCACCTCGCGGCTGACGGTGGCGTTCGCCGCACCGTTCTTCGTCCTCGTGGGCGGCGGCGGTTCGTGGTGGCGCCGAGGCTGGTCCGCTGCGCTCGGAACGGCGATCCCGCTGGCCGGCCTGGCCCTCTACAACGTCGCGTCGACGGGCCAGCTCTTCAACCCCGCGTACCAGCACCTGTACGAGCTCGAGGCGACGTACTACCGGCCGCTCGGCTACAACCTCGACTGGGAGATCGAGGACATTCGGTACCTGCCCCAGAATTTCGCGATCATGTTCCTGAGCGCCCCGGTCTGGCACCCCACGCAGGTGCCGATGACCCTCGGCAACGGCGACGCGCTGTGCACGGCCGCCGACGCGGCCCGCGGCCTGTTCGACCCGGGCTGTCCGCTCCTCCTGCCGCGCGACACCGGGATGAGCATCCTCCTGACGAGCCCCGCCTATCTCCTCGCCTTGCCGGCCCTCCGGTGGGGGTTCGGGCTGAGCCGGCTCGTGTCCGGAGCGGCCCTCGCCGTGCTGATCATCGGGTTCGTCAACCTCCTGCACTTCAGCCAGGGCTGGGTCCAGTTCGGCTACCGGTTCAGCAACGACTTCGCGCCGTGGGCGGTGCTGCTCGTCGCCGTGGGGCTCGAGCGGATCGCGGCCTTTGCGCGGCCGCTGAGGGACGCCGGCGCGCGCCCCCAGCCCGACGCCTGGTCGGACAGCGCCGGAGGCGGTCCCGCCGTGGCCATCGACGAGGCGGGGTCTGCCCCGGCTGCCCTCGTCGGCTGGCTGGCGATCGGGCTCGCCCTCGCGCTCGTCGTCGCGTCGGTCGTCGTCAACGCCTGGGGCGTGATCTGGGGGAACGCGCTCGGATGGTGAGCGCGGCCGCGCGATCGCGCCTTCGACGGACTCTTGATCCCGCCCTGGTCGCCGCGCTCGGCGCCGGACTCGTCGCGTTCGCGCTGTGCATCTGGCGGCTGATGCCGGGCGTCGGCTTCTGGGACACCGCCGAATTCCAGATGGTCGGGCCGGTCCTCGGGACGGCCCATCCGACCGGCTATCCCAGCTACGTCCTCGTCGGCTGGCTCGCCTCGATCCTGCTCACGCCGCTCGGCGAGGCGGCTCTCCGGATGAACGCCCTGTCGGCGATCCTCCTGGCCGTGGCGGTCGCTGTCACGGTCGATCTCGCCCGCAGGCTGAGCGGCTCGCTGATCCTCGGTGTCGTCGCCGGGCTCGGGACCGCCGTCACCCCGATCGTCTGGGCGATCGGGACCCACGCCGACCCGCATGCGCTCCACGTCGCGTTCCTCGCGGTCATCCTGTGGCTCCTCGTTCGCTGGGAGCAGTCGGTCCGGGGCAACGCGATCGAACCGGACGAGCCGCCGGACGACACCCACCGCGCGGATCGCCTCCTCATCGCGGCGGCGGTCGTCGTCGGCCTGGCGGTGGGGAACCACTCGTTGACGCTGCTGCTCGGCCCACCGATCGTCCTGTTCGTCCTGGCCGTGGACCCGGGGATCCTGCGCCGGCGGGGGTTCATCGCCGCGAACGTCGCCGCCTTCCTCATCCCGACGATCCTCGTGCGCCTGGAGATGGTGCTGCGCGCGGGCTGGCTCCGGGCGCCGTTCGTCTATGCGAACCCGAGCACCTGGGACGGCTTCTGGTACGTGACCCTCGGCGCACAGTTCCACAGCTGGCTGACCGACCCGTTCGCGAACCCCGGCAAGCGGATCGCGGACCTCGCCGACCTGACCGTCGGCCAGTTCGGCCCGATCGCGTGGCTCGTTCTCGTGGCCGCGATCGTGACGGGGTTCCGCCAGCCCCGGTACGCGATCCTCAGCGGGACGACGATGGTCCTCACCCTGTTCTTCAACTCGGTCTATCCGGACGGCGCGATCGACCGCTACTACATCGGCCCGATCCTCATCGCCTGGACGTGGCTCGCGATCCTCGCCCGGACGGCCGTGGACCTCGTCGTCGCTCCGGGCGGGCTGCTCAGCGCGGACGGCGTGGGTCGCGGGGGCGCTGGCCGGCCGTGGCTGCGCGCGGCGGCGCTCGGGGTCGCCGGTCTCGGCCTGCTCGTGCCCAGCATCGGCGCGTTCCCAGCTCGGGCCGCGACCGTGGACGACACCGGCGACGTCGCCGCACGGATCTGGTCCGACCAAGTCCTCGCAGCGCTCGAGCCGAACGCCGTCGTCGTCTCGTGGTGGAGCTATTCCACGACGCTATGGTATGCCCAGGTCGTCGACGATCGGCGGCCGGACGTCTGCATCATCGATGATCGCAACCGCCTCGACTACGACCTCGGAGAGCTCAGCCAGGTGATCGACCGCTACATCGCCACGCGCCCCGTCTACCTGATCCGGAACGGGGACAGCGAGCTTCCGGCCCTCGTCGGCCGGTACACGGTGACGTCGGTCGGCCTGCCGTCGGCCGGCAATCTGCTCCGAGTCACCCCGATCGCGGGTGCGCACCTCCGAGCCGGCGGACCCCTCCTTGGGGGGCCGATCGCGCGACCGGCTCCGGGTCGCCCGGTCGCGAACACGCCGGCGCTGCGCGAGGACTGCCCGTGACGGCGCGCCTCACCCGGCTCTCGTACTTCTTCCCGGCCCATAACGAAGAGGCGAACCTGGCGGGGCTCGTCGAGGAGGCCCTCGCGACGCTTCCCTCGCTTGCCGAGGTCTTCGAGATCGTCATCGTCAATGACGGCTCGCGCGACGCGACCGGCCGGATCGCCGACGAGCTCACGGCCGCGAACCCCGGCGTCGTCCGGGCCGTCCACCATCCCACCAACCTTGGCTACGGCGCCGCGCTCCGGTCGGGCTTCCGCGCGGCCGCCCACGACCACGTCGCATTCACGGATGGTGACCGCCAGTTCCAGGTCGCGGACGTGGGGCGGCTCATCGACCGGATGGCCGAGGCCGACGGCCCGGACGCCGTCGTCGGCTACCGGATCAAGCGGGCCGACCCGCTCGTCCGGACGGTTTACGCCCGGTGCTACCGCCTGGCGAACCGGATCTTCTTCGGGCTGCGGGTCCGGGACGTCGACTGCGCCTGCAAGCTGTTCCGGCGATCCGCGCTCGAAGGCGTCGGGGTGGAGTCCGGCGGTGCGTTCTTCTCGGCCGAGCTCCTGATCAAGCTCGGTGCCGCCGGCCGGACGATCGCCGAGGTGGGCGTCCCGCACTACCCGCGAACGGCCGGCTCGCCGACCGGCGCGAAGCCGTCGGTGATCCTGCGCGCCGTGCGCGACTTCTGGCTCCTTCGGCTCCGGATGTGGTCGAACACGGAGCGCGCCCTTCGTCGCGGCGAGCGGCTCCTGGGCTGAGCCGCTCAGGCCTGCGCGAGGGCCGGCTCGAGCGCCACCGGCCGAACGACGCTGCCGTCCCAGGCGAACGCGCCCAGGTGGAGGCAGTTCGGGTCGATCGACTCGAACTCGTCCGCGAGCCACGCGGCATCGAAGAGGTCCGTATCAGCCGGCAGGCGAAGGATCAGGTCGCGCATCGGCGCGAGCAGGATCCCGGGCTCCGTCCCGAAGAACCGCGGCAGCTGGTCCGGCACCAGGAGCAGGCTGGCCGCGATGCCGAGCCGCGTCTGCAACGCCGAGACGTCCATCGATCCGATTGGATTCCGGACGACCATCGAGGCCTCGCAGGTCCGGGCGAGCCGGCGCACGTTTCCCAGGGCAACGGCGGCGAGCTCGTCGGGCGTGATCCCCCAGCGCTCGAGCAACGGTGGCCCGACCTGGGCCAGGGCCGGCCCGAGGTCGAGCCCAAATCCGACGAGGATGCCCGGCGGGAGCATCACCCGGACCGGATCGTCGGTCGGAAACGGCATCGGCCGGAGCCGGGGCAGCATCGGCCGGATCTCGTCGCGTAGCTCCGCCCACGGTCGGTCCGGATCGAACGTCTCGAGCGCCGCCAGCACCAAGCGCGGGCTGGCCACGATCATCTCGGGACCGACCGCGGGGCCGGGGTGGAGCTCCGCCTCCCATCCATTCTTCAGGGTCCGCCGGCGAACGCCCGGCCGCTTCGTGCCCGCTCTCCTGAATGCGCCTGCTCGTTTCATGGCGCCATCGTGACCCGAGGCCCTTATCGGAGCCGTATCGCCGACTTCACCGCGACGTATCGCCCCTCGACGCAACCAGCCTAGTCCTGCGGTCGGGTGCGGCCTTCGCCCGTCTCCGGATCCACGTCCAGCGAGTTCACGAAGTCGCGGAAGATGTCGAGCCGCGGGTCCACGACCTTCTCCCCGGTCGACTCGAGGGCGGATCCTTCGGCGTCCACCTCGCCCGCATCCTCGTTGGCAGCATCGCCGCCGAGCGCGGCCTGTTCCAGGACCGCCTCGCTCGCGAAGATCCGCCCGCCGGTCCGGACCGCGAGGGCGAGCGCGTCCGAGGGCCGCGAGTCGATCTCGAACGTCGAGCCGTCCCGCTCCAGGTGGAGGCGGGCGTGGTACGTCTCCTCGGCGAGCGTCGAGATGACGACCCGGTCGACCCGGACCCCGAGACTCTCGAGCGCGCTCGCGAACAGGTCGTGGGTGAGCGGTCGGTCGGCGGTCAGGCCCTGGAGCTTCATCGCGATCGCGCTCGCTTCCCACGGACCGATCCAGATCGGCAGGTAGCGCTCGTGCTCCGTCTCCTTGAGGATGACCACGTGTCGGCTCGACAGCATGTGGACCCGGACGCTCTCGACCACCATCTCGACGAGTCCGTTTCGCGCCCGTGGCTCCTCGTTGGCCATGCCCGGGATTATCCCACGCCGAACCGGCTCGGCCGGGCATCCCGACCGCCCCGGCCGGACCCGACGGCCCGGGCGACGAGGCCCGCGACGACGCCGGCGACGAAGCCGCCGATGTGGGCGAAGACCGCCACCCCGGAGTCGACAGCGGAGCCCGCGCCGAGCGACATGAACCCGCTGAGGAGCTGTAGCCCGAACCACAGGACGAGCACGACGAGCGCGGGAACGTTGATCAGCTGGTAGAAGAAGCCGAGGAAGACGAGCGACAGCACGCGCGCCCCCGGGAACAGGACGAGATACGCCCCGAGCACTGCCGCGATCGCGCCCGACGCGCCGATGAGCGGCATCGTCGAGTCCGGGTCGATCGCCACCTGGGTGAGCCCGGCGACCACGCCGCCGGCGAGGTAGAACCCCAGGAACCGGAGCCGCCCGAACCGGTCCTCGACGTTGTTCCCGAAGATCCACAGGTAGAGCATGTTGCCGCCGAGGTGGATCCAGCCGCCGTGCAGGAACTGGCTCGTGATCAGTCCGAGGAGCGCGCCGCTGGTCGGTGCCTCCGTGATCCGCGCGGCGACCGCCCCGTACTCGCTGATGAACCGCTCGAGGGCGCGGTCCCCGTCGCTCGACTGGATCCAGAGCTCGAGCCCGAACACCGCGATGCAGATCGCGATGAGCGCATACGTGACGATCGGGCGCTGGCGGGTCGGGTTCGCGTCGCGGAGCGGGATCATCCGTTTGCCCGGGTCACGGGGCGGCCGAGGCGGCGCCCGACCGCTTGGGCGCGGTCGACGGGCCGGGCGAACCGCTCGGGAGCGGCGATCCCGACGGGCCGGGCGTGAAGACGTCATCGGCGACCCGCTCGAGCCGCGCGCTCATCACCGCGTCCTTCGTGGCCCACACGATCGTCGCCGGATCGTCGGGCTCGGGGCCCGGGACCACGTACATCCCGCGCACGTCGGCCCACAGGTTGCTGCCGCCGGCGAGCCGGTACTGGGCGACGAACGATCCCTTCGCCTTGTCGATCGCCACGACCCGGGCATTCGCCGAGTCCCAGGCATAGATGACGCCGGTGCGCTTCTCGCTCGCGGAGGCGATCAGCTCGTACGTCGGCGCCGATCGGAGGAGCGTGTCACCGTCCGGCGCGAAGCCGGCCGTGCCCGGGGCCTGGTACGTCCAGCCGTCGGTGCGCCCGCCGACGTATCGGACGATCGTGCCGTTGTCGAGGACGTAGATGTCGCCGTCGATCAGGAGCTGCGAGATGCCCGAGACGTCGCGCGCGACCGACAGCCAGCCCTGGCCCTTGAGCGGATAACCGCTTCCGTCGCGCGACGGCGTGTACGACAGGATGTTCTGCTCGGACGGGTCCACGACGTAGAGGTTGTAGAGGACCGCGCTCACGTCCCGGACGAACGTCCCGACCGCGAGCAGATCGTCGCCCCAGCCGCTCGCGCCCTCGACCCGGATCTTCGTCGTCGTCCCGGCGCCGCTCTGGTCGCGCGGTCGCCAGCGCCAGACGACGTTCTTGTTGTCGATGATCACGAGGTCGCGGAGCGCGGCGGTGACGAGCTTCGGGACGCCCTCGGTGCCGGCCGTGACCCGGTTCTTCGCCCGGAACACGACCGTTGCCTTCTTCGTGGCCGGATCGATCCGATAGACCGACGATGTCGCCTTGTCGAGGACGAACGGCGCGCCCTGCGGCCCGCGGATGAGCTCGGTGATGTCGAACGGGGTCTTCTGGCCGGCGGTCGCGAGGATCTTCGCAGGGGCCACCGGCGTGACCTTGAACAGCTGATCCAGGCCGCCGATCGTCTTCGCCCGGAGCGGGGCGAGGGTCGCCTCGGGGATGTTCGCGGTTCGTGCCGTGTCGAGGGCCGTCCACGCGACCGAGAGGAGCTGGTACGCCTTCGCGGGATCGGCCTCGACGAGGTTCACCCCTGGGGCGAACACCTGGTCGAGGTTGTCGTTGACGGTCCGGAGCGCGGCTGCCCCGGCCGCAACCGACGAGAGGGCCTCCTTCCCGCCCGTCCCGCCATTGAACGCGAAGGCGAACATGCCCAGCCCGGAGAGCACGACGACGAAGGCGAGGACGGCGAGGGCTGCGCGGCGTTGCGTCTCGCGGCGGGCCGCCGCGGGTGTCACCCGCCGGTACGCCGTCCGCCTGCGCGGCAGGAAGTCCTGGGCGCGATGCACGAGCCCGGTGACCGCTCCTCCCGCCGCGGATCGCGCTCGGGTCGCCGAGGCCTGCACCGCCGCGACCCCGCCGGTCACGTTGTCGGCGAGCGGGATCGGCGACCGGTCCGGCGCACCGGCCAGGGGCTCGGCCGGCCGGACGGGAACGAGCGAGCGGGAGCGATGCGTCGAGGCGACCTCGGTTGCCTCGAATGCGATCATCGCGTCGCTGCCCGATCCGTCGGCGGCCACGAACCGGTGATGGAGATGCTCCATCGCGGGCTGGGGATGGAGCGTGACCATCGCGTCCTTGAGCTCGTCCGGCCCGAGCCGCGATATCACGTTCGGCGACACGAGCACGAGCGAGTCGCCGACCGAGATCTCCCCGCGCCAGACGTCCGGCTCGAGATCACCCGTGGGCAGCCCGCGCTCCCGGTGCGGATCCGGCAGCGTCGACAGGCGGGCCTGGCGGATCAGGTAGGCCTCGGCCGGGCCGATCGTCGCGACGTACAGCTCGTTGCCCCGGACCACCGCGATCCCGATCCCGATCGGGCCGTTCGCATCGGTGCCGTGGAGCCCAAGCCGCTCGCGCTGGTGGTTGAGCCGCTTGTTCGCCGACGTGATCGCCTTCTCGATGCAGACGCGGATGCCGGCCGACTCGTCGTAGTAGTACTCGCCCCGGATCGTCTCCGCGGCAAGCTGGGTCGCCTCCTGGGCGCGAGCCGAACGGATCGTCGAGGTGACGATCAGGTACAGATGGCCCTTCGAGCGCGCGATCGCCCCGATCGTCGGCTCGACGACAACGACCGTGTCGGGGGAATCGGGCGAGCGGTCGGGCTCGGCGATCACGCCGAGCTTCATCTGGAGGCGGACGGCCAAGTCAGGGTCTCTTCGTGGCTGGTGCGCCGGCAGGCTCGACGCTCACCGGGATGGACGACGGGCGGCGCGGACGACGCCGAGGCGGCCCGGCGACGTGTGGGACGCGCGCCCGGAGATTGGCTGGCAGGTCCCGGGAAGTATACGCGGCGGCGGATGGCGCCCGGTCAGCGCGACCGGGACGGACGACCAGGCGCCCGCTCGCTCAGCGCGGCCGGCGGACGATCACTCGGAGCTGCCTGGCACCGCCGCCCGCCGGCGTCGCCGCGAAGGTCGCGAGCAGCTCGGGCGCGCGCAGCCGGAGCTCCTGCGCGACGATCGGCGCGTCGGCCTCGACGATCACCGCGAACCCGTCGATCCGGATCACCCGGCAGCTGCCGGCCGCCGCCGGCACGCGCTCGCCGACGAGCCCCTCGAACGTCGCCATCGCCCGCGAGAGGCGGAGCTCGTCCTCGAGACCCAGCCCTCGAGCGGCCTCGGGCAGGAGGTCGCCGATGCGGACCATCGGCCGGCGCCGGCTCGTCACGGACGCCCCGCGGCGAAGGCGGCCGACCGCAGCGTGGCGCCACCACTCGCTCCCGCTCGGCCGCTGTCCTCGGGCACGACCTCCCAGGCCGTCGCCGCGGCAACGAGCGCGGGGTCGAGGTCGTCGAGCGTCGTCGTCGTCACGAACGCCTGCGGAAGCTCGGCGATGCGCCGGACGAGGTGCGCCCGCCGGTCCGGGTCGAGCTCGGAGAACACATCGTCCAGCAGGAGCAGGGGCGGACGCCCGTCGAGCTTCGTCAGGAGGTCGAGCTCGGCCAGCTTGAAGGCGAGGATGGCGGTCCGCTGCTGGCCGCGCGACGCGAACCCGGACATGTCCCGGCCGTCGAGCTCGAACACCAGGTCGTCGCGATGCGGGCCGATCAGCGTCGTCCCGTTCCAGACCTCCTTCTCGGCCGTCTCCACGAGCCGCCGAGCGAGCGCGTCTCGTGGCGACTCGCCGGGCAGCACCGGCGCGTTCGTCGCGTACGAGACCGTCAGCCGGGTCGTCTCCGCTTCCTCCGGCGCGATCTCGGCATGGGCGCTCGCCAGCGGCCGCGCGAGATCGGCCAGGACTCGATGGCGCTCGGACACGACAGCGCCGCCCGCGTCGAGGAACGAGGCGTCCCAGAACCGCAGCTCGTCGCGGCCGGCCGCCTCTTCGCGGATCGCGCGGAGCAGGCTGTTGCGCTGCTGGAGGGTCCGCGTGTAGGTGGCCAAGTCCCGCGCGTACCCTGGCGAGCGCTGGATGGCCAGCTGGTCGAGCGCGGCCCGGCGGAGCCCGGGCGAGCCCACGACGAGGAGCATCTCCTCGGGCGCGAACACGACCGCCCGGAGCAGCCCCTCGAGCCCGGCAGCGCGACGCGCGACCCCGTTGACCCGGATCCGCTTCCGCGCGCCGCCGCTCGCGGTCCGGACGAGCGCCACCTCGATCGTCTCCGGGCCTGCCACCCCCTCGATCCGGGTCAGCTCGGTCCCCCACCGGACGAGCTCGCCGTCGGCGGAGGTCCGGTGCGAGCGGCCCCAGGCGAGCAGGACGATCGCCTCGATGAGGGTCGTCTTGCCGGCCGCGTTCGGGCCCACGACGATCTGCGGTCCCGGCCCGAAAGCGGCCTCGAGCGAGGCGTAGGAGCGGAGGTCGCGGACGCTGAGCGTTTCGATCATCCGCCGCCAACCGCGTTGGCCCTGTCGATCCCTACGACGTCGTCCGGAGCGGCATGACGACGTGGACGTAGCGGTCGTCGCCGACCGGCTTGAAGACGCCCGGCGACAGCGGTCCGTTCAACTCCAACGCGAACTGGTCGGCGTCCACGTTCTGCAGGACGTCCGCCAGGAATCGGGCGTTGAACGCGATCGTCGTGCCATCGCCTTCCACGACCGCCTCGACCCGTCCTACGTGGTCCCCGACTTCGGCGTTCGCGCTGACGGTGATCGCGCCATCGCCGTCGAGCCCGACGCCGAGCTTCACGATGTTCGCGGACTCGTGGGCGATGAGGGCCGCCGGCCGAACCGCCCGAAGGAGCTCCTCGCGGTCCAGGACGGCACGCGTGGCGTGGCTGACCGGCAGGACCGACTGATAGTTGGGGTACTGGCCGTCGATCAGGCGGGTGACGAGGTCGATCCCCTCGAGGTGGAACAGGAGCTGGTTGCGCGAGTGCGCGAGCACGATGGAGACCGGGTCGTCCGTATCGGCCAGGACGCGGCCGAGCTCGTGGAGCGCTCGAGCCGGGATGACGACGCTCGTTTCCTCGACCGGGTCGAGGACCGTCAGCGTCTTGACCGCGATCCGGTAGTTGTCTGCCGCTGCGAGCGTCAGCTGGTCGCCCTCGAACCGGGCGAGGACGCCGGTCAGGATCGGTCGAGCCTCGTCGCTGGCGGCCGCGAAGGCGGTCTCGTCGAGCGCCTGACGAAGGACCTTCTGGGCGACCCGCGTGATCGGCCGCTCGCCGGCGGTCTGGACGGTCGGGAAGTCGTCGGCCGGAATGCCCTTGATGTTCGACTCGAACCGGCCGGCCCGGATGTGGAGGGTCTCGCCGTCGCCAAGCTCGAGGATGATCGGCTCGCCGCCGGGCAGCGAGTTCACGAGATCGGTCAGGAGCCGGGCCGGCACGCTCGTCGCGCCGTCGGTCTCGATCTTGCCCGGCACCCAGTAGGTGATCCCGATCTCGAGGTTCGTCGCGGTCAGCTTCAGCCCGGCATCCTCGGTCTTCAGCAGGACGTTCGTCAGGACCGGCAGGGAGCGGTTCGAGACGGCCCGGCTCACGACCGACAGGCCGCGAGCGAGGTTCTCCTGCATGACCGAGAGCTTCACGGCGGGTTCACTCCAAGTGACGGGATCGGGCGCGCGTTGGGGTCTTGCATGGGCCGCGCAACGCCGATCGGTTCGTGGTCGATATCTTCACCCCATTCTCTCATCCCGTCATCACCGTCATCAGCGTGTTGATGCGGTGGACGGCTCCGATCGGGCGTGCGGCGAGCGGCCGTGGATGACGGTCGCCCGGCGGTGGACGAGGCGCGCCTCGCCTGGGGCGGGAGGGTGGACGACCGGCGGACAACTCCCCGCATGCCAGGGGCGGTGCTGGATGCGGCTTGGATCGCTCCACCGGACGGACGGGGTTTGGAGACGCCGGGCGCCGAAACTGTCCACAACCGGCCATCGATATCCACCGATTGGGGCGGGTTGTCCACAGTGATCGGCACCAAAACCGGTTCAGGCGGCTCGGACGTCGTCCGGCGGATGCGCCGCCTCACGGCGGCCGAAGAGCCAGCCCTGGCCTTGCCGATATGAGCGGGAGTGGTAGCTAGCGGGGTACGCCGGCGCGAAGCCGCGAGACGGCCGGATCGCGGGGCCTCCCGCCGCACGACGGAGGCGTTCCACGCAGGGAGCAGGCCGGCGACACCACGTTGTGCCGGCGCAAGCCCCAGATTCACCACTCCGGCTCATACGACCGGACCTGGGCCCGCGGCGGCCCCGGATCGGCGGTGAGCGCCTGACGCTCAATGGATCGTCCGGCAGGGCAACCTGGCGCGTCGCTGCGTCATCACATGACGCAGATCCGGCGGCGCCGCGCGTGAGTGGGTCACAACCGCGACGCAGCCACGCGGCCACGAGCGCAGATTGCATCACCAGATGACTCAGGGGTGCGGATCGGGGCCGAGCCACGACCAGGTCCGCGCGGCGCGACGGAACGTCAGCCGCGGCTACTCCGCGTAGATCAGCTCGCGAACGGCCGCGATCTCGCGACGCAGCTCGTCGTTGACGGCGCTCTCGCGGGTGATCTTGTCGCAGGCGTGGAGCACGGTCGAGTGGTCCCGGCCGCCGAGCTCGGCCCCGATCCGGAGGAGCGACACGTCCGTCTCCTCGCGCATCAGGAACATCGCCACTTGGCGCGGCGTGACGATCGCCTTGTCCCGTTTCTGGCCGCGAAGCTGGTCCATCTGCACGCCGTAGTAGTCGGCGACCGCCTTCGTGATCCGCTCGGGCGTGACCTGCCGCTTCTTCGGGTTGTAGAGGACGTTCGAGAGGACGGCCTGGGCCAGCTCGATCGAGATCGGCATCGCGCCCATCGAGGCATAGGCCACGATCCGGTTGAGCGCGCCCTCGAGCTCGCGGATGTTCGAGACGACCTTGCGCGCCACGAACTCGATGACGTCCGAGGTGATGGGGACCGCGCCCTCCTCGGCCTTCGCCCGGAGGATCGCGATCCGGGTCTCGAGGTCCGGCGCGGTCAGGTCGGCGATCAGGCCCCACTCGAACCGAGAGCGCAAGCGCTCCTCGAGGGTCAGGATCGCCTTCGGTGGCCGATCGGACGACAGGACGATCTGCTTGCCGTCCTCGTGGATCGCGTTGAACGTGTGGAAGAACTCCTCCTGGGTCCGCTCCTTGTCGGCGATGAACTGGATGTCGTCGATGAGGAGGAGGTCGATCCGCCGGTAGCGGGCGCGGAACTCGTCGATCTTGCCCTGCTGGATCGAGGTGATGAACTCGTTCGTGAACTTCTCGCTCGTCGCGTAGACGACCCGCTTGCGGGGGAACTTGGCGATGACCTGCGAGCCGATCGCGTGCATCAGGTGGGTCTTCCCGAGACCCACCCCGCCGTACAGGAAGAGCGGGTTGTAGGCGTGGCCGGGCCGCTCCGCGACCGACAGGCTCGCGGCGTGGGCCAGCCGGTTCGCCGACCCGACGATGAAGTTCCCGAACGTGTAGCGCGGGTTCAGGTTGGCGCTCGTCCCCTCGCCGCCGACCCGTCCCGGCTCGAGCCGGACCTGGGGCGCCGGTGCCGCCGGACCGGCCGCGGTCCCGTTCCCGTCGGGCGCAAGGAGGGGATCGGCCGCGACGACGGCGAACTCGACCTGCACGCTGTAGCCGACGATCCGGGCCAGGGTCTGGCTGATCAGCGATCGATAGCGGTTCTCGAGCCAGTCCTTCGCGAAGCCGTTCGGGACGGCGATCCGGAAGCGCTGGTCGTCCACATCCACGAGCTGGGTCTCGCGCAGCCAGGTCTCGAAGTTCGCTGGCGACAGCGATACCTGCAGCTCACCGAGCGCGGCACGCCAGACCTGCTTGGCATCCATTCGATCGATCGTGTCCAGACCCTGAGTGTTGAGGTCGATTCGGCCGTCCGGGGGGGCCGGATGCGGGGTCGCCAATGACGGAACAAGCGCGAATCCGGAAGGGTCGTCGGCATGTCTGGACGACGCTCCAGGATCCTTCCCGCAAGGGGGAGAACCGGTGGTCCCGCGAGCGTCCCGGCGCCGAGGGCCGGGTGAGGATAACACCGGGTCACGGCCCGTCGCAAGGCGATTCCGCATACTCCCCGGGAGTATCGCTTCAGCACGGCGCTGGAATGCCGTCAGGCGGTCGAGGACGCCCGCGCGAGACGCTCGCCGCCCGTTCGCTGAGTTTGACACCCCCGAAGAGCCGGCCGTATCATCCGCCGGACGACGAACGCGCCGAGCGCTGAGAGGCGCAGGCGCGTTTGTGTGCCTCTAGGGGTCGGATGTCGACCCGGGGCCCAGCGGAGAGGATCGCGCACAGTCCCGATGAAGCAGACCTACCAGCCCAAGAAGCGGCATCGCGCGAAGGAGCATGGCTTCCGCGCTCGCATGCGGACGGCCGGCGGCCGCCGCGTCATCGCCGCCCGCCGGGCCCGCGGTCGAAAGCGACTGACGGCCTGACGAGCGAGCGCGGCCCGCATCCGCCGCGACTCGTGATGCTCTCCCGTCCGCAGGAGTTCGCGGCGCTGCAGGCCGGGACCATTCGGTCCCACCCCCTCCTCACCGCCCGGTTCCTGCGAACGGACCTCGAGACGACCCGGTTCGGCCTGGCGACGGGCCGCAAGCTGGGCAGCGCCGTGGTCCGCAACCGCGTCCGGCGCCGGCTCCGCGAGGGGCTCAGGGCGATGGCGCCCTCGTTCCAGCCCGGCTGGGACGTCCTGATCATCGCCCGACCGGCGATCGTCGAGGCCGACTACCGGAGCCTGGTCGAGACGTTGCGGCGGGTCCTCCAGCGCGGGGGCGTCGTCGGAGGAGGTCAGGCGGAGTCGTGAAGCGGATCGGGATCGGGCTCATTCGGCTCTACCGGATCGCGTTCGCCTGGCTTCCATCGAGCTGTCGCTACGAGCCCTCCTGCTCCCGGTACACCGAGCAGGCCATCGACCGCTACGGACTGGTCCGCGGCAGCTGGATGGGCATGCGTCGGATCGCCCGCTGCCACCCCGGTCATCCGGGCGGCTACGACCCCGTCCGCTAGGACCGCACCGAGGCCCACGTGACACTCCCGCGCCCACGATCGCGCATCGCCCGGTTCCTGCCCATCCTCGGCTTCATCGCCCTTGGCCTCGTGGTGGCCGCCTGCGCGGGTCCGACCGGGTCGCCCGGCGCGAGCGGGGCGCCCACGCCGACGCCCCAGGCGGCGATCCCCCTCAAGCCCGTTCCGCCGAGCGACTTCCTGGCTTGGCTCTTCACGCCCATCTTCCAGGGCTTCTTCATCCTCCTCGTCATCCTGGACAAGCTCGTCGGCAACAACATCGCGATCGCGATCATCCTGCTGACGATCATCATCCGGATCGTCCTGATCCCCGTCTTCCGTCGCCAGACCGTCTCGACCCGCCGCACCCAGATGCTGGCGCCCGAGGTGAAGGAGATCCAGCGTCGCTTCAAGGGTGACCGCCTGAAGCAGCAGGAAGCGCAGCGCCAGCTGTACGCCGAGCGCGGGATCAACCCGGCGGCGGGCTGCCTGCCGGCGCTCCTCCAGATCCTCCTCCTGATCCCGATGTACTCGGTGTTCAGCCAGGGCCTCACGAACTACGACCCGCAGGCGATGCTCGACGTGTTCGGGTTCCGGATCCTCGACCTGGGCTGCGCGGCTGCGCCCATCGTCGACGCCTCCGGCTACGTCACGAACCCGTGCCTGAACCCGGTCGCCTTCGGGGTCGACTGGGGCCGCCCCGAGGTGATCCTCGGCCAGCCTGGCGGGATGCTGTCCGGGCTGAGCCTGCTCGCGGTGATCTCCGCGCTGCTCCAGCTCGTCCAGTCGCGGATGGCCCTCCCCCCGCACGACCCGGCCTTGGCCGACGACCCCCAGTACCGCGTCCAGCGCCAGATGGCCTACCTGTTCCCGTTCATCTCGCTGCTGTACGGCAGCTTCCTGCCGGCCGGCCTGTTCCTCTACTGGATCACGTCGACCATCTTCTCGATCGTCCAGCAGTACCTGATCATCGGCTGGGGCGGGATGTTCCCGCTGTTCGGCTGGAATCCCGGGTTCGCCCAGGGCCACGCCCCGCGCTTCCCGGTCACACTCCCCCCGCCCGTCGACCCGAAGACCCGGCCCGCCACGTCGCCGCTCGGCGGTGCGACCGGCCGGGCCGTCCAGGTCGACAAGACGATTCGCCACAAGGAACGCGGCCGAACGAGCCGCCGAGGGAGACGCCGCTGATGAGTGCGTACCGGGAGTTCACTGGCAAGAGTGTCGAGGAGGCGCTGCGCGCCGCACGCGAGGAGTTCGGCGTCGAGCTGAACGACCTCGACTTCGAGATTCTCACGGCCGGCAGCCGCGGCGTCCTCGGGATGGGCGCCGAGCCGGCCCGGATCGTCGCTGCGCCGCGCTCAGCGCTCGGCGGCGCAGCCCCCAAGCGCGACGCCGCTGCCAGCACGCCGCTGCCTGCGCCGCCGTCGCGTGGCGAAGGAGGAGGCGGCTTCGGCGACCGGGGCGACCGGGACCGAGGTCCGCGCCGCGACGATCGGGGTGGCTATCGCGGCGACCGCGGCGACCGCGGCGACCGCGGCGACCGAGGCGATCGCGGGCGAGGCCCGGGGCGCGACGAAGGACGACCCGACTTCGGCGACCCGGGACCGGACCGGGGGGACCGGGGTCCGCGCCGCGACGACGCCGGGCCTGGCTTCGGCGACCGACCACGCCGCGAGGATCGTGCCCCGCGCGACGGCGCGGCGGCCTTCAGCGGCGGCGACCGAGGCGACCGGGGCGAGCGCGGACGTGGTCCGCGCCGTGACGATCGGGGTCCCCGCGACGAACGATCGGAGCGCGCCCCGCGCGAGGGCGGCCGCGGAACGTCCGCGCTGTCGGCGACCGAAACGGCCGAGGTCCAGGCCGCCCGCGGCTCGCTTGCCGCCGAGCGCGCCGATCTCGAGGCCGCCGAGGCATCGCCGGAAGCGCTCGCCGCGGGCAAGGAGATCCTCGAGGAGCTGATGCGCCACATCGGCTTCGCGGTGCAGGTCCAGGTCGAGACCGGCGACACGAGCCGTCTGAACGTCGTCGCCGATCCGGATGGGCGCGAGGCGCTCGGCTCGCTCATCGGCCGGAAGGGTGAGCGGCTGTCTGCGTTGCAGCACCTCGTGAATCTCATGCTGTCGCGCCGGATGGGCGAGTGGACGCGCGTCCTCGTCGATGTCGAGGACTACCGGGGCCGGCGCGAGCGCCAGCTCCGAGATCTGGCAAACCGCGCCGCCGCGCGGGTCGAAGAGACCGGCAAGATGATCCAGCTCGAGCCGATGCCCGCGCTGGAGCGGCGCTGGATCCACCTCGCGCTGCGCGATCATCCGCAGGTCGCGACCCAGTCGATCGGCGAAGAGCCGAACCGGCGGATCGTCGTCCTGTTGCGAGGCGGCTGATCCGCACGAGCGGCATCCGCCGTCACGCCCCGCAACATCGAAACGTCACGATCCCGCTCACCACCGGCAGTTACGATCCGCAGCCTGGAACCTCGACGCCGATGACGACCACGACCGATTTCCCCGCCACGGACGACCCCGCGCTCGCCGGGCTCCTCGTGGCTGACGAGCGAGACGGCGCGTTCGCCGCGGGGCCGCGCCGTGGCCGTTCGCTGGCCCGCCGCTTCGGCGTCGCGTTCGTCCTAGGCGTCCTGTTGTCGCTGGGGATCGGCGTCGGCGTCCTGTACGCCTGGGGCCAGCAGTACGAGGGCAGGATCCTGCCCGGCGTCCGGATCGGCAACACCGAGCTCGGCGGGCTCACTCGAGAGCAGGCGGAGGCCGAGATCGCGAAGGCCTACGGGTCGCTCGGCACCGGACAGATCGAGCTGACCGACCCCGACGGCGGAACAACCACCATCAGCTACGCGGACCTCCGCCGCGCTCCGGACACCTCGGCGCTCCTCGATGCGGCCCTCGTCGCAGGCCGCGCGGGCGAGCCCATTGCCGATCTGGTCGGCGCGCCGCGGGCTGCGATCCACGGTGTCCGCATCGATCCCGCCGTGATCTACGACCGCGATCGATTGGCGGCCGCCGTGAGCGCCCTCGCCGGGACGATCGACTGGGCCCCGGTCGATGCCGCCGTGTCGCGCACGTCGGCCGGGACCTTCTGGGCCTCGAGCGCGATGGTCGGTCGCGCTGTGGACCAGCCGGCGCTGCTGGCCGCGCTCACCGAGCAGCTGTCGGCGGACGGCACGCCGCCGTCGGTCCGCATGTCGGTGCCGGTCGCGTCCTTGGCCCCAGCCGTCCCGACGGAGTCGGCGGAGGCGGCGCGCGCGGCCGCGGATCGGATGGCCGCCGATGTCGTCATCCGCCGGGGCGACGAGAGCTGGAAGATCGCGAGGAAGAGCCTGGCGCCGCTCATCTCGTTCGCCACCGCGGCCGACGGCAGCATCACCCCGGTCTTCGACGAGTCGGGCCTCGACCCGATCCTCAAGCGACTGGCCAAGAAGATCAACCAGTCCGCGCAGGACGCCGGGCTCAAGCTCGTCAGCGGTCGGATCGTCGCCACCGGTGCGAGCCGCGAGGGACGGACGCTCAACGCCGCCGGGATGAAGGCCGCGATCGTCAGGGAGATGGGGGCGCGTCAGGCGGGAGCGGCGGCAGCCCCGCTCGCGGCCGTGGTGAAGGCGGTCGACCCAAAGCTGAACACCGCGGACGCGAAGGCCTTCGCCGGCAAGATGCGCGTGATCAGCTCGTTCAGCGTCTACTACTACGTCATCATCAACAACCACTTCGGCGGGAACATCGAGGCGCCGGCGACGAAGATCAACGGCACCGTCGTGCCGCCGGGCGGCGTCTTCGACTTCTGGAAGGTCGTCGGCGACCTGCGCAAGCTCCCGGGCACCGGCCCAGGGAACGCGATCGAGGGCGGGAAGATCACCGTCACCGGCGCGTTCGGCGGCGGCATCTGCACGACCTCCACGACGCTGTTCAACGCGGCGTTCCGGGCGGGCATGGTGCCGATGGCCCGCAAGAACCACAACGAGTTCATCGACCGCTACCCGCCGGGCCTCGACGCGACGGTCTGGATCGTCGGCGGGGTCAAGCAGACGATGAGCTTCAAGAACGACACGAAGTACCCGATCCTGATCCAGCGGATCATCACCCAGGACGGCACCAAGCGCTGGATCACGTTCAAGATCTGGAGCGTGCCGAACGGGCGGACGTACAAGATCAGCAACCAGGTCATCCAGTACGGCCCGCGCGCGATCGACACGACCGTCAAGGACCCGACCAAGCCGGTCGGGTACTCCTACCGGAACAACTTCCCGGCGGACGGCGCGAAGGTCTGGGTCACCGTGTCGATCTACGACCGCGGCAAGCTGCACTGGTCGAAGCGCTACTACTCGAACTACCCAGCCGTGAACGGCGTGCTCGTGGTGGGAACGAAGGTCGCCTCGTAGCGGCCCGGGACGCTCCGCCGATCAGATCAGGCGCGTCTCCTCGCCGCCGATCTCGGCGTCCGCGACCGGCACCCCACACGTCGGGCAGAACCAGCGTGCTTCGATCGGCGTTCCGCAGCGATCGTGGCGGAGCGGCTCGCCGCCGGTCCGGCGGCGGCCCCAGTCCGCGAGCAGGCGCAGCGTCGAGGCGAGATCCCGGCCGTCGCCGGTGAGGGCGTACTCCATCCTGGGCGGACGGGTGCTGTAGGGCGTCGAGACGAGGATCCGCTCGCGTTCGAGCCGGCGCAGCCGGTCGGTCAGGATGTTCGGGGCGATCCCGCGCAACGTCTCGCGCAGCTCTCCGAACCGGCGCGGTCCGTCGAGGAGCGCGTCGACGACGAGAAGCGACCACCGGTCGCCCACCCGGTCGAGGGCGGCCTCCAGCGCCGAGGTGGCTGCGCCCGGAGCCCCGGCCTGGCCTCGATCGTTGGTCACGGCCGGCATCGTAGCCGAGGAGTTTGCATGCGGCGCGCACATCGTTGTATGTTGCGATTTGCAACTGACAACCGACCGCCGAGCGTCCTGCCGGCCGTCACCAGCCTGGAGCCCCACCCATGGCCATCCTCGACGAGCTCTCTTCCTCCATCCGATCCGTCCACGATGCCGCCGCCCCCGCCGTCGTTGGGGTGGGCCGGCGGATCCGCGGCAGCGGCGTGGTCATCGGCGCGAACCGGGTCCTGACGAACGCCCACAACCTCCGCGGCGACGAGGTGACGATCACCTTCCGAGATGGAAGGACGGCGGCCGGAATCGTCCGCGGTGTGGATGGCGACGGCGACCTGGCGGTCGTCGAGGTCGACACCGCCGGAGCGACGGCGCTCGCCTGGGCCGACGGCGAGCCGAGCGTCGGTGACGTCGTGTTCGGGTTGGCCGCGACAGGCGCCGGGCAGGCCCGGATCACGGCTGGCACGATCTCCGCGATCGAGCAGTCGTTCCGGGGGCCGGGTGGCAGCCGCATCGGCGGGAGCCTCGAGCACACGGCACCGCTCGCTCCCGGATCGTCGGGCGGACCGCTTGTCGATGGGACGGGCCGGCTCGTGGCGCTCAACACGAACCGGGTCGGCGAGGGCTTCTACCTCGCCCGGCCGGCCGACGCCGCGTTCCGCGAGCGCGCCGACGCCCTCGGTCGTGGCGAGTCGGTCAGTCGCCCGCGCCTCGGGATCGCGGTGGCGCCGTCGATGGTGGCGCGCCGGCTCCGCCGCTCGGTGGGGCTCAGCGAGCGGGACGGCCTCCTGGTCCGCGGCGTGGAGGACGGCAGCCCGGCGGACCGGGCCGGGATCCGCGAAGGCGACCTGCTCGTCGAGGCGGCCGGCGAGCCGATCCCGGATCCGGACGCGCTGAACGAGATCCTCACCCGGTCCGGCCTCCCGATCGAGCTGAAGATCGTGCGCGGCGACGAGGAACGAACCGTCTCGGTCGGTGGCGCGACCGGCGCATCGGGCGAGGCCTGAGCGTGGTTGCCCTGCGCGACGTCCCGCTCCCCGATGTCGACGGCGAGGCCGGCCTCGAGGCGATCGAGGAGGAGGCGCTCGACGCCTACTCCACGGCGGTTTCCGCAGCCGCCGCGCGGCTCATCCCGTCGGTCGCGAGCCTCCGAGTCGAACGACGGTCGGGCGGCTGGGGCGGCGGCAGCGGCTCGGCCGTTGCGTTCACTCCTGACGGCTTCCTCGTGACGAACGCCCACGTCGTCGCCGGCACGGAGCGGGGAACCGCCACGTTCGTCGACGGCGACGAGCTCGGCTTCGAGGTCGTGGGTCGTGACCCGCTATCGGACCTCGCGGTGGTCCGAGCGAACGGCGGCGACCTGCGACCGGCCCCGCTCGGCGACGCCGCCCGGCTGCGCGTCGGCCAGCTCGTTGTGGCGGTCGGCAACCCGCTCGGGTTCGGTGGCTCGGTGACAGCCGGCGTGGTCAGCGCGCTCGGGCGATCGCTCGCGGCCCGCGACGGCCAGGCCAGCCGGCTCGTGGAGAACGTCATCCAGACGGACGCGGCGTTGAACCCGGGCAACTCCGGCGGCGCGCTGGCCGATGTCCGAGGCCGGGTCGTGGGCATCAACACGGCGGTTGCCGGCGTCGGCCTGGGACTGGCCGTGCCGATCGATGCCGCGACGCGGCTGATCATCGCCGCCCTCATGCGCGACGGACGCGTCCGTCGGGCGTACCTGGGGATCGTCGGCGGGACGCGCCGGCTGCCCGCCACGCTGGCCGAGCGGCTCGGGCGGAGCGCGGGTCTCGAGGTCGTCCAGCTGCTCGAGGGCTCGCCGGCCGCGGCCGCCGGGGTACGCGCCGGAGACATCATCGTATCGCTCGACGGACGCCCGATCGGCGGCGTCGGGGATCTCCAGCGGTCGCTCGTGGGCGCCCTCGTGGGGCGACCCGTCGAGATCACCCTGGAGCGTGACGGACGCCTGGCGGAGCTCGTCCTCACGCCCGCCGAGCTGCGCGTCGAGCGGTCGCCTGCGCGAAATCGCGAACCGTGAGATCGTTGCGGGAGCAACGAGATGGCCGGGGGACGTGATGCTCGCCGGCCGGGAAGGAGACCGATGACCGAGCCGGAGCTCGACGACTGGACGAAGAGCCTGATCGCAGACATGCGCGCCCATGGCGGCCGCCCCTCGCAGGGCTGGGCCGCGGGCAAGACCTTCGCGATCCTGACCTCGAAGGGCGCGAAGACCGGCAAGGACCGGATCGCGATCACGACCTACCACAAGGACGGCAACCGCTGGGTGATCGCCGCGTCGAAGGGCGGCTCCGACGAGCATCCGCAGTGGTACCACAACCTGAAGGCGAATCCGGAGGCGATGATCGAGGTCGACAACGAGGTTGTGCCCGTCCGCGCGACCGAGGCGACGGGCGCCGAGCGCGACCGGCTCTGGAACGACCACGTCGCCCAGCTGCCGGAGTTCGGCGAGTACCCGAAGAAGACGAACCGGGTGATCCCGATGATCGTCCTCGAGCGGGCCGGCTGACGCCGGATCGCCTCAGGCGAGGCTCGGCCGCCGCCGCTCCTGGAGGACGTGGAAGCCGGCCATCAGGATCGTCAGGATCGCCAGGCCGCCCAGCAGGCCCTCGGGCGTATCGATCTCGTCGTTCCGGAAGCCGCTGCCGTTGAGCGCCAGCGCCACGAAGATCGCGGCGCCGGCGAGGACGAACAGCCGAGCCGCACTCCGGATCTCGTCCCAGTCGCGGGCCTTCGCCATCGTCCCGCACCAGACCGCCCAGCCCAGGAACCAAGCCGCGACGATCCGCGCGTCGAGCCCGTTGTCCTTGATGTCCCAGGGCCAGCGCTCGGCGGCGAACTCCGGGTTGATCACGAGCATCAGCCCGTTGGACAGCAGCACCATCGTCGTCCCGATGAGGAACGCCCGGAAGAGCGGATGGATGGGGCCGCCGGTGCGGGTCGGCGGGAGCGCGAACGTGCCCCGCGGGATCAGGTAGAGCATCACGACCGGCTCGAACACATACAGGATCAGCCAGATGTGGGCGAACGGGGTCACGTGCTCGATGTCCCAGTGGAACTCGCCCATGTGCCAGTAGGTGGCGAGCAGGAGCGTGCCGGTGAACGCGAGGTTCCCCCAGACGATCCAGCGCAGCTTGCGCCAGTCGGACTCGCTGGCTGCGAACAGGAAGAACGCGGTCCGGAAGATGTAGCCGCCGCCGATGAACGCCTGGGCGAGCCGGGGGCGGACGTCCCACGCGAAGATCTCCATCGGCCACGGCAGGAACAGCATCCAGAAGGCGAAGAGCGCGGCGAACGCGGCGCCGCCGTAGCCCCAGATCGCGCGATGCGGCAACGACGCCGCTCGGGCGGTGAGCCGGTCGAGCACGCCCGGTCCCGGGTGCCAGACCGGGTCCGCCATCGCCGGGACGGCGGCGCCGCCCGCTTGGCTGGGCGAGGCTCCCGGGCGCGGAGCCGCACCGCGATGCCGGACGCTTCGCTCGTAGGCGACCTGCCGGGCGCGGTTCGTCCGGCCGAGCGGGCGGAGCCCCGGACTGGTGAACGGGTTGAAGCCTTCCTCGCGCTCCACGCGCTCGGCGAGCGCGACCGACTCGGCGTCCGCAAGGTCCTGCCTGACGAGGGTCACCCGACCGAGGACGACCGGGTGCGAAACCGATTCGGGCCAAGTGCGGCTGGCGTCCTCGATCGGGGTCTGGTCGTCGTCGACGAAGGGCAAGGCGACGAGCTCGAACGCCTGCGCGCCCTCGGCAAGCTCCGCGGCGAGGTCCTTCGAGAGGTAATCAGGGTCGCTCCGATCGGCCACCCGTCGGATGGGTCCGAGCGGTCGCGCCGTCAACCGGGCGGCCGTCTCGCCGAAGGCGAACGGGGTCCGGCTCCAGTACTGGAGGCTCGTGAAGGCGATCGCCCGGTCCGGCACGCGGATCAGGTTGACGATGACGCGGACGCCCTCGCGCAGGCCGAGCGCGCGGATGACGCGCAGCGCCGCGATGGGCTTCGGGCTCTCGACGAACGTCCGGGCGACGGTGAGGAACTCGACCGGGTCGCGCGCGAAGCTCACCGGCGTGTTCGAGAGGAGGACGTCCTGCGGTCCGGCGTCGGTCTCGATCCGGAAGGCGAAGCCGCGCTGGTCGAGGTCGCCGTCCGCGGCGTGGAAGCTCTGCGACCGCGAGAACCGGGCGAAGCCGCGGTAGGTGACGCCCTCGCGCAGGAAGGGCAGCCGGAGCGCCGGCGGGAGGTTCGGCTCGACCGTGTACTCGATCACGAGCGGCTGGCCCTTGTTGTGGAACGCCCGGCGGAGCCGCGCGCCCTGGCGCTCCGCGACCACGTCCTGGATGCGCTCGATCGCGGGCAGGACCTCGTCGAGCAGGGCCCGCTCGGCTTCCGGGCTGCCGCCCATGAACCGTTCGTGCCAGCCGGTTCCGATCGCACCCGCCATGGATCCCTGGTTCCTCCGCTTCCGGTTCTGGCAGGTTCTCGTCCGGGTGTCTCGCCGACGTCTCAGGGGGGCGGCGACCCGAGGGCGGCTTCGGCGAGACGCACGGCCGCGTCCACGGTCCTGCCGAGGTCGCCGCCCCGTCCGAAGAGCATCGCCGTCGCTCCGAACCCCGCGATCGGGGCCGCCTTCGCGATCGCTCCGACGGCGGCGAGGGCGGTCTCGAGGGAGAGCCCGTTCGGCTCGGGCATCGCGATCGCCCAATCGCCCGCCGCGTCGAGCGCGTCCAGATCGAACGCGACGTAGAACGCATCGACCCGCTGGGCGACGACGGCCGCCCACGCCCCGAGCGCGGCGAGGCCGGCATCCGTCCCGAGCATCCCCGTTCCGAAGTGGGCGACCCGGCTCGCAGCGAGCATCCGCGACTCTGCCTCGTCGAGGACCTGCCCGCCGAGCAGCGCGGCGTCACGGGCCTCGGCCGTCGGGCCGTCGCACGCCGCGACGAGATCGGCGTCACCGTGGCCCAGGAGCATCGCGAACGGCATCCCCCAGACGTTGCCGGACGGCGTCGTGTGCGAGGTGTTGAAGTCGCCGTGGGCATCGAACCAGGCGACCGCGAGGCGGCGCTCCGGATGGGCGCGTCGGAGCCCGGCCATCGCCCCGGCGTGGGTCGTGCAGTCGCCGCCGACGACGAGCAGCCGCGAGCCGCCGACCCCGCGGAGGAGCGCATCGCGGACGTGCGTCGCGAGGCGCGGCAGGTAGGTGATGATCCGCGCCCGGTTCTTCGCGTGCCGGTCGTCATCAGGCGCCCACCCCACTTCGATCGGGGCGTCGCCCGCGTCGATCACGGCGGCCCCCGTGAGCCCGGGCGCCTCGCGGAGCCGGTCGATCAGCCCGAGCCGGCGGGCCTCGGCGGGAGTTCGATCCATGCCGTCGAAGTGGCCGCCGAGCGCCGTTGGCGAGCCGACGAGGACGATCGGATCGGGCATCGCGGGCAGAATAGCCGCGTGAAGAAGATCGGGTTCCTGTCGTTCGGTCATTGGTCTGCATCGCCCTATTCGCAGGTCCGCTCGGGGGCGGACGCGCTCATCCAGTCGATCGAGCTGGCCGAGGCGGTCGAGGATCTCGGCGCCGACGGCGCGTACTTCCGCGTCCACCACTTCGCCCAGCAGCTCGCCTCACCGTTCCCGTTGCTCGCCGCAGTCGGCGCCCGGACGAAGCGGATCGAGATCGGCACCGCGGTCATCGACATGCGCTACGAGAACCCGCTGTACATGGCCGAGGACGCCGGGGCGTCCGATCTGATCGCCGGCGGCCGCCTGCAACTCGGGATCAGCCGCGGCTCGCCCGAGCAGGTGATCGACGGGTTCCGCTACTTCGGCTACCAGCCGGCCGAGGACGACCCCGTGGGCGCCGACCTCGCGCGAGAGCACACCGACGTCTTCCTCAAGGTGCTGACGGGCACGGGGTTCGCCGAGCCCAACCCCTCGCCGATGTTCCCCAACCCGCCAGGGCTGCTCCGGCCCGAGCCGTACTCGCCCGGTCTGCGCGAGCGGGTCTGGTGGGGAGCGGGCTCACGGGCGACCGCCGAATGGGCGGCGAAGCAGGGCCTGAACCTGATGTCGTCGACCTTGATGACCGAGGATGCCGGCGTCCCGTTCCACGAGCTCCAGGCGGAGCAGATTCGGTTGTTCCGGTCCGCCTGGGCGGAGGCCGGCCACGAGCGGGAGCCGCGGGTGTCGGTCAGCCGCTCGATCTTCGCCCTCGTCGACGACCGCGACCGGGCGTACTTCGGGCGGAGCGGCGCGGACCGCGACCAGGTGGGCTATATCGACGCCCAGACGAAGGCGATCTTCGGCCGGTCGTACGCGGCCGAGCCGGACGTCCTCGTGAAGGAGCTCGCCAACGACACCGCGATCGCCGCGGCCGATACGCTCCTGCTCACCGTCCCGAACCAGCTCGGGGTGGCATACAACGCCCACGCCGTGGAGTCGATCCTGAGGTACGTGGCCCCGGAGCTCGGCTGGCGCTAGAGGTCCGGACCCGGACGCGACCCGTGCCGCGGCGATGAGTTCTGCGCCGGCCGGCGGTCCTAGGATCGACGGCGATACCCGAGGAGGCGTTCCCGTGCGCAGCGTGACCTACTCGATGAGCATGTCCCTGGACGGCTACATCGTCGGACCCGACGGCAGCTTCGACTGGGGCGCCCCCGAGCCGGACGTCTTCCGGTTCTGGATCGAGGACATCCGCGGGGTCGGCGTCCACCTGCTGGGGCGACGGCTGTACGAGACGATGCTGTACTGGGAGACCGCCGACCAGGATCCGTCGCTCGGCGCCGACGAGCGCGAGTGGAGCGCCCTCTGGAAGCCGCTTCCGAAGGTCGTGTTCTCGAGGACGCTGTCAAGCGTGCAAGGGAACGCTCGTCTGGCGTCGGTTGGCCTTGCGGGCGAGATCGAGCGGCTGCGCGCCGAGCCCGAGAGGACCGAGATCGCAATCGGCGGCGCCACGCTCGCGGCCCAAGCGGCCGCCCTGGACCTGATCGACGAGTACCGGGTGATGGTCTATCCGGTCCTGGTCGGCGGCGGCATCCCGTTCTTCGCCCGCGACGAGCGTCGCGTGGACCTCGAGCTCGTCGAGACGCGCACGTTCGCCTCGAAGGTGGTCTATCTCTGCTATCGGGCGGCGCGCGGCGGCGGCTGAGTGGTGGAGATGGGGGAGAGTCGAACTCCCCGTCCAGAACCCTTCTCCGGAGACCTCTACGAGCGTGTCCGATGCTTTGTCGTCGACCGCCGGGACGCCCATCGGCAGGCTGCCCGTCGGTCCAGTCACGTGCCCCTAGATCGGGCTTGACTCCGGACTACGCGACGCTTGCCCGGATCGCAGGCCCGCTGGATGACGCTTCCACCACCCGCGGACCCGAGGTGGCTTCCACGCTCACACTAGCTGCTTACGCAGCGAGGGCGAGAGTCGACTGGCGGTTGCCAGGTACTTCGTTTTGCCGCCTGTTTTACGAGGCCTGACGGCACCTCGGCTCGCGTTCCCCGGTAGCCAGGCCCTGTCGAATCCACACATCCCCACAGGACCGAACGACCGTTCGGATTGCGGATTGTAGCGTCCCGATCCGGGGAGGCCAAGCGCAGGAGCGCACCGCGGCGGGTTCCTCCCGGCACGCGAGCGTCGCGTGGAGGAGCGCCCGGCTCGCGGCGACGAGCACCCAGGACGATTGGACCATCCCGCTAGGCCATCAGCGATGGTATCGTTGACCCCGGCCGAACCTCTCCGGAGGGCGGGGGACCCGTTCCCCTGGGGCGAACCGCGGAGCGACCGCGGCGGCGAACCCACGCCGAGCCCGACAGCTCACCTCGCAGGCCATCGGGCGCTACGAGGTACCCGGTGCTCCGGCCGTCCTTCCTGAACTCCGCCTCGCGTCGCTGGGTCGGCCGCAACCTCGCGAGCGACGTGACCGTGGCCGCGGGCGCCGGCATCTCGATGGCCCTGGTCGGCTCGATCCTGCCGACCGTCGCCCGGCGTGACGGGCTCGATCCGATCGGCCTCTCGGCACTCGCCGCAGCGCCGTTCGTCGCGAACCTCCTCGGCGCGTTCGCGGGCCGGATCGGGCCGCGCAGCGTCGCCCAGCTGAGCCTGATGCGCGGGATCGGGGCTGCCTCCCTCATCGCGCTGTTCGTGCTCCCCACCGCGCTGACGGCGGTCGTGGTGACGGCGATCTTCTGGCTGAGCTTCTCCCTGAGCGGTCCGTACCACTTCCGACTGTGGGGGGCGATGTACCCCGCCCGCAACCTGGGCCGGGTCATGGGCGTGCTCGGGATGACCCGGGCCGGCGCCGGGGCGCTCGCCGCGATCGGCGGTGGGATCCTCGCCGACCGGATCGGCGGCAGCCAGGCGGTCGCGATCGTGGGCGCGCTCGCCGTGGTCTGCGCCGTCGCGTACGCCGGCTTCCGGGCCACCGCGGACGCGACGCCGGCGGGCTTCTCGGCCCGTGACTCGGTCCGCGCGCTGCTCGAGGGGCGGCGGCTCCTCCGGCTCGTCGTCGGCCAGCTCTTCTACGGCGGCGGGATGATCGCCGCAATGCCGCTCTTCGCCCTCGTCTACGTCGACCGGCTCCACCTGAGCGTGGCCGACGTCGGGATCGTCGGCGTCCTGACCGCGGTCGCGAACACCGTCACGTACCCGCTGTGGGGGACGTTCGCGGACCGCCGGGGCGGCTCGACGACGCTCGCGCTCGGCAGCGCGATCGGCGCCACCAGCGTCGTCGCGTACGCCCTCGCCCCAGGCGCCGGTGTGCTCTGGCTGGGTGCGATCGCCGGCGGGATCGCGAGCGGCGCCATCGATCTGGGGATCAACGCGGCGGTCAGCGCCGAGACGCCGATGGCGACACGGGCGCCGGCGATGGCGGGCTGGAACGCGGTGACCGGCGCCCGTGGGATCGTCGCGGCGTTCCTGGTGAGCGTCCTCGTCCAACTCCGCGTCATCGACGTCACCGCTGGGTTGCTGCTGTGTGCCCTGGTGGCCGCGATCGGCGCCGCGATCTACGCCGGAGCCGGCTCGGGATCGGCGCTCGCGCGAAGGCTCCGCTCGGAGGCCCCCGCGGGTACGCCCGTTGGGGCACCCGCGCAGGCCAGGATGTAGGCGCTCGGTCCGAGCGCCGGAGGCGGTCCGCTAGCCGGCCGAGCTCGAGGGCTCGTCCGCCTCGCCGTCGACGAGCCGCTGGAGCCCGGGCAGGATCTCGGTCCAGCCGCCGTCGTTGTCGGCGTGCTTCGCGGGATCGGTGAAGCCGGTCTCCATGAGCCGCAGGTCCGTGCCGCCATCGTCGCGAGCGACGAACAGCCACTCCACGACCGTCTGCTGATCGGCGTCGCCGATCGGGCCATCCGTCTCGTCCGGCGACCAGCGCCACACGAGGTGCTCGGGCGGCTCCACGACCTCGAACCGGACGGGATGGCGGCCGTGCCCCTCGAACTCAAAGGCGCCCTCCCAGCCCGGGTCGAGGCGGACCGGCGAGCGGCTGCCCCACCAGCCGCGGAACTCGTCCGGGTCGGCGAATGCGCGCCAGACGCGGTCGCGGTCGGCGCGCAGGGTCAGCGTCCTGCGGATGGGCCGGTGCCACGGCTCGGTCGCCAGGAGGTCATGCAGCTCGCCGAGCTCCTCGAACCAGCCTTCGACGTTGCCGAACCGGGCGGCGTTCGTCTCGAAGCCGGTCTCGCGGAGATGGAGCCGGGTGCCGCCGCGCGCGGTCGGCTCGAGCGTCCACTCGACCAGCGATGCGGAGGCGTCGAAGTCGGGCTCGGCCGCCGACGCCCAGCGCCACGCGAGGCGTTGGAGCGGGTCGAGCGCTTCCAGCCGGACGAGGAAGCGCGGATGGCCGTCCCACTCCATCCAGCCGGTCTCGCCGACCTCCGCCGGCATCTCGGCACGCTGCGGGAACCACGCCGCGACCTCGGTCGAGTCGGTCAGCGCCTGCCAGACGCGATCGGGCGGAGCGGCGAAGTCGAGGACGCGCTCGATCGCGGCGACGGTCGGGTTCATGGTCGTGGTCATGCGTCTTCTCCCAGGTGGCGGCGGAGGGCGTCGAGCCGGCGGTCCCACGCCTCGGCGTAGGGCCGGAGCCAGTCGTCGACGTCGCGGAGCGGCTCCGGCTGGAGCTCGTGGAGACGCTCGCGGCCGTCGCGTCGGGTGCGGACGAGGCCGGCGTCTCGGAGCGTGTCGAGATGCTTCGTCACCGCCTGGCGGGTCATCGGCAGCCCGTGGCCCAACTCGGCGATCGAGGCCGCACCGGTGACCCGGAGGCGCTCGAGCAGGAGCCGGCGCGTGGGATCGGCGACGGCGGCGAGGACGGCATCCATGGCCGGCATGATACGCAACCGAACGGTTGCATGTCAACCCGATAGCATGCGCGCCGTGAGGCTGACGGCATGGGAAGAGGAGCGGCTCCTGCTCTTCTCGGCCGCCGAGCTGGCCCGCCGCCGGCGCGCGCGAGGGCTCCGGCTGAACGCGCCCGAGGTGATCGCCCTGATCTGCGACGCGATGCTCGAGGCGGCCCGCGAGGGCGGCTCGCTGGCTGCGGTCGAGGCGGCCGGCCGGGCCGCCGTCGCGTTCGATCAGGTCCTTCCGGGCGTCCGCGAGCTCGTCGACGAGGTGCGGGTCGAGGTCCTCCTCGACGACGGCACGCGGCTCGTCGTCCTTGGCGATCCGCTCGGCGGCGGTCGGGACGTCGCCGGGGACGGGCCCGGGGCGACCGTCGCCGGGCGGGCCGCAGATGGCCCGGAGCCCGAGGACGGACGCGAGAGGATCCGGCTGCCGGTTGCGAACACGTCGCCGCGGGCCGTTCGGGTGTCGTCCCACTTCCCGTTCGATCGGGTCAACCCGCGGCTGGCCTTCGAGCGGCTCTTCGGGGCCGGCAAGCCGGGCGAGCGGCGGGCCAACCTGGAACAGCGCCGCCAGGAGGATCGTTCCGTCCTCGACTTCGTCCTGGAGGACGCGCGGGCCATGCAGCGGCGGCTCGACCCCAACGACCGGCGTAAACTCGACCAGTACCTGACCGGCATCCGCGAGATCGAGGGGCGCATCCGCAAGGCCGAACGGTTTGGCGAAGCGCAAGACCCGGCCGTCGAGACTCCGGCCGGCATCCCCGCCGAATACGGCGAGTATGT
>Ga0081539_10001387_pt1 | contig 41711 bp, 37 predicted proteins | sample TabmetS4T2R2_FD_71023 | JGI IMG/M metagenome (GOLD analysis project Ga0081539, IMG submission 71023) | Tabebuia heterophylla rhizosphere microbial communities from the University of Puerto Rico - S4T2R2 | ecosystem: Host-associated > Plants > Roots > Rhizosphere ... | reverse complement strand
CGGGGGGGGCGCGGTAGGGGGCCCCGCGGCCGAGGAAGCTTTAGCTACCGCAGGCCGTGGGGGCACTGCCGCGACAGGACCCGCGGACCCCAACCGCCCGTCAGGCCTTGGCGGGCTCGGGATCGGTCTCGAAGCTGAGGTTGGGCAGGGCGCGGTCGAGCCAGGCGGGCATCCACCAGTTCCACTCGCCCATCAGCTTCATCGCCGCCGGGACCAGGATCAGCCGCACCAGGGTGGCGTCGAGCGCGATCGCGACCGCGCAGCCGAGCCCGAGCTCCTTGATCGAGGGCACCCCGGTGAGGATGAAGACGGCGAAGACCGCGGTCATGATCAGCGCCGCCGAGGAGATCGTGCGGGCGCTCGAGGAGAGGCCCTCGGCGACCGCGAGTTCGTTGTCGCCGTGGCGCATGTAGCGCTCGCGGATCCGCGACATCAGGAAGACCTCGTAGTCCATCGAGAGGCCGAAGACGATCGCGAAGATCAGCGGCACGTTGATCGTGTCCAGCGCCCCCTGGCTTTCGAACCCGAGCACAGAGTCGAACCAGCCCCACTGGAAGACGGCGACGATCACGCCGTATGCGGCGCCGATCGAGAGCAGGTTCATCAGCACCGCCTTCAGCGGCAGGACCAGCGAGCGCAGCATCACCATCAGGACGAGGAAGCTGAGCGCGAGGACGAAGAGGATGATCTTCCACATCGAGCCGCTGACCTGTTCGCGGACGTCGAACCCGCGCGCGGTTTCGCCGCCGACGCTGACCGTCGCCAGCTCGCCGAGCGCCGTTCCCGGCGCTTCCGCGCGCAGCCGCTCGACCAGGGCGATCGCCGCGTCGGTCTCGCTGCCAGCGCTGGAGGTGAGCTGGACGAGGGCGCTGTCGCCGGCGTAGATCGGCGCGGCCACCGAGCTGACGCCCGGCTGCTCGGCGAGGTCCCGCGCGTAGGCGCCGACCGCGGCTTTGTCGGCCGGGCCGGGTGGCTGGTCGAAGCCGGCGACGACCTGGATCGGGTCGGTGCCGCCGCCGAGCTGCTCGGAGGCGAGTTCGTTGCCGACCCGGACGTCGGAGTCCTTCGGGAACTGGGCCAGCGCCTCGGTCCCCGTCTCCATCGAGAGCAGCGGGGTGGCGAGGAAGAGGAGCACACCCGAGGCGCCGATCACCGCGACCCAGGGGCGCGCCATCACCCGCGCCGTCCAGCGCTCCCAGAATTCGCTGCGCCCTTCGGCCTCGACGGCGACCTGCTCGGCGGTCCGGCGGCGGTAGAAGCGGCGCTTGAAGAAGCCGGCGGCGCGGCCGACGATCCCGCCCGGCATCACCCGGTCGCCGAGCATCGCGATCAGCGCCGGCAGGAGCGTCGTCGCGGTCAAAATAGAGACCGCGACCACGGTCATCGCCCCCAGCGCCATCGAGCGCAGGGCCGCGTTGTCGACCATCCAGAGCCCGGCCAGCGAGATGATCACCGCGAGTCCGGAGAAGCTGACGGCCAGACCCGAGGTCGAGAGCGCCCGGGCCCGCGAGTCGCGCTTGCTGAGCCCTGTCTGGCGCTCCTCGCGGTAGCGGGCGAGGATGAACAGCGAGTAGTCGATCGCGACCCCGATCCCGATCATCGAGGCCATGTTGGTGACGAACACCGAGGTCGTCATCTGCAGCGAGATGAAGTAGATCAGCGCGCCGGTGACCAGCACGCTGACGAAGCCGAGGGCGAGCGGCAGCGCCGCCGCGGCCAGCGAGCCGAAGACGACGAGCAGGATCAGGGCGACGATCGGGAAGCCGGTCGCCTCGGCCTTCGCCAGGTCCTCCTTGGAGATCTCCTGCATCCCCGCCCAGATCGTCGGCTGTCCGACCAGGTAGGGCGTGACGCCGCCCACGGCGGTGCCGGGGTCGAGGTCGGAGCGCAGTTCGGCGGCCGAGTCGATCAGCTCGTCGGAGGACTGCTCGCTGCGCAGCGGGACCAGTGCGAAGCCGGTTTCCCGCAGCTGCCGGCGAGCGGCCGCGGCGGCGGCCGGGGTCAGCGTCACCTCCTCGACGCCGGCGACCCCCTCGCCGACCCGGTCGACGGCGGCGGCGCGCGCGGCCGCGGTCGCGTCGGGCGCCGCCTGCAGCGCCACCGCGATCCCGTCGGCCTTCTCGCCGAATTCCTCCTGCAGCGCTTCGCTCGCCGCCTGCGACTGGCTGCCGGGAACGTCGAAGCCGCCACCGGTCAGGTGCTCGGTCTGTTTGGCCGCGAACGGGAGCGCCACCAGCACGATCAGCACCCACACCGCCACGACCCATTTCCGGCGCCGGCCGAGGACTGCCGCAAGTCGGTTCATCGCGTCGCGCATGATCGGGCGCGAGCCTCCCTCACCGGCCTAGGGGTGGTCTGTGAGCGCCGTCACTTCGTGACCAGCGTCACTCCTACGCGGCGGTTCGCCGCTTTCCCCTTGCTACTCGGAGATCAGCAGGTAACGGGCGCTGGCCGAGCCGGCTTCGAGCGCGCCGCTGTTGTCGCGCTCGGGATCGGACAGCGTCTGCAGGGCGAACCCGTCGCCCAGCGCGAACAGGTAGGAGACGACCGCCTCGGCCTGAAAGCGAAGCTTGAGGACACCCTCGGCCTCCTTCGCCCGCAGCACCTCGGCCACGTGCGAGCGCGTGCGCTCGAACAGCTGCCCGACCTCATGGCGAATGTCCGGATTGCGGCGCCCGGCGCTGAACAGCTCGTAGAGGAGGAGGAAGTAGCCGGGGTCGTTCTCGATCATGTCGGTGAGGCTGGAGACGAGCCCATCGAGGACGTCGTCGACCGTCGCAGCCTGCTCCAGCATCTCGTCGAGCCGGGCGACCCGCAGCTCGGTGTCGCGCCGCACGACCTCGATCAGCAGCCGCTCCTTGGTCCCGAAGTAGTAGTGCAGGAGGCCGCGGCTGACTCCCGCCTCGCGGGCGACGTGCTCGAAGGTCGAGCCGGCCGCGCCGCGCTCAGCGACCGAGTTGCGCATCGCATTGACGATGCGCTTGGCCTTGTCGCCGCTGAGCTCGCGCTCTTTCGTTGCTGCCTCCATCTATATGCAGTCTAGGAGAGCAGGCGGCCGCGGCCGCTTCCGGAGCCGATCAGGAACCGTTAATCGAGGTCGTCGAGGAGTACTCGAACTCCTCTTCGGCCCCGAACAGCGCGTCGAGCACCGTCTTGCGGGCCCCCTCGCTCAGCACCAGAGCCAGCGCCGCGCCGACTAGAGCGAGCAGAACCAGCTTGCCCAGCCGGCTCTTGCGCTTCGGCTTCTGCAACCGCTCGTTGGCTTCCTGCAGCAGCTCCGCGGTCTTCCGCATTTCCTTCTGCAGCTTCTTGTCGGTGGTCACGGCCTTGACCGGGCCCTTGCCGTTGCCGGTCGCGCGCCCGTAAGCCTTCTTCGCCGATTCGAACGCCTCGCGCAGGTTGTCGCGCAGGTCTTCGTCCTCGATCAGCCGCTGCACGTAGGGGTTTTCGCGGGCACTCTCGTAGATGTCGGTGGCACGAGCCGCCTTGGTCTTGCTCATTCCCTCTCCTCGCTGGATTCCGAAGCGCTTCTAAGCAGAATAACTCGCAAATCGCAAAGACACAGTTACCCGGGGCCGACGCCGTCAAGCAGTACGCCATTGGTCCGGAAGTCGAGCGGCGCGTGGCGCAGTTGGCGTAGGCGCAGCGGTGCGAGGCCAGGTCCCAGCGGCCGGAAGCGGCGGATGAACAGACCGTCGTCGTTTTCGCGGCCGAATTCGCGGAAATCGGGGCCGAGCAGCCGTTTGCCCGGGGGCGGCGCGTGCCCCGAGGAGACGAAGACGATTTCGCGCGCCTGCCAGTCGTACCGTTCGGCCGGTTTGACCATGAAGGCGTCGTCGTCGAGCTCGTAGCGCAGCGGCGCCAGGCCGAGCGTCCAGGTGACGGTCGCCCGCGGCCCGTCGGCTTCGCCGAGCCGGCTGGCGACCGCCCCCCAGTCGGGTCGCTGCAGGTCCGGCGAGACGCTCGCGTAGACGCAGAAGCCGAGCGAGTAGACGAGCAGCGCGGCGGCGATCGCGTTGCCGAGCCGCCGCGCCGCCGGCAGGGTCAGCGCGATCGCGACGACCAGGAGCAGCGGGATCAGCGCCGCCATCATGTTGCGGGCCAGCACGAAGTCCTTGCTGCCGGGAAACAGCGCCAGCAGGACCGGGACCCCGATCGCCGCCGCCCCGACCGCCAGCGGACGCAGGGCCGCCCGCCGTTCGTCCCGCCCCCCGCGCCAGAGCAGCAACCCGAAGGCGGCGAGGCAGAGCGCAAGGGGAACGAGGGCCAGCTGCGGCCGCTCCGGCTGGCCGATGATGTCGGCGGTCTCGCCGGTGACGAAGGTCACGGCGGTTTCCCAGAGCCGGTGACCGAGCGAGAGGTTGCCGATCCATTCGGCGTGCCCGTATGACATCTGGCTGACCGCCAGCGGCAGCAGCAGCGCCCCGAAGCCACCGGCGATCCCGAGCCCGACCCAGCTGGCGCGGCGGCGCTGGCGGACGAGCAGGATCGCCTCGACCAGCAGCGGGAAGACGGCGAAGTAGTGGGTCGCGAGGGCGAGCCCGGAGGCGACGCCCCAGAGCACGAAATCGCGGTGCTGGCCGTTGCGCAGCGCCCGCAGGCAGAACAGCAAGGAGAGCGCGCAGAGCAGGGTCAGCAGCGCGTAGGCTCGGGCCTCCTGGGAGTACCAGAGCAGCATCGGGTTGACCGCGACCAGGGCCGCGGTCAGCAGGCCGGCGCGGCGGCCGCGCAGCTCCGCGCCGAGCAGGAAGGCGACCGGGATCGTCGCCGTCCCGACCAGGGCCGAGAGCGAGCGCAGGCCGAATTCGGCGGTGCCGGTGAACTGCGTCCAGAACCAGGCGAGCGCGTAGTAGAGGGGCGGCGCCGACTCGCTGTAGCCGACCACGTCCATCGTGTGGAAGAAGTCGGGCTGCAGGACGCGGACGGCGGTCACGACCTCGTCGTGGTGGTAGCTCTGCAGGCCAAGGGTCGTGAAGCGCAGCAGCGCCCCCAGAACGGTCAGCCCGACGAGGGCCCAAAAGGTTCGGGAGCGTTCCGCCAGCGCGTCGCGCGCGCTCTGCGCAAGTGCCGCCGGACCGCCCCGGCGCAGGGTTGCCGCCTCCACGCCTACGCCACCTCCTAGCGGAGGGCCACGTCGAGCGCCTTGGAGACCTCGTCGACGAAGACGAACTCCAGGCCACCGAGCTCGCGCTCGGGAATCTCACCGACGTCTCCCTGGTTGCGCTCCGGCACGATCACCCGCTTGATCCCGGCCCTCTGCGCCGCAAGCGACTTCTCCTTCAGGCCGCCGATCGGCAGCACCTGCCCCGTAAGCGTCACCTCACCGGTCATCGCGACATCGTTGCGAACGGGCCGGCCACTGATCAACGAGGCCAGCGCCACCGTCATCGCAACCCCTGCCGAGGGCCCGTCCTTGGGCACGGCCCCTGCCGGGACATGCACGTGGATGTCGTGCTCCGCGAACCACTGTTCGCCAAGTTTGGGATTGATCTCCACCCAGTGCCCGCGCACGTAGGAGAGCGCCGCCTGGGCGGACTCCCGCATCACGTCGCCGAGCTGGCCGGTGATCGTCAGCTTGCCCGAGCCGGGCATCGCCGTCGCCTCGATGAAGAGGACGTCGCCGCCGGTCGGGGTCCAGGCGAGGCCGGTGGCGACGCCGGGGTCTTTGGTGCGGCGCCGCTGCTCGGCGAAGACGCGGCGGCGGCCGAGCAGCTCGCGGGCCCGTTTGGCCGAGACCTTGACCTTGCGCTTCTGTTTGCCTTCGGCGACTTCGCGCGCGACTTTGCGACAGATCGCGCCGATCTGGCGCTCGAGGTTGCGGACCCCGGCCTCACGCGTGTACTCCTCGACGATCGCCTTCAGCGCCGCGTCGGCGAACTCGATCTGCGCCGGCCGCAGCCCGTTCGCCTCGACCTGGCGGCCAACCAGGTACTGGCGGGCGATGTGGATCTTCTCGTCGAGCGTGTAGCCGGCCAGCTCGATCGTCTCCATCCGGTCCAGGAGCGGTCCCGGGATCGTGTCGAGCACGTTCGCGGTGGCGATGAAGACGACGTCGGAAAGGTCGAACTCGAGGTCGAGGTAGTGGTCGCGGAAGGAGTCGTTCTGGGCGGGATCGAGGACCTCGAGCATCGCCGAGGCCGGGTCGCCGCGGAAGTCGGCGCCCATCTTGTCGATCTCGTCGATCATGAAGACGGGGTTTTTCGAGCCGGCGTCGCGCAGGGCGCGGATGATCGTCCCCGGCAGAGCGCCGATGTAGGTGCGGCGGTGGCCGCGGATCTCCGCCTCGTCGCGGACGCCGCCGACCGAGATCCGCTCGAAGCTCCGCCCCAGCGCCTTCGCGATCGATTTCCCGAGGCTGGTCTTGCCGACCCCGGGTGGGCCGACGAAGCAGAGGATCGGGCCGGGGCTGTCGGGGTTCAGCTTGCGCACCGCCAGATACTCGAGGATCCGGTCCTTGACCTTTTCGAGGTCGTAGTGATCGGCGTCGAGCACTTTGCGCGCGTGTTTGATGTCGAGGTTGTCCTCGGTCTCGACCGACCAGGGGAGCTCGGTCAGCCACTCCAGGTAAGTGCGGATGACCCCGTGCTCGGCCGCCGCGGGCGGCAGTTTCTCCAGCCGCGCCAGCTCGCGCTCGGCCGCTTTCAGGGCGTGCTCGGGCAGCCCGGCGGCCTCGATTTTCTCGCGCAGTTGATTCGCTTCGGCCTGCTGCTCGTCCCCCTCCCCCAGCTCGTCCTGGATCGCTTTCAGCTGCTGGCGGAGGAAGAACTCGCGCTGGCCTTTGTCGACTTCGGATTGGACCTGGGTCTGGATCTGGGTGCCGAGCTGGACGACCTCGAGCTCACGGGCGAGGATCCGCGAGAGGTGGCGCAGGCGCTTGGCGACGTTGACCTCCTCCAGCAGCGCCTGCTTCTCCTCGACGCCGATCCGCAGCGAGCCGGCGATCAGGTGGGCCAGCGCCGCCGGGTCGTCGATGTTGGCGACCGCCATCTGCAGCTCCTCCGGCAGGTAGGGGATCTGCTCGACGATCTCCGAAAAGGTCCGCTGCACGTTGCGGGTCAGCGCCTCCAGCTCCGGGCTCGGTTTGCTGACATCGGGCAGCTCGGTGATCTTCGCCACCAGGTAGGGGCGCTCGCTGACGTACTCCTCGAGCCGCACCCGCTGGGTCGCCTGGACGAGGATCCGCAGCGAGCCGTCGGGGACTTTGACCATCCGCGCGACGATCCCGACCACGCCGACGTCGTAGAGGTCCTCGGGGGCGGGCTCCTCTTTCTCGGGATCGCGCGAGGCGACCATGACCAGCGTGCGGTTGGCGCCGAGCACGTTGTCGACCAGCTGGATCGAGCGCTCCTGGCCGACCGCCAGCGGGGTCAGCGAGTCGGGGAAGGTGACCGAGTCGCGCAGCGGCAATACCGGCAGCGCCTCGGGCAGCGGCGCGCCGGCGCGGATCAGGTCCTCCGCGTCGAGCGGCGATTCGACCACCTCGAGGACCGGGGTCCCCTCCATCAGGCGCGCCCCCTCAAGCGCCGCGGTCGATCGGCACCCGGCGGGTGGTCTCTTCGGGGTCGCGCAGCGGCAGCTCGATCCGCAGCACCCCGTCCTCGTAGCTGGCGGAGGCCTTCTCGGCGTCGACCTCGACCTGGAACTCGACCACCCGGCGGAACGGGCCGGAGGGGATCTCCACCTGCTGGTAGACGCGGCCCTCGGTCTCCTGGACCGGGCGCTCGCCGAACACGGCGAGGTGGCGGCCGGAGACCTCGATCCCGACCTCGCTGAGCGAGATCCCGGCGAGGTCGACCTTGACGATCGCGCGCTGGGGCTCGCCGCAGTAGTAGACGTCGACGTTGGGCGAGAAGCCGGTGGTGCGGCGGCTGACGTAGCGGCCGCGCCCCCAGGCGTCGCCCAGCATCTGGTCCATCTCGCGGCGCATGCGGGCGAAGTCGGCGAAGAGATCGCGCTGGGGCATCGCCGGAAAACTAGCGCGGCCGGCGTCGCGCCGGCCTCAGACCGCTTTCTGGGTCGCCCAGCGCGGGGCCCGCATCAGCAGCACCGGCTGGCGCGGCGGAACCAGGCCCTCGGGGCGGTTCGGCCGGAAGGTCGCGCAGGGCTCGTTCAGCTCGAGGGCGCAGAGCATGTTCTTGTGGAAGAAGCAGTCCTCGCAGGTGGGCGGTTTGGGCTTGCGCGGCATCGGCTCGCGCATGGTGCCAGTCCGGCGGACAACTCGCGTACCCCTATTTCGCAAATCGCAACATCTTCGAAACAGCTTCGTGACTTCTTCCCCGCGTCTTGCGGGTGGGCGCGGTCGTGCCGACTGGGTACGGGCCGGTGCGAGGGCCGGCGCACCGGCCCGGCGGCGGCCAGCGCTAAGATCTCGCGCGGATGGAGGCTTACTCAAAGCGCTCCGAAAAGCTGGCGGCGTCCCCGCCCCTTTTCAAGAGCGAATTCCTCAACTTCTTCTCCCGGGTCCACCCCGTCGTCCCGGCGGTGATCTTCGTTCCCGTGATCATCGGGATGGAGTGGCTGGGAGCCGACCGGGGCCTGGCGGCCTGGGAGCTGATCCTGCTGACGCTCGGCGGGCTCGCCTTCTGGACCCTGACCGAGTACTGGCTGCACCGGCTGGTCTTCCACTGGGAGCCCGACAACGCCTTCGGCCGCCGCATGCACTTCATCATCCACGGCATCCACCACGACCATCCCAACGACAAGATGCGCCTGGTGATGCCGCCGTCGGTCTCGATCCCGCTCGCGGCCCTCTTCTTCCTCGCCTTCTGGCTGATCCTCGGCGACGCGGCCTTCCCGGTCTTCGGCGGCTTCATCCTCGGCTACCTCGCCTACGACTACACGCACTACTACCTGCACCACGCGGTCCCGAAGACGAAGCTCGGCAAGCGCCTGCGTGAGCACCACATGCGCCATCACTTCCAGGATCACCGCTACGGCTACGGCGTCTCCAGCCCGATCTGGGACGTCGCCTTCCGCACCCAGCCGAAACAGCGCAAGAAACGCGACTGAGCATTGGGCCGGGGGTCGGGGCACCCCCTCCACTTAACTTTTTCGACTTCCGCCGCGGCCGTCCGAGGCTGGGCGCCGCCGAAAAAGTACAAGACGTTCCGGGGGTACCCCGACCCCCGACACGAGCCCACGCCTCGCTCTCAAGCTGAATCAGCTCGAAACGGAGGCGCTCGAACCCCGCATCCGAGCTTGACCCCACCCTGCTGTGGTCAATGTCGGCTTCGCGAAACGCGGCGCTCGCTTCGAGCTGACGGAGACGCTCGGGACGGGAGGTCGGGTGGGTCCCGGAACGTCTTGTACTTTTTTGCTCTAGGCGGCTCGGGCGACAGCCCGCTGACGATTCTCAAAAAAGTTAAGTGGAGGGACCCACCCGACCTCCCCCTCGCAACGCCAGCTCGAGCTCGAAGCGGGCGTCGGGGTCGTCGAGCTGGTCGCCGAGGAGCTCCCGCAGGCGGGCGATGCGGTAGCGGGCGGTTTGGGGGTGGATGTGGAGCTCGGTCGCCATCGCCACCGCGTTGCCGTGGTGGCGGACGTGGGCGAGGGCGGTCTCGCGCATCCGCGCCCGCGCCTTCGGCGTGAGCTGATCGAACGGAGCGAGGCGCCGGGCGGCGATCCGGGCTCTCAGCTGCCGGGACTCGAAGAGGACCAGGTCGCTGAGGTGGTCCTCGGCGGCGAGCAGGCCGTCGACGCCGAGGGACCTATCGACGTCGGCGGCGAGCAGGGAGCGGGCCAAAGACCAGGAGGCGGCGACGCCGTCGGGCTGGGCAGTGGGGCCGAGGACCAGCCTGGCTTTGCCCGCGGCGCGGGTCAGCGCCTCGCGGCGGCCGGGGCCGTCGGGGTCGCCGAGCAGGACGCAGCCAACTCCGTCGAGGACGGTCGCCAGCGGTTCGGGGGGCAGGCGGCGGGAGATGCCCGCCAGGTCCGGCTCGGCGCAGGCGGCGGCCGCGATCCGCTTCGGCAGCGCCCACGCCGCCGCCCGCGCCGCCGCTTGCAAGTCGCCGGGATCCGCCGCCGACTCGGAGACGAGCAGGCGCGCCAGCTCGCGCCGGCGGCGGCGGCGCACGTCCTCGACCTCGGCCTGGGCCGCCGCGTAGCCGTCGACCGAGTCGGCCGAGAGCTCGTCGATGTAGGCGAAGATCGCCTCGGCCAGCAGGGTCAGGGGCTCGGCCTCGAGGTCGGCGCGGCGGCCGGCGGCGGCGATCCGGCGCCAGGCGACCCGGGCACCGACCCGGTAGGCGGCGAGCAGCGAGTCCAGCGGCCGCCCCACCCTTTGCTCGCCGCGGCCGAGCTGCACGTAGACCTCGCGACCGGGCTCACGGCCGGCATCGGGATCGCGGATCAGGGCGACGAACTGGGAGAGCGCCTCACCGACGCCGGTGCGGATACCGCGGCCAAACCGCCCCTCGAGCGGCCGCGCGTAGTCGGGAACCTCGCGGGCGATCGTGGTGAGGATCTCCTCGGTGATCCCGGCCAGCTCCGGCTCGATCAGGTCGGCGACCTGCGCAGGAAGCTCGCGCCAGGGCTCGGAATCAACGGTCTTTGGCATCTAGATGACAAGAATAACGCTGAGATCGTGGCATTTACACGAATTCATATCGCCCTGCTCGGCGTATCTTGCCTGTCGATGGGCGAAATGACGAAGCTCGAGAAGGGCGTCAACCTCGGCGCCGTGGTGATCCCGTTCATCGCCACGATCCTCGCGATCGTTCTGCTCTGGAACAGCTGGGTGACGGCTGCCGACTTGATCATCGCCGCGGTGATGTACATCCTCACCGCGATCGGGATCACCGTCGGCTTTCACCGTCTGCTCACCCACCGCGCCTTCCAGACCTCGAAGCCGCTCGAATACCTGTTTGCCGTTCTCGGCTCGATGGCGGTCCAAGGCCCGGTGATCGCCTGGGTCGCCGACCATCGCAAGCATCACGCCCACACTGACGAAGAGGGCGACCCCCACAGTCCCCACGTCAGTCCTGACGGCGGAATGCAGAGTGTCTTCGCCGGCCTCTGGCACGCCCACACCGGCTGGCTGATGTCATCGCAGGGTCGGGCCGACTGGAAGAAGTACGCCCCTGACCTTTACGAGGACAAGGGCATGCGGTTCATCAACCGCCACTTCGGCTTCCTCGTGTATCTCAGCCTGGCGATTCCGGCACTGGCCGGGTTCCTTGTCACCGGCACGGCCGTCGGCGCCCTCACCGCCCTGCTCTGGGGAGGATTCGTGCGGATCTTCTTCGTCCACCACATCACCTGGAGCGTCAATTCCGTGTGCCACTTCCTCGGCACGCGGCGGTTCGACACCGACGACCACTCCACCAACGTCTTTTGGCTTGCCCTCCCCTCCCTGGGCGAGTCCTGGCACCACAACCACCACGCTTTCCCCCGCTCCGCCGTGCACGGACTGAAGCGCTGGGAGCTCGACCCCTCGGCGCTGATCATCGTCTCGATGGAGAAGCTCGGCCTCGCCCGCAACGTGGTGCGGATCTCACCCGAGCGGCAGGCCGAACGAAGCCGCTGACACAACACCTGTTGTGCGGCTTGGCGTGACCCTGAACCGAACGGTCGTCGATATCCACTAGACGGATTTTGTGGTCACAGTGAGTGTGTGTATGTAACACTCCGCGCAGCCAGGAACTCACACAGGGGATACAGCGCCTGTGTCATGGAAAGGAAGAGATGCCCAGCAACAACGTGGTCGATGAGGCCCGGCAGCTGATTCACAACCGGCTGGCCGAGCTCGAGGACGAGCGCAAGCGCCTCGAGGGCGCCCTGAAGGAGCTGGGTGGCAAAGTCACCCGGCGTGGCCCCGGCCGCCCGCGCGGCGCTGCCAAAGCGACCAGCGGAGGCGGAGCCGGCGGGACCCGTAAACGGCGTAAACGTCGCGGTGGGACCCGTGCCGACCAGGCCGTGAAACTGATCGAGTCACAGCCGGGCATCAGCGCTTCGGACGTCGCCAAAACGATGAAAATCAAGCCGAACTACCTCTACCGGGTGCTCGGCGACCTGGAGAAAGAGGGACGGGTGAAAAAGGACGGCCGCCAGTACTACCCGGCCGGCTAACCAGCTTCGAGAAGAGCGCTAGCTCGGGCGGAGCCGGCGCTATGTGAAACGGGGCCTCCCAGACACTCAGCACAAAGTGCGTCTGGGAGGCCCATGCCGGGCCCGTCTCCTTGCCGACCTAGATCAATCCGAGCTGAGAGATCGCGTCGCGCTCCTCCTGCAGCTCCATCACCGAGGCGTCGATCCGCTCGCGCGAGAAGTCGGTGATCTCCAGGCCCTGGACGACGCTCCACTCGCCGCCGGTGCACTGGCAGGGCATGCCGCAGATGATTCCCTCGCCGATCCCGTAGGAGCCGTCGGCGGGCACCGCCATCGAGACCCAGTCGCCCTCCGGCGTGCCGAGCACCCAGTCGCGAACATGGTCGATCGCGGCGTTGGCGGCGGAAGCGGCGCTGGAGGCCCCGCGGGCGTCGATGATCTCCGCCCCGCGCTTGCCGACCCGCGGGATGTACTCATCGCGGATCCAGGCCTCGTCGTCAACCGCGTCCCAGGCGCTGGCGCCGTCGACCCTGGCGTTGACCAGGTCGGGGTACTGGCTCGGCGAGTGGTTGCCCCAGGCGGTCATGTTGGTGACCGCCGAGACCGGCTTGCCGAGCTTGTTCGCGACCTGCGCGATCGCCCGGTTGTGGTCGAGCCGCATCATCGCGGTGAAGCGCTCACGCGGGACGTCCGGCGCGTTCGACATCGCGATCAGGGCGTTGGTGTTGGCCGGGTTGCCGACCACCAGGACCTTGACGTCGTCGGCGGCCCCGGCGTTGATCGCTTCGCCCTGCGGCTTGAAGATGCCGCCGTTGGCCTCGAGCAGGTCGGCCCGCTCCATCCCCGGACCGCGCGGCCGCGCGCCGACCAGGAGGCCGATGTTGGTGCCGTCGAACGCCTGCTTGGCGTCGTCGGTGATGTCGATCTTGCTGAGCAGCGGGAAGGCGCAGTCGTCGAGCTCCATCGCGGTGCCCTCGGCGGCTTTGATCGCGTCGGGGATCTCCAGCAGGCTCAGCTCGACCGGCGTGTCCGGACCAAGCATCTGGCCGCTGGCGATGCGGAACAGAAGCGCGTAACCGATCTGCCCGGCCGCGCCGGTGACGGTGACCTTGACGGGGGTGCTCACGAAATTGCTCTCCTCAGAGTCGTGGTTTGGCGACCGTTAGGCCATCGCGGTCTGCAGGTTCTCGTCGATCGAGGCCAGGAACTCCTGAGTCGTCTGGTACCCCTGGTCCCCGCCGACAAGCAGCGCGAGGTCTTTGGTCATCTTGCCGCTTTCGACCGTCTCGATGCAGACCCGCTCCAGGGTCTCGGCGAAGTTGGAGACCTCGGGGGTCTCGTCCATCCGCCCGCGGGCCGAGAGCCCGCGGGTCCAAGCGAAAATCGAGGCGATCGGGTTGGTGGAAGTCGGTTCGCCCTTCTGGTGCTGTCGGTAGTGCCGGGTGACCGTGCCGTGCGCGGCCTCGGCCTCGACGGTCTTGCCGTCGGCGCTCATCAGCACGCTGGTCATCAGCCCGAGCGAGCCGAAGCCCTGGGCGACGGTGTCGGACTGAACGTCGCCGTCGTAGTTCTTGCAGGCCCAGACGTAGCCGCCTTCCCACTTCAGCGCGGCGGCGACCATGTCGTCGATCAGCCGGTGTTCGTAGGTGATCCCGGCGGCCTCGAAGTCGGCCTTGAACTCGCTCTCGTAGATCTCTTCGAAGAGGTCCTTGAAGCGGCCGTCGTAGCGCTTCATGATCGTGTTCTTGGTCGAGAGGTAGACCGGGTAGCCACGGTTCAGGCCGTAGTTCATCGAGGCCCGGGCAAAGTCGCGGATCGAGTCGTCGAGGTTGTACATCGCCATCGCGATGCCGCCCCCGGGGAAGTCGTAGACGTCAAGCTCAACCGGCTCGGACCCGTCCTTGGGCGTGTAGGTGAGGGTCAGCTGGCCCTCGCCGGGAACGACCAGATCGGTGGCGCGGTACTGGTCGCCGTAGGCGTGGCGGCCGATCACGATCGGTTTCGTCCAGCCCGGCACCAGGCGCGGCACGTTCGAGATCACGATCGGCTCGCGGAAGATCACGCCGCCGAGGATGTTGCGGATCGTCCCGTTCGGAGAGCGGTACATCTCCTTCAGGCCGAACTCCTCAACCCGCGCCTCGTCGGGGGTGATCGTCGCGCACTTGACGCCGACCCCGTGCTTCTTGATCGCGTTGGCGGCGTCGACCGTGATCTGGTCGTCGGTCGCGTCGCGGCTCTCGATCCCGAGGTCGTAGTACTCGAGCTGGACGTCGAGGTAGGGCAGGATCAGCTGCTCTTTGATGAACGACCAGATGATGCGGGTCATCTCGTCGCCGTCGAGCTCGACCACCGGGTTCTTGACCTGGATCTTCGCCACCGGCGGGCGATGCTATCTACCCGGGCCCCTCGGCTGCACTGCCGTCCTCGACAGCTTGGAGCTGGCACAATCGGTACCCAATGGCAACCAGGGAGCGCCATCCGGTCGGGAACCACGAGGTGGTCAATCAGCCACCGCCGCTGACCGATTACAACGTGTTCGAGAGCGACACGCCGCTGCGCGAGGCGGTGCGGCGCGAGGGGGCCGACTGGGCGGAAGCGCGAATCGCCGCTGTCGGCGCCTACGCCGGCAGTGCCCACGCCCAGGAGCTCGGCCGGCTGGCCAACGACAACGGGCCGAAGCTGAAAACCCACGACCGCTACGGCAACCGGGTCGACGAAGTCGAGTTCCACCCGGCCTGGCACGAGCTGCTGGGGACCGCGGTCGAGCACGAGCTGCACAGCTCTCCCTGGCGCGAGCCGAAGTCGGGCGCCCACGTCGCCCGCGCCGCCGCCTTTATGTGCATGTCGCAGGCCGAGGCCGGGATCGGCTGCCCGATCTCGATGACCTACTCCGTCGTCCCCGCCCTCCGCGCTCAGCCCGAGCTGGCGGCCGAGTGGGAGCCGCGGATCCTCTCCTCCCGTTATGACCCGGCCAACGCGCCCGCCCCGCAGAAGCCGGGCGCCCTGGCCGGGATGGGGATGACCGAGAAGCAGGGCGGCACCGACGTGCGCGCCAACACCACTGTCGCCCGCGCGGTCAACGGCGGCGGCCCCGGGGCCGAGTACGAGCTGAGCGGCCACAAGTGGTTCATGTCGGCGCCGATGTGCGACGTCTTCCTCGTCCTCGCCCAGGCCGACGGCGGCCTCTCCTGCTTCCTCTTCCCGCGCTGGACCCCGGACGGGGAGCGCAACCGCTTCCGCCTGCAGCGACTGAAGGACAAGCTCGGCAACCGCTCCAACGCCTCCAGCGAGATCGAGTTCGACAACGCCTCCGCCTGGCTGGTCGGCGAGGAGGGGGCCGGGGTGCGGACGATCATCGAAATGGTCAACCACACCCGTCTCGACTGCGTGCTCGGCGGCGCCACCGGGATGCGGTTCGGGGTCGCGCAGGCGATCCACCACGCCTCCCACCGTTCGGTCTTCGGCACCGTCCTCAGCGAGCAGCCGCTGATGCAGAACGTGCTCGCCGACCTCGCGATCGAGTCCGAGGCGGCGACGATCTCCGCCCTGCGCCTCGCCCGGGCCTACGACGAAGCGATCGCCGGCGACGAGGAAGCGGCGCGGCTGAAGCGGGTCGCCAACGCCGTGCTCAAGTACTGGATCTGCAAGCGGGCGCCGATGCACGCGGGCGAGGCCCTCGAGTGCCTGGGCGGCAACGGTTACGTCGAGGAGTCGGGAATGCCGCGCCTCTTCCGCGAGAGCCCGCTGAACTCGATCTGGGAGGGATCGGGCAACGTCCAGTGCCTCGACGTGCTGCGGGCGATGGTCAAGGACCCGGCCTCGGTCGAGGCGTTCGCCAACGAGGTCGGCGAGGGAGCGGTGCTCGAGCCTCGGCTCGATGCCTTCGCCAGCGCCCTGCGCGAGGACCTGTTCAGCGACATGGAGACGATCCAGACCCGGGCCCGCCACCTGGTCGAGCGGATGGCGCTGGCCCTGCAGGGCTCGCTGCTGGTCCGCTACGGCGACGAGGCGGTCGCCGAGGCCTTCTGCGCCTCGCGCCTGGCCGGCGACTGGGGCCAGGCCTTCGGCACCCTCCCGGCCGGCACCGAGTTCAGGCGGATCGTCGACCGCCACCGCGCCGCAGCCTAGGTCGTGGTTCTTTAGTCCTGCCCAGCAGGACTAAAGAACCACGGGATGGTCTGGGGCGGCTACAGTTTGGCTGAGCAGCCAAACGGGTCGACCAGAGGGGGCATTCCAGTGGAGAGCGGTACCGCGGAGAAGATCACCGGGACCAACGGCAGCGCCGGCAACGGGAGCGGCGCCGAGCCGCAGCAGATCGAGGTCCACAACCCGGCAACCGGCGAGCCCATCGAGGCCGTGCCGGTCACCTCCCCCGAGGAGGTCGCCGCGACCGTGGCCCGGGTGCGCGCCAACCAAGCCGACTGGGAGGCGATGGGGATCGAGGGCCGCTACCACTGGCTCGGCAAGCTGCGCGACTGGATCCTCGACAACCAGGAGCGGATCCTCGACACGATGCAGCGCGAGACCGGCAAGGTGCGCGCCGACGCCTCCAACGAGCCGGTTTACCTGGCCGACATCATCAACTTCTACGGGACCCGCGCCGCCAAGTTCATCGGCGAGGAAGCGGTCCGCCCCCACTCCCCCCTGCTGGCCTCCAAGAAGCTGCGCGTGCAGTATCGCCCGCACCCGGTGGTCGGGATCATCAGCCCCTGGAACTTCCCGCTGATCCTCTCGATCGGCGATGCGATCCCGGCCCTGCAGGCCGGCGCCGCGGTCGTGATCAAGCCCTCGGAGTTCACGCCGCTGGGGCTGGCCGAGATCGTCGACGCCTGGAAGCACGAGATCGGCGGCCCCGACGTGTTCGACGTCGTCCAGGGCGTCGGCGAGACCGGCGGCGCGCTGGTTGACAACGTCGACTTCATCCAGTTCACCGGCTCCGACCGGACCGGCCGGAAGGTGATGGCCCGCGCCGCCGAGACCCTGACCCCGGTCAGCCTCGAGCTCGGCGGCAAGGACCCGATGATCGTGCTCGCCGACGCCGACCTCGACCGCGCCGCCAACGCCGCGGCCTGGGGCGGGATGATGAATTCCGGTCAGATCTGCATGTCGGTGGAGCGGATCTACGTCGAGGAGCCGGCCTACGACAGGTTCGTCGCCAAGCTGACCGCCGAAGTCGGCAAGCTGCGCCAGGGCCCCGACGCGACCGGGCACGACGCCGAGGTCGGGGCGATGACCTCGCCGAACCAGATCGGGATCGTCGAGGACCACGTCGACGACGCGCTCGCCGCCGGCGCCCGCGCCCTGACCGGGGGCAAGCGGGTCGACAGCCCCGGCGACTACTTCGAGCCGACCGTGCTGGTCGACGTCGACCACTCGATGAAGGTGATGAGCGAGGAGACCTTCGGCCCCGTGGTCGGGGTGATGAAGGTGCGCGACGCCGAGGAGGCGCTGAAGCTGGCCAACGACAGCCGCTACGGGCTCTCGGGCTCGGTCTTCGGCGAGAAGCAGCGGGCCGAGCAGGTCGCCCGCCGGGTCGAGTGCGGCGCCGTCAACGTCAACGACGTGCTGGTCAACTACTTCGCCTCCGACGTGCCGATGGGCGGCTGGAAGGAGTCGGGAATCGGCTACCGCCACGGCGAACCGGGGATCAAGAAGTTCTGCCGCACCGAGTCGGTGGTGATCACCCGCTTTGCCGGCAAGCGCGAACCGACCTGGTACCCCTACACGCGCAGCCGCCGCGGCCTGGTCGGGCGGATCGCGCAGGCGTTCAACGCGCGCGACCTGAAGCGCCGCCTCGGCCGCCGCGGCTAAGCCCGGCAGCGGCGGCTGCGCTAGAGCACCCGGCTACTGAATTATCGGTAATTGGCCGCGCCGATCTGCGGTCCGACACCTGTCGGAGAGGATCTTTACTGGGATTTTTTCCAGAGATAAACAAGTTCCTTGATAAATAAGCGCCATCCTCATAGAGTGGCGATTCGGCAGTTGACGCGACCTTTTTAGGGAGAGGGAGCGACAGGTGGAATACGACGCTGCGACGCTAGAGCGCACGGCGAAAACATTCCGATCCGACATGTGGGGAACCGTTTGCGAGGACGCCGTCCTCGAGTGCGGCATCGTCGAAGCATGGTTCGGACCAGTCCAGGTAACGCTCTTCGAAGCGCTGCCCGACGACCCCGGGATGAACGTGATCCTCGGCGCCGCCGAGCCCGGGGCGGTCGAGGAAGGGCACCTCGCCAACGCGATCGCCTGGGCGGACGAGTTCGAGGTCGGCTACCGGGTTGCGGTCGCCCATGACCGACCCGGGACGGCGGCCGCGGAGGACCACCTCAACCACCAGGGCTTCGAGCAGGGCCGCGGCATCTGGAAGTACGTGCGCGACACCTCCTGGCCCGACCTGCCCGGCAACCCGGCGATCACCGTCTGGGAGATCGGCGGCGAGGAGGCAGCCGGCGAAACGATGGTCTTCGACGCGGCGCCGGCGCTCGGCTTCCCCTCGAAGGCGGCGAGCTTGCTGTTCTCGCTCCCCCACCAGGACCGCTGGCGCACCTACACGGCTGAGCTCGAGGGCCGGATCGTCTCCTTCGGCTCGATGCTGATCGACAACCGGGTCGCCCACGTCGGGCTCGACGCGACCGTGCGCGACGCTCGCTGTCGCGGCTGCAACCAGGTGCTGCTGCGCAAGCGGATCCTGGCCGCGATCGAGGCCGGATGCGAGACGATCTTCGCCGAGTTGAACGAAGGGGAGTCGGAGGGAATCTCAGCAGCCGGGCGCAATCTCCTGCGCGCCGGCTTCGTTCCCGCCTACCGAAGCATGAACTGGCAGCGCCCTCGGTAGCCTCTCTAAGTTCATGAGTGAGCGTGACTACCTTGCCGCGGTGCGGGAGCGCGTCGTCGTCTTCGACGGCGGCATGGGTGCGACCCTGGAGCAGTTCGACCTGACCGAGGCCGATTACGGCGGCCTGCAGGGCAAATGCCACGAGGCGCTGGTCCTCAACCGTCCCGAGGTGATCGAGGGCGTCCACAGCTCGATGCTCGAAGCCGGGGCCGACGTGGTCGAGACCGACACCTTCCAGGGCTCGCGGCTGAAGCTGGAGGAGTGGGGCCTCGGCGAGCAGACCCTGGAGATCAACGTGAAGGCGGCCGAAATCGCCCGCAAGGCGGCCGGCCCCGAGCGCTTCGTCGCCGGCTCGATCGGGCCGACCGGGTTTCTGCCCGCCTCGACCGACCCGACGCTGGGGAACATCTCCTTCGCCAAGCTGGCCGAGGTCTTCACCGAGCAGGCGCAGGGCCTGGTCGAAGGCGGCGCCGACCTGATCATCATCGAGACCGCCCAGGACATCCTCGAGGTGAAGGCGGCGATCTTCGGGGCCCGCGAGGCGTTCGTGAAGACCGGCCGGCGGCTGCCGCTGCAGATCAGCGTCTCGCTGCTGCCGAACGGCGGCAAGATGCTGCTCGGGACCGACATCCAGTCGGTGCTGACGACGCTGACCGCGCTCGACGTCGACGTGGTCGGCCTCAACTGCTCGACCGGGCCCGAGGACATGCGCGACGCGATCCGCTTCCTCGGCGAGACCAGCACGCTGCCGGTCCACTGCATCCCGAATGCCGGGCTGCCCCTGCAGGGCCCCGATGGCGAGACGATCTTTCCCGAAGAGCCCGAGCCGCTTGCCGCCACCTTGGGCGAGTACGTCGAGCGCTACGGGGTCGGGATCGTCGGCGGCTGCTGCGGAACCACGCCCGCCCATATCGCCGCGATCCGCGCCCGGGTCGATGGCAAGACGCCGAGCGAGCGCCCGGCGCCGGGCCGGATCGAGGTCTCCTCGATGATGACCTCCACCCCGCTGGTGCAGGAGCCGCGCCCGACGCTGGTCGGCGAGCGGGTCAACTCGCAGGGCTCGAAAAAGGCCAAGGAGCTGCTGCTCGCCGACGACTACGACGGCCTCGTCCAGGTCGCCGAAGACCAGGTCGAAGGCGGCGCCCACGTGCTCGACGTCTGCGTCGCCCTGACCGAGCGCCAGGACGAGGACGAGCAGATGAGCGCGGTCGTCAAGCGGGTCTCGCTGACCCAGCCGGCGCCGATCCAGGTCGACTCGACTGAGCCGGAGGTGATCCAGGCGGCCCTGGAGACGATCCCCGGCAGGGCGGTCGTCAATTCGATCAACCTCGAGGCCGGCCGCGACAAGGCCGACGTCGTGATTCCGCTGGCGAAAGCGCACGGGGCGGCGCTGATCGCGCTGACGATCGACGAGGTGGGGATGGCGAAGACGGCCGAGCGCAAGCTCGAGATCGCCCAGCGGATCAAGCAGATCGCCTGCGAGGAGCACGGCCTCGACCCCGAGGCGCTGATCTTCGACGCCCTGACCTTCACCCTGACCACCGGCGACGAGGAGTGGAAGCCCTCGGCGGTGGCGACGATCGAGGGGATCCGCCGGATCAAGGCGGAGATCCCTGGGGTCAAGACCTCGCTCGGCGTCTCCAACGTCTCCTTCGGGGTCTCGCCGCGGCCGCGCGCGGTGCTGAACTCGGTCTTCCTGCACCACTGCGTCGAGGCCGGGCTCGACCTGGCGATGGTCAACCCAAACCACATCACCCCCTACTCGGAGATCCCCGAGGAGGAGCGCGAGCTGACCGACGACCTCGTCTTCAACCGCAAGCCTGACGCCCTGGAGAAGTTCATCGCCTACTTCGAGTCCAAGGGCGAGGAGGACGAGGCCGCCAGCTTGGCCGACCCGACCGTCGGGATGGAGCCCGAGGAAGCCCTGCACTGGCACATCCTGCGCCGCAAGAAGGACGGCGTCGAGGAGTGGATCGACCGCTCGGTGGAGAAGATCGGCGCGGTGCCGACCCTGAACGAAGTGCTGCTGCCGGCGATGAAGGAGGTCGGCGACAAATTCGGCGCCGGCGAACTGATCCTGCCGTTCGTGCTGCAGTCGGCGGAAGTGATGAAGCGGGCCGTCGCCCAGCTGGAGAACTACCTCGACCGGATCGAGGGGCACACCAAGGGCAAGGTCGTGATCGCGACCGTGTTCGGCGACGTCCACGACATCGGCAAGTCGCTGGTCAATACGATCCTCACCAACAACGGCTACACCGTGATCGACCTCGGCAAGCAGGTCCCGATCGACGCGATCATCGACGCCGCGGTGGAGAACGAGGCCGACGCGATCGGGCTCTCGGCGCTGCTGGTCTCGACCTCGAAGCAGATGCCGACCTGCGTCGCCGAGCTGCACGAGCGCGGGCTCGAGTTCCCGGTGCTGATCGGCGGCGCCGCGATCAACCGCGACTTCGGCCGCCGCACCCTCTACCCGAAGGGCAAAGAATCCGACGAGGTCTACGAGCCCGGCGTCTTCTACTGCAAGGACGCCTTCCAGGGTCTCGACACGATGGACGCCCTGGTCGACGAGGAAGCGCGGGCGGCATTGGTAGAGCGGATCAAGGCCGAGGCGAAGACGTTCCGCGAAAAGCCGGTGGTCGTCGACGACGCGCCGCCGACCAGCGACGACAGCGTGCGCTCGGGCGCGCGCACCGACGTGCCGATCCCGGCGCCGCCCTGGTGGGGCGTCCGCGAGGTGCCGGTCGATTTCGACGCGGTCTTCCCCTACCTCGACCGCCACGTCCTCTTCAAGCTGCACTGGGGCGGGCGCGGGGTCAAGGGCGAGGCCTGGCGCGAACTGGTCGAGGGCACGGCCGACGAGGAGGGCTTCGCGCCGCGCCTGGAGCGGATGTGGCGCGAGCAGGACTACCTGCACCCGCGGGCCCGGCTCGGGTTCTTCCCTTGCAACGCGGACGGCAACGAGCTGGTGGTCTTCGACCCCGAGGATCCCGAGCGCGAGATCGAGCGGCTCGTCTTCCCGCGCCAGCCCAAGCACGACCGCATCTGCCTGGCCGACTTCTACCGGCCGCTCGACTCCGGCGAGCGCGACGTCGTCGCCCTGCAGGGCGTCACCGTGGGACCGCAGGTGACCGAGGAAATCGAGCGCCTGGAGCGCGAGGGCGAGTTCGCCGAACAGCTCTACGTCCACGGGCTCGGCGTGCAGGCGGCCGAGGGCCTGGCCGAGTGGCTGCACGCCGAGGTCCGGCGCGAGCTCGCGATCGACCTCGACCAGGGTCGCCGCTATTCCTGGGGCTACCCGGCCTGCCCTGACCAGTCCGAGCACACCAAGGTCTGGGACCTGCTCGAGCTCGAAGAGATCGGGATGACCCTCTCCGACGGCTTCGCGGTGATGCCGGAGCAGTCGACGGTGGCGATCATCGCCCACCATCCGCAGGCCGTCTACTTCGGGATGAAGTCCGGTTTCATCCCGGCCGAGAAGACACCGGACGAGCTGATCGCCGGGACCGACCGCGGCGGCGGACTGCCGCCGGAGGAAGGGCCCGACGAGGATTCAGCCGTCGGCGCGGAACCGCTGAGTAGCAGCGGGACGTAGCGCCGGCCGCTGCCAGTTGCGGACCGCGTAGGCGGGCTCGAAACCGGCGCGCACGAGGTTGCGGCCGACGGCTGAGAAGCGCTCCGGCTGGCAGTCCCAGACCTCGGCGAAGATCGTCTCGGCGCCGGCGGCGATCGCGTCGACCAGGCGCCGCTGCAGCAGCGCCGTGGCGCAGCCGCGGCCGCGCGCGTACTGGAGCGTGCTGCCGGGACCGAACTGGGCGACACCTTCGTGGATCAGCATCGAGGCGGTCGCCGCGACCCGGTCTTCGGGTGGCAGCGAGGCCGTGTAGCAGTGCCAGCGCTCCCGTTGCGGCAGCGAGAAGAACAGGGTCTCCGCGGTCAGCGGCAGGTCCATGCCCTGCGAGAGGATCGCGCTCAGACCTTCACCGTCGATCTCGTTGTCGCCGAGCGGCCAGATCGTGATCTCCGGGTTGACCTCCAGCTGCGGCGGCGGTGAGGCATCGCGGACGAACGTCACCCAGCCATCGCCACGCTCATAGCCGCGGCTGCCGAGCCAAGCGCCGGCCTCCTCGCTTTCGGGCCTGCCCTCGGCGACGAAGATCCGGTAGTCGACTTCGCGGGAGCGCATCCATTCGATCGCTTCGGCCAGGTAACCGCCGCGGACCGCGCCGTCCTCAGCTGCCCCCTGGATCTGGTTGAGGACCGCGATCTCCGGCAGCTCGCCGAAGGCCGAGGCCTGGACCGGGCCAAAGCGTTCGACCTCGATTCCGGATTCGGTCACCGCTTCGTCGACCACCGATTCCCACATGTCGCGCCGGAACTCCTGCGCGACCCGCTCCAAGAGCGTCGCATCGAAATTCACCACTGCCCCCTCCTGCTGACTGGTCCTGCCCGCTGCCTCGAATTTATGGAAGCACTGCGGTGCTTTCAACCAAAGCCCGCGCAAACTTGCGGAAGGCGAGCGAGGGGCCGGCCGGCGCCGGGTGGATGGACTAAGGCGCCGGCCGTAGCCACCTCGGTAGCCAGGAGTGCCGGCCTGGGAAAGGTGGCGGCACGCCTCGCACGCATCCTAACTCAATACAAGAGGGTTTTCTGAGCTATTAACTATTTTTCGCGTAATATTGCGGAAACTGGCCTCAACGGGCGGGGAACAGAGCGTTGTGTAGGCCAGCCACCAGGTCGAGAGCCATCTGTGGCTTCTTGCCCCCGATCCTGAGGTCGACGATCTCGCCGTCGATCACCGCGTCCAGCCAGGCGCCGGCATTTCCCACCACCCAGGTCGGCGGCCCCGCGGCTAGCCGCGGCCCGCAGGACAGGACTTCCCCGCGGTCGACCTCGACGGTTACCCCGGCCAGCGGCGCGTGGTCCGGATCCTCCTGGCTGAGATCCGTCTGCGAGGCAAGCACGCAGGTTCCCTCGGCGCCGGGCGGCAGCGTCGCCAGCGGCAGCGCCATCATGAAGGCGGCCTCTATCTCGACGTCGCTGATCGGGCGCGCGTCGGCGAAGTGGCGGCGCTCACAGCGCCCGGAAACGCTGAGCGGCGCGATCGCCCGCCGCAGCCAGTCGGTGACCACATACGGCGTTCCCCTCCCCTCGCGTTCCACCGCTTCGATCTGCCCGGTCCTGCGCATCCAGTTGATCCGGCGCTCGAGCATCGGGTAGCTGACGTCGGGGATCGCCTCGTCGAGCTCACCGAGAGTCACCGGCTGGCCGGCGAGCTCCCGGATCAGGGTCGAGCTCCAGCCGCCGGCGAGGGCTTTAATCGCGCCTTTCGCCTCCTCGCTCCCCGGCTCGATCGGCCCAGCCGGAGACCCCGCCAGCCAGACGTCAAGCTCGTCGGCGAGGAAGAGCAGATCCACGCCGGCCGGGCTGAGTCGGGTGAGCACTGCGCGCGAGGAAGAACCGTCGCTTTCCCGCTCCAGGGCGCCGACCTCAACGAGATTCGAGATCGCCGCCCGAACCGTCGACTCCGCGGTCGACCCAACCGCGGCCTGGACGCCGAACAGGCGCTGAGGACCGTCCAGGTGCGCCCGCAGGAGGCGGGCGTTCAGCGGGTTGGCGAAAAGGGACAGCGCGCGGCTACCCGCGCGCTGGTCCCCTGCTTGGGCGTCTGGCACTGCCGGGAGCTCCTAAGTGCTCGTAAGTACTGGCCGTTCAGACGCATCCTATTGCACCGCTTGGTCGTTCTTTATTACTAGTGAAAAGGTCTAGCGGCCGACCAATTGACCGCTGCTACTCACTCCGGAACGCTGGTCTTCACCGACAGCGCGTGGACCGTGCCGTCGTCGAAGCGCGGTTTGACCGCGGCCTTGACGAGGCGGTGCTGGTCGATCCGGGAGAGGCCCTCGAACTGGGGGGCGGAGACGGTGGCGAGCAGGTGCTGGCCGCCGCCGTCTTCGTCGGTTACCTCGACCGAGGCGCCGGGGAGGGCGGCCTCGATCATCGCTTTCAGCTCGCCGAGATCGACCGGCATCGGTTGATCCTAGACGCGCTCGCCGAGGGTGCCGAGCATCTCCTCGACGCGGACGAACTTGACCCGGGGGCGTCCGTGGGGCTCGCCGCGGCCGACCTCGGCCTGGTCGATCGCCTGCCAGTCCTCGAAGCTGACGAAGCGGACCCCCTTCTCGGCCAGCAGCTCCTCGATCGCCTCCGGAGCGGGGTTATCGGGCGCCAGCAGGGTCTGGGACTCGACATCGGCGAAGAGGTGCTGCACGGTCTCCAGGGCGTCTTTCTTGTTGGTCCCGATCACGCCCGAGGGGCCACGCTTGATCCAGCCCGCCGTGTAGTGACCGACCTTGTGGCCCGCGTCGTGGGAGTCGAGCACGCGGCCACCCTCGTTGAGGATCAGGCCGCGCTTCTCGTCGAACGGCACGCCCTCGATCGGCACACCGGTGTAGCCGACCGAGCGCAGGACCAGCCCGCACTCGAGCTCTTCGCGCTCGCCGGTGTCCTTGGCGCGCAGCGTCCCGCCTTCCTCGACCAGCTCGTTGCGGCCGATCACGATCGATTCGACCTTGCCCTCGCCCTTGATCTCGACCGGCGAGGCGAGGAAGCGGAGGACGATCCGCTGCTTCTTGCCCTCCGGCGTGCGCTCGGAGAACTCGCGCAGGGTCTCGACGTTGACTTTGGTCGTCTTGTCGGCCTCCTCGGACTCGAGGAAGGCGGCGCTGGCCGGGTCGAGCTCCATCTCGCTCGGGTCGACGACCACGTCGGCGTCCTCCATCTCCCCCAGCTCCTTGATCTCGGGGTTGGTGAAGGCGGCCTGGACCGGGCCGCGGCGCCCGAGCACGACGATCTCCTTGATCTGCTTCTGGTCGAGCAGCTCGATCGCGTGGTCGGCGGTGTCGGTCTGGCGCAGCTCGTGATCGGTCAGGGCCAGCATCCGGGCGACGTCCATCGCGACGTTGCCGTTGCCGATCACCACCGCCCGCTCGCTGGAGAGGTCGAAGTCGTGGTCGGCGTAGTCGGGGTGGGCGTTGTACCAGCCGACGAAGGCGGTGGCGGCGTAGCTGCCGGGCAGGTCCTCACCGGGGACGCCGAGCGCGCGGTCGGTCTCGCAGCCGACCGTGAAGACGATCGCGTGGTAGTGGCGCTCGAGCTCCTCGACCTCGATGTCGTGCCCGATCTTGACGTTGCCGAAGAAGCGGAAGCCCTCGCGGGCGGCGGTTTTTTCGTAGACCCGGGTCACCGACTTGATCTTCGGATGGTCGGGGGCGACGCCGCCCCGGACCAGCCCGAACGGGGTCGGGAGGCGGTCGAAGAGGTCGACCTGAGCATGCAGGTCGCCGTCCTTGAGGATGTGCTCGGCGGCATAGAAGCCGGAGGGGCCGGCGCCGACGATGGCGACTCGAAGTGGGTTCTCTTGACTACCGATCTTGCTCATCACATTCCTTCTGGAGGTGGACGCGTCCCGCGCTGGCGAGCGCGAAAGGATAGGGAAGTCAGGCGGTCGCGGCGACGGCGGAGGGGACGCCGTCGAGCGCGTCGAGCGCCTTGCGCACCGACATCGCCACGCAGGTGAAGATCGGCGTCTCCAGCTCGGTGTACTCGCTCGACTCGGTCGGGCGCAGCTCGTTGACCAGGTCGAGGAACATGCCCGGGTCGTCGCCCTCGAAGCAGACGACGAACTCCTGGTCGTCGATCCCGTATGAGTAGGTCGTGTTGATCGTGATCTCCGGGTAGCGGCGGCCGACCTCGATGTGGCTTTTCATGATCCGCCCGCGCTCGGCCGGCGGCAGGCCGTACCAACGCCGCTGCTTGACCATCGGATAGAGGAACAGGTACTTGCGCTCGGAGGTGCAGATCTCGGTCCGCGCCTGCTCCTCGGAGTACGGCGAAGGTTTGGTCATCGAGAGGAACGAGTAGGGCGTCTCCGCCCACTGCGCGAGCCCGCTCTGGCCGAGCACGACGTGGAAGTCGTGGATGTTCTGCAGGTTGCCGCTCTGGCTGAGCAGGACGAGGTCGACGTCGCCGCGCGTTCCTATGGTTGAGTAGGCGCGCAGCGAGCGGTCAACGCCGAAATCCTCGCAGGCGGCGAGGAACTCCCGCTTGTCCGCGGCCCGCAGCTCCGGGTCGCGGCGGCGCCAGGCTGGATCCATCTTGAAAAACGTGAACTTCGCGAACGTGCGGTCGGCCATCTTGGGAGGGACGATAGCGCTCGTCGCGCTGCTGGCCGCCGGGCCGGAGGCGGCGGCGAAGGAACCGCAGACTGTGACCCTGGCTTGGGTGCCGGCGGACACGACGATCGAGCAGCTCGCCGAGGCGGGTTTTTCCCCCGGCCTGATGAGCGCCGGCCTGGGCAAGGTGCCTGCGGCGCAGACCTACCTTGACGTCGGCCAGGGAAACCGGGTTTTCAACTCCCTTTATGACGAGCATTTGCCGGCGCAACCGACCAACCGTTGCTTTCCCTGGTTCGAACAAGCGGTTGCCAGGGCAGAATCGGCGCCGGCCGAGATCGCCCCGGGGCTGCTCTCCACCGGCCTGCAAGCAGAGAGGGTCGCCGTCTTCGCTGTCGGAGCGCCCGGCTGTGCGATCTCCGGCATGGAAGACGCGGGCGCCGGTCCGGTCGTCGACCGCATCTTCTGGGTCGGGAACACCTCGCTGGCGCAAGTCTCGAGAATGGGGCGCTTCCTGCCCCCCGATGATCTGCTGATCGCGATCTCCCGTCCGACTGGCGAATCCGATGCGCCCCTGCCGATCGGTATCGCCGGCGCGGAATTCGATGGCAACCTGACCTCGGACAGCACGCGGATGGACGGCTACGTGCTCTCGACCGACGTCGCCCCGACGGTGTTCGACAGCTTCGGAGTGGAGGTTCCCTCCGAGATGTCCGGGCAGCCGATCTACAGCGAGGACTCGGTCGACGTGGCGGCGATCGAATCGCTCGGGGAGCGGATGAGCGTGATCTCGCACCGGCGCGGTCCCGTGATCGGGTTCAGCCTGCTCGCCTGGCTGGTCGGGCTGGTGCTCGTCGCCGCGGCCAGCCGCGGCGCCCTGGCGCGGCCGACGGTCCGCCTCACCGGCCTCGCCGTCATCTACATGCCGCTGCTGATGCTCGCCGGGGCCGCCCTGGAGCCGAGCGAGACCGCGGAGGTGCTGCTGATCCTGCTTGGCGCGCCGCTGCTGGCGGCGCTGACCCTGCTGCTGTTGCGCGGCTATCGCGCCTTGGCCACCGCGGCCGCGATCACGGTCGGCGCCTACGCGCTCGACCTCGTGCTCGGCTCGCCGCTGACCTCGCTCTCGCTGCTCGGTCCCAACCCCGGCCTCGGCGTCCGCTTCTACGGGATCGGCAACGAGCTCGAGGCGCTGCTCGCGGTGCTGGTCGTCGCCGGGACGGGGTCCGCCATCGCCGGCTACCGGCCACGCCTCGGCACGAGCCGCGCCGCCGCCACCTTCGTAATCGTCGGCCTCCTCTCCGCCTTCCTCTTCGCCGCCGGCCGCTTCGGGGCCGACGTCGGCGCCGCGATCGTCTTCCCGATCGGCGCCGCGGTGGCGGCGGTCGCGATCGCCGGCAAGCGCCGGCGCTGGGGGCTGCTCGCCGTCGCCGTCGCGCCGTTCGCCGTCCTGGCACTGCTGGCGCTGATCGACCTCCTCTCCGGCGCCAACGCCCACCTCACCCGCTCGGTGCTCGACGCCGGCGGCCTCGGCGACCTCTCCGACGTCGCCCAGCGCCGGCTCCAGCTCTCCGCCCACAGCTTCGGCCGTCCGGTCCTGCTCGTCTTCCTGCCCGTGGTCGCGGTGCTGGCCGTCGCCGCGATCGTCAAGCGCGACCGCCTCCGCGCCTGGGTCGAGGACGTCCCGGTGGTCCGCGCCGGGCTCCTGGGAGCGCTCGCCGCGACCGTCGTCGGCACCCTCGCCAACGACTCCGGCGCGCTCCTGCTCGAGGTCGGAACCGCCTATTTGCTCGTCTTCACGGGATTTGCCTGGGCCGAGAGCCACCGCGAGACCGCCGAGCGGGGCCGCTAGGCCCGGGCCATGCCCTACCCTTAGAAGCTCGTGCGCATCGGTCTCGTCTCGCCATATTCCTGGTCCTACCAGGGCGGCGTGAACCGGCACGTCGAAGCCCTCGCCGAGGAGTTCCTCGGACGCGGGCACGACGTCCGCGTCCTCGCCCCCGTCGACCCTCCGGGTCGGCTCACCCGCGTGCTGCACCGAGCGGCGGCGGAAGAGCGGCCGTTGCCCGACTACCTGGTGCCGCTGGGTCGCAGCGCGGCGTTCGGCGCCAACGGGGCCGTCTCCAACCTGGCGCCGTTCCCGGCCGGGGGGATCGTGGCGCCGCGGCGGCATGTTCGCAACGACGGCTTCGACGTGATCCACGTGCACGAGCCGCTGGTTCCGCTGGTCGGCTGGAACGCGACCCTCGGGGCTCGCACGCCGGTGGTCGGCACCTTCCATACCTACTCGACCAAGCCGGTCCCCAACTACCTCGCCAACGCGCTCGGCGCGCGCCGCATGTTCAACCGGCTCTCGGCCCGGATCGCCGTCTCCGAGGCGGCCGCCTGGACCGGCCGCCGCTGGTTTGGCGGCGAGTACACGATCATCCCCAACGGGGTCGACGTGGACGCCGCGCCGCTCGCCCAGGCGCCGGCCGGGGATGAGCTGAAGATCCTTTTCGTCGGCCGGCCCGAGGAGCGCAAGGGGCTGCCGATCCTGCTCACCGCGTTCGGCGCCCTGGTCGAGCACGTGCCCTCGCGGCTGAGCGTGATCGGGGCCGAGGAGGAGGACGTGCTCCGCTATCTCACCGACCCCGAGCTGATGGGCTCGATCGACGTGCGCGGGCGGGTCTCCGGCAAAGAGCTCTGGACGGCGCTGCACGAGGCCGACGTGCTCTGCGCCCCGTCGCTCTCCGGCGAGAGCTTCGGCATGGTCCTGACCGAGGCCTTCGCGGCCGGAACCCCGGTGATCGCTTCCGCGATCGCCGGCTACAGCGACGTCGTCACAAACGGCGTCGACGGCATCCTCGTCCCGCCGGCCGACCCCCAGCGCCTCGCCGAGGAGCTGCAGCGGATCCACCACGAACCGGAGCGCCTGCGGGCGATGGGCGAGGCGGCGCGCCGCAGTGCCCAGCGCTACGCCTGGCCGCGCGTCGCCGACCAGGTGACCGAGGTCTACGAGCGGGCGGTGGCGGTGCCGCGCCCGCAGACCGGCGGCGAGAAGGTCGCCCACTGGATTGGGGTCCGCCCCGCCGACGGATTGCCGAAGCGGCCGGCCGAGCGCCTGCCCTCGCTCGACCCCGCGCCGGCCCAGGCCAGCAAGGGCAAGCGCAAGCTCGCCCGCCGCCTCGGACTCGGGGTCGCCGGCATCCTCGGCGTCGGCCTCACCGTTCTCGCCGCCCAGAAAATCGGCGTCGACAAGGTGGTCGAAAGCATCGTCCGCTCGAACCTGACCCTGGTCCTCGTCGCCTGCGCGCTGATGGCGACCTCGCTCTTCTTCCGCGCCGCGTCCTGGTACTGGATCGCCCGCGCCGCCCTGCCGAACCGGCCGATCCGCCGCCGCGACGTCACCTCGGCGACGATGATCGGGGTGCTGATGTCGGCGACCCTGCCGGCCCGCCTCGGCGAGCCGGCGCGCGCCCTGGCCCTGGCCAGACGCACTGGGCGGATGCGCGAAACCTTCCCGGTCCTGCTCGGGACCCTGGTCTCGCAGACGATGCTGAACCTGATCGCCCTGGCGATGCTCGGGGTGATCATCGTCTCGACCACCCCCCTGTTCCACTCGGGCACGCAGAAGATCTTCGCCTTCAGCACGGTGCCGCTGATCCTGCTGGTGGTGGTCCTGCTGGCGCCGACCCTGATGCGCCGCAACGGCAACGGCCGTCTGGCCCGGATCGGCGCCGCGGTCCACCGGGCGCTGATCCAGGTCCGCGCCGGGCTCGCGGTCTTCAAGGAGCCCCGCCGGGGCGCCCTCGCCGCCTCCGCCCAGCTCGGCGCCTGGGCGATCCAGCTGGCCGCCTGCTGGGCTCTGCTCTACGCGCTGAACCTCGACGGCAAGGCCGGGATCGGCGCCGCCGCCGCGGTCCTCTTCGCCGTCAACGTGACCGCGGTCGTCCCGGCGACCCCGTCCAACATCGGCGTCTTCCAGCTCGCCGTGATCAGCGTCCTGCACACCGGTTTCAACGTCAGCACCGCCGACGCGCTCGCCTACGGCGTGATCCTGCAGGCTGTGGAGATCGCCACCGCGGTCGCGCTCGGCCTACCGGCCCTGGTCCGCGAGGGCCTCACCTGGAGTGACCTGCGCGTGCAGGCGCTCTCCACCGCCCCGGTGCACCTGGAGCCGAAGCCCCAGCCGCGCGAGTCGCGGCGCGGCGTCCGCAGCATCTGAGCCCCCAGCAGGGCGTTCCGCCTGCGCGCAGACAAAAAGTTACACTTCTGTGCGCCACATTTGCGGATTCGATCCCTACGCTGGAGGCGTGGAGGCGATGCGATCAACTTGGACCGACGCGCGGCTGGACGATTTCCGGAAGCAGGTGGACACGCGCTTGGTCGAGCTGAGCGAGCGAGTCGGCGAACAGAGCGCCCGGATCGACAAGCTGCAGCAGACGATCCTGATCGTCGGCGGCGGGATTCTCACCGCCTTCGTCGCCGTCCTCGCCGCGATCATCGGCTTGATCGCGACCCAAATCTGACGCAGCTGGCGCTTATTCGATCTGCAGCGGCGGCGACTGCGCGGGGGCGGCGGGCTGCGGCGTGGCGGCCTCGGCCGGCTGCTCGACGCCGAGCGCCTCGGCCAGCTCGCCGGACTCGAACATCTCCTCGACGATGTCGCAGCCGCCGAGCAGCTCACCGTTCACGTAGAGCTGCGGAAAGGTCTGCCAGTCGGAGATCTCCGTGGTCACTTCGCGCAACGGCTGCAGCGCCGGCAGCACGTCGATCGCGCCGTACTCGACGTCCAGTTGGTCGAGCACGTTGACCACGCGCATCGAGAAGCCGCAGCGCGGCGCGTCGGGGACCCCTTTCATGAACAGCAGCACGGGGTTGGCGGCGATCAGCTCTTCGACTTTGGACTTCAGCTCTGGGTCGGCCATGACCAAAAGACTAGCTGGGTCGATTCCCCGGCCACCGCCTTGGCTACACTTTGTGAAGTGAGCGATACGCCAAACGCAGCAATCACCCTCACCGACAAGGCCGCCGAGAAGATCGGCGAGCTGCTCGGCTCCCAGGCCGAGGCCGAGCAGCAGGCGCTGCGCGTCGCGGTTCGCGGCGGCGGATGCTCCGGCTTCCAGTACGCGCTCGCCTTCGACAAGCCGAAGGACGATGACCACGTGCTCGAGGTCGACGGGGTCTCCGTCGTCGTCGACAAGGTCAGCATGCAGTTCGTCTTCGGCTCCGAGGTCGACTACGTGGAAGGCCTCCAGGGTGCCGGCTTCCAGGTGAACAACCCGAACGTCGTCGCCGCTTGCGGCTGCGGTTCCTCTTTCCAGGTCAAAGAGGACGCCGCGGCATCAGCTGCCGTCTGAGGGCCCCGGTCCGCCGCCCTGAGCGGTCGGCCGTCTGAAAGAATCGCCCCCTTGACTGGGAGCGAGAAGACCGCGGTCGTCTGCGACTCGACCTGCTATCTGCCGTCCGAGCTGGTGGCCGAGCGCGGGATCGAGGTGATCAGTCTTTACGTCTCCGTCGACGGCGAGCAGGAGCGGGAGGTCGAGATCGCCGACTACGGCGCCTTCTTCGACCGCCTGCGCGCTTCCGAGGGGGGCGCCACCACCTCGCAGCCCTCGGTCGGGGACTTCATCTCGGTCTACGAGCCGCTGCTCGAAGCGGGCAAGGAGATCGTCTCGATCCACATCTCGGCCGGCATCTCCGGGACCTTCGAGGCCGCCAACCAGGCCCGCGAGCGGCTCAGCGAGGAAGGCAAGGGCGGCGAGCGGATCCGGGTCATGGACTCGCGCTCGGCGGCCGGCGGGATGGGGCTCTGCGCGCTCGGCGCCTCGGCCGCCGCGCTGGAGGGAGCCGACGGCGAGGCCGCGGAAGCGCGGGCCCAGCAGGTCCGCAACGAGCTGAAGATGTGGTTCGCGATCGACACGCTCGAGTACCTGCGCCGCGGCGGCCGGATCGGCGGCGCCCGCGCCTGGATCGGCAGCGCTCTGAAGATCAAGCCGATCCTCACCCTCGAGGAGGAGATCACCCCGGTCGAACGGGTCCGCACCAGGGCGCGCTCGGTGGAGCGGCTGCGCGCCTACATGCGCCAGCGGCACGAGTCCGGGCTCGACGGCTGGGTCGTCCAGCACATCCAGGACCAAGAGACCGCGGACAAGCTGATCGAAGACTGCCACGAGATCTTCGGCTGCGGCCCCGTCTTCACCTCCGAGGTCGGCCCCGTCCTCGGCGCCCACGTCGGTCCCGGCCTGCTTGGCGCCGGCAGCGTCACCACGAGCCTCGTCGTACCGCGCTGAGCCGCTAGCGGTTCTTGCGACGGCCGAACATCAGGCGGACACCGACGACGAAGCCGATCGCGGCGGCGCCGATGATCAGCTGCTGTTTGTGCTGCTCGACCTGACTGCGCCAGTCGGTCAGCTCGGTGACCCGCACCCGCAGGGCTTCGACCGAGGTGCCGAGCTGCTGGCGCTGGACGTCGATGTCTTTGCGGATCTGCTCGGCGGAGCGGCCCGGCATCCCCGTTGAGGGCGTGGGCTTGGAGGGGTTCGGCTGCGACGGCGTCGGCTGCGTCGGGTCGGCGCTCATTTGCCCACTTTCTCCTTCTCCGCTTCGAACATCTCCTTGGTCAGTTTCGCCTCTTCGATCGCCTGCTCGGGAACCGGCGGCGCGCCGGCCTTGAGGGCGCGGTAGGCGATCGTCCCGGCGAGGGCCGCGACGAGCAGGAAGATCGCGGCCTCGACGAAGAAGCCGGGCCAGGTCTTGCCGTCGAAGACCTCTTCGTTCAGCACCCAGGCGATTCCGTGCATGATCAGGATCAGCGCCAGGAAGGCGAAGGTGCCGGCGGCGATGCCGACCGCCGAGCCACGGGCGATCTTGCCGACTTTCTCGGAGACCTCGGCCTTGGCGAGCTCGATCTCCTCGCGGATCAGCACCGAGGTCCGTTCGGAGACGTCGAAAACCAGCTCGCCGAGCGGGCGGGCGTCCTTCTTCGGCGTCGCCGGCGGGACCGCGGGCGGGGTCGGCGGGGGCGTCTGGTTGGGCTCGGTCATCGCGCTCCTCAGTCGGGCGGGTCTTCGTCGAACAGCCGCCGGTAGATCAGCGCCGAGGCCCGGGCGGCGACAATGCTCGCAAGTGCTCCGGTGGCGGCGAGCAGGCCGCTCCAGATCAGTCTTCTTACAAGCTCGTTGTCCACGCCTCGCCGACCTTACCTATCGCGGCTCGAGGCCGTCGCAAATCGTCGTCACCAGCAAGTTCCTTGCCTCGTCATACCCGGCGTCGGAAGTTGGAATCACGTCGAAGATCCAACCCGAGAGCAACTGCTCGATCGCCCCGTAGAAGCTCATCGAGGCAAACAGCGGGTCGATGTCGTCGCGGAAGGCGGCATTTGCCTGGCCGTCGGCGACGATCTTCGCGATCCCCTCGTAGGCGCGGCGGATCTCGGTCAGGTGGGTCTGGCCGAACGAGTTGGCGGCGCGGGTGACCTCGACGATGATCACCTTCATCAGCTCGGGGTCGTAACGGTAGGAGTCGATGATGAAGCTGGCGACCGCGGCCAGCCGCTCGCGGTGGGGACCGCCGGCCTGGTCGGCTTCCTCGATCGCGGTGATCAGCAGCGACCAGCGCTCGACGAAGAGCTCGTTGAGGACGTCATCCTTGGAGCGGAAGTAGTGGTAGACGAGGCCGTAGGCGACCCCCGCCTCGTCGGCGATGTCGGAGACGCGGGTCGCGTGGAAGCCCTGGCGGGCGAAGACCGCGACGGCGGCATCGAGGATCTGGCGACGCTTGTCGGCGGGGGGTGCCTTCGCCATCAGGTGGATACCTCCGAGAGCTGCGGCCAGGTGTAGGCGGCCGGCCGGCGGTTGGCCAGCGAGGGCAGCTGCTCGCGGGTGCGTTGCTGCGCGCCGAGGTCGAGGTCGGCGGCGAGGAAGCACTCCTCGTCGGGAGCGATGGCGAGGACCGTCCCCCAGGGGTCGACGATCGCCGAGTGGCCGAAGGAGTCGTAGTGCGGCGGCGCGGTCCCGACCTGGTTGGGGGCGAGGACGAAGACCTGGTCCTCGATCGCCCGCGCCCTCAGCAGCACCTCCCAGTGATCGCGCCCGGTGGCGGCGGTGAAGGCCGAGGGGACCGCGATCAGCTTCGCCTCGCGCAGGGCGAGGATCCGGTAGAGCTCAGGGAAGCGGAGGTCGTAACAGACGGTCATCCCCACGGTCAGCTCGCCGACCGGCGCCGTGACCAGCTCGGCGCCGGGCTGCTCGTGCTCGGACTCCCGATAGGAGACGCCACCGGCCTCGACGTCGAACATGTGGATCTTGCGGTAGACGGCGAGGTCCTCCCCGTCGGGTCCGATCAGGACCGAGGTGTTGAAGGCCTTGCCCTCGGTGCGCTCGCTGACGCTGCCGGCGAGCAGGTGGATGCCGAGCTCCCGCGCCCAGTCGCGGGCGGCGCTGAGGCTGGGCCCGTCGAGCGGCTCGGCGCCCGCGCGCAGCTCCTCTCCGCTGGCCAGCAGGTTCCACTTCTCCGGCAGCGCGACCAAGGACGCGCCAGCCTCGGCGGCGGCGCGCACGAGGCGCTCAGCCGTGGCTAGATTGCGGTCCTTGTCGGCGTTCGAGTTGAGCTGTACGGCGGCGACACGCAAGCGAGAACTCCCCGTTGATTGACGAGTCAATCAGGGAAGTATAGGCCCCTATATCCCCATCATCCGGGCGACGATCGCATCGAAGACCCGAGTGGGGATCACGTGTCGCAGGCGCGCCTGGACCTTGGCGTCGAGGCCGACCAGGTAGCGAGTCCGCGGCCGGCGCGCGGTCAGCGCGTGCTCGATCGCCTTCGCGACCTTCTCCGGCGGGATGCCGCGTTCGGCGGTGTCTTTGACGACCTTGCGGTAGCTCTCGATCGCCTTGCCGTAAAGCGCTTCGCGCTGGGGCGAGCGGCTGCCGATCTCATCCGCGGTGGCTTCGCCGCGGTTCCAGATCGGGGTGTCGATCGAGCCGGGCTCGATGACCGCCACCTCGATGCCCCAGGAGCGCAGCTCGCGGCGGAAGGTGTCGCCAACAGCCTCGATCCCGAACTTGGCGGCGTGGTAGGCGCCGGTCATCGGGAAGGCGATGAGGCCGCCGATCGAGCTGATGAAGACGACGCGTCCCGCCTCGCCGGCGCGGATTGCCGGCAACAGCGCCTGGGTGACGGCGACGTGGGCGGTCAGGTTGAGCTCGATCTGGCGGCGGAAGTCGTCGATCGGCATCGTCTCCAGCGGGCTCGGCATCGCCGCCCCGGCGTTGTTGACGAGGCCGTCGAGCCCGCCCGGCTCGGCGCCGACCGTCGCCGCGGCGGCGGCGATCTGCTCGGGATCGGTGACGTCGAGGAGCAGCGGGGCGATGTTGGGCGAGCCCGCCGCGCGCAGCGACTGCGCGTCCTCCTCGCGCCGCACCCCGGCGAAGACCCTCCACCCCGCCCCGTCGAGGCGCAGCGCGGTGGCGCGGCCGATCCCGGTCGAGGCGCCGGTGACGAGCACGGTTCGCATCGGGCCAGGCTACCTCGATTTGGCCAGCGAGCCAGTCCGGCGTAGTCTTTGCGGGGTCGTGGTCTCGCCCCATACCGACGACGCCGAGCGTAAGCAGGTAACCGTCCTGTTCGCGGACGTGAACGGGTCGATGGACCTCGCCGAGGGACAGGATCCCGAGCAGTGGCGGAAGATCATGCAGCGCTTCTACTCGCTGCTGGCCGACGCGGTGACCCAGTTCGAGGGCACCGTCGACAAGTTCACCGGCGACGGGATCATGGCCGTGTTCGGCGCCCCCGTCGCGCACGAGGACCACGCCCAGCGGGCCTGTTACGCGGCGCTGCAGATGCTCGAGGACACCGCCGAGTACGCGGCCGAGCTGCGCCGCGGGCTCGGGCTCAACTTCTCCGCGCGGATCGGGATCAACTCCGGCGAGGTCGTGGCCGGAGCGATCGGCCAGGGCGTCGGCGGCGAGTACACGGCGATCGGCCACACGGTCGGACTGGCGCAGCGGATGGAGAACCTGGCCGAGCCCGGGCGCGCCTACCTGACCGAGCACACCGCCGCCCTGGTCGAGGGCTTCCTCGAGGTCGACGACCTCGGCGAGTTCGAGATCAAGGGCGCCAGCGCGCCGATCGGGGTCGCCCGCCTGGAGGGGATCGGTACGGCGCGGTCCCGCCTCGACCTCTCCCGCCGCCGCGGCTTCACCCGTTTCGTCGGGCGCGAGTCGGAGCTGGCCGAGCTGGAACTGGCCCTGGAGAAGGCGAGCGCCGGGGGCGGCGCCGCGGTCGGGGTCGTCGCCGAACCCGGGGTCGGCAAGAGCCGCCTCTGCCACGAGTTCGCCGAGCGCTGCCGGGCCGAGGGCTACGAGGTCTTCGAGGCCCAGGCGCAGGCGCACGGCGCCTCCAGCCCCTACCTGCCGGTGCTGCAGATGCTGCGCTCCTTCTTCGGAATCGGCGACCGCGACGCCGACCGCCTGGTGCGGGAGAAGATCGCCGGCCGGGCGCTGCTGCTCGATCCGGAGCTGGCCGGCGAGCTGCCGCTGCTGTTCGAGTTCCTCGGCGCCCCCGACCCCGAGCGGCAGCTGCCCCAGCTCAGTCCCGAGGCGCGCCAGCGGGCGCTGACCGACCTCGTCTGCGGGATCGTCAACGCCCCCAAGCGCCGGCAGACGCTGGTCCTGGTGGTCGAGGACCTGCACTGGATCGACCCCGGCAGCGAGGCGATGATGGCGACGCTGCTGGAGACGATCGCGACCACGAACACGCTCCTGGTCGTCAACTACAGGCCCGAGTACGAGCCCGCCTGGGAAGGGATGCCGGTCTTTTCGCGGCTGCCGCTGTCGCCGCTGGAGCGAGCCGACACCGGCGAGCTGCTGCGCCACCTGGCCGGCACCGATCCCTCGCTCGACGGCCTCGACGAACCGATCCACGAGCGCACCCAGGGCAACCCGTTCTTCGTCGAGGAGCTGGTCCGGGAGCTGGTCGAATGCGGGCACCTGGAGGGCGCGCGGGGCGAGTACCGGCTGGTCCGGCCGATCGAGGACCACGGCGTTCCCGTCACCGTGCAGGCGGTGCTGGCGGCGCGGATCGACCGGCTGGCGCCGGAGGCAAAGCAGCTGCTGCAGGTCGCCTCGGTGGTCGGCAAGGAGATCAGCGCCGAAGCCCTGGGCCTGACCGCCGGGCTGGAGGAAGCCGAGCTCGACGCGGTCCTGCGCGACCTGGTCGCCGCCGGCTTCCTCTACGAGATCGAGCTCTACCCGCGCCGGATCCTCGCCTTCCGCCACCCGCTGACCCGCGAGGTCGCCTACGGCACCCAGCTGGCCGAGGGCCGGGCCAGCACCCACGCCGCGGCGGCGCGGGCGCTGATCGAGCTCGAACCCGAGCGCCACGACGAGCTGGCGGCGCTGATCGCCAGCCACATGGAGGCCGGCGAGGAGATCCGCGAGGCGGCGCGCTGGTCGGCGCGGGCTGCCTACTGGGCCGGACACCGGCGTCCGGCCGACGCCTTCCGGCTCTGGCGCGAGGTGACGCGGCTCGCCGACGCGCTCGAAGAGGACGAGGAGACGACGGCGCTGGCGCTCTCCTCGCGCCTGCAACAACTCGACTTCTCCTGGCGCCTGGGGATGGACGAGGAGGAGGCGAGCGCGCTCGCCGCCGAGGCGAAAGCGATCGCCGACCGCAGCGGCGACCTGCGCTCGCTGGCCTTGCTGAAGCTGATGAGCTCGGCCCGGCCGGGGGTCTCCCACCGGGCCTCGGAATGGATCGAGGCGGCTCGGGAAGCGACCGCTCTGGCCGACCAGGCCGGCGACCGCGACCTGCGAATCGCGATCCGCGGGGTCGGCGCCTACGCGCAGATGTGCGCCGGCGACCTCGACGCGGTCGACGCGGTCCTCGACGAGATCTTCGAGCTGACCGGCGACGACATCGAGGCGGGCGCCAACATCGTCATCACCTGCCCCTACTCGTGGGCGCTGATGGCGCGCAGCATCGTGCTCAAGGAGCGCGACCGGCTGGAGGAGGCGGACGCGCTGGCCGGCAAGGCGCTGCACGTGGCCGCGACCTTCGGCGACCCGGAGACCGAAAGCTGGGCCCGCGGCAACCGGGCGACGATGATGGCCGAACGCGGCATGGTCGAGGCGGGACTGGCCCAGGCTCAGCGGAACTGCGAGCTGACCGATCAGCTCGGCGACGTCTTCTCGCGGGCCGTCGCCCTGACCGGGCTCGGTCAGATCCAGACGATGGCCGGCGAGCACGCCGCCGCCCTCGAGTCGCTCGACCTGGCGGAGCGGATCCACCACGAGGCGATGGGCGCCGGCGGCGAGCAGGAGTGCTGGCGCGGCACGCTCAAGGTCTGGGCGCTGCTCGGCCTCGGCCGCGAGGAGGAGGCGCTCGCGCAGTCCGAGCGGATGGTCGCGGTCGCCCGCGAACGGGAAATGCACTGGCAACTCCCCTCCGCGCTGCTCTCCCTCGCGCAGGCGCGCCGCGCGAACTGCAGCGAGGGCGTCGAGGAGGCACTCGACGAAGCGACCGAGCTCTGCACCCGGCTCGGCCACACGCAGACGCTCGGCAAAGTCGAAGCCGAGCGCGCGGCGCCGACCGCGGCCTAGCCGCGGCGCTCGGCGCGCTGGCGCTCGAGCTCGGAGACCAGCAGCTTGGTGTGCAGCGCGGCGATCAGGTCGCGCAGGGGCTGGGCGCCTGATTCGAGCATCTCGATCACCCGCTCGGGCGGGACCTCGGCGGCGAGCCGGTTCATCACCATGTCGACCTCCTGGCTGACCAGGGCTTCGAGCGCCTCCTTGTAGCGCAGGGTGTCGTAGACAGTGAAGCCGATCTCCTCGTCGTAGCCGCCGGCGCGGAAGCGGCTGATCGCCTCGATGATCTGCACGTCGGAGGGGGAGTAGCCGCGGCTGTTGGGACTCAGCACCTCCAGCTCGGCCATCCGGTCGAGCACCTCGGCGGGGACGCCGTAGCGCTCGCGGACCTCGGCGGCGCTGGTCCGGGAGCGCTCGCCGGCGAGGGCGCGGTCGAGGATCTGGTCCTCGAGCTCGAGCATCGCGCTGGCCCGCTCGGGATCCTCGTCGAGCACCGCTTTGATCGCCTTCAGCGGCATGAACCGGGCCTCCTGCAGGCGCTTGATCAGCTGGATCCGCTCGACGAACTCGGGCGGGTAGTAGGCCATGTTGCGGCTGGTCTTGACCGGCTCCGGCAGCAGCCCCTCGCGCAGGTAGTGCTTGATCGTCGGCACCGGCACGCCCGAGGCCTTGGCCAGCTCGCTCATCCGCAGCAGCTCGTCGGTCTTCGCCGCGCTCACGCCCGGAACTCCCCCTGCGGGCCTCCGGCGTCGTTGCCGGCGACGGCGCCGGACTCGATCATCGCCGCGATCTCCTCCTCGGAGTAACCGACTCCGCGCAGGGCCTCGGCGGTGTGCTCGCCGAAGGCGGGGGCCGGCCGGCTCGGGTCGCCGGGGGTGGCGCTGAGCTTGACCGGGACGCCGAGCTGGCGGACCTTGCCGAGCCGCGGCTGGTCGAGCTCGACGACCATCTCGCGGGCCCGGACCAGCTCGGAGTCGAGCGCTTCGTCGAGGTCGAGCACGGGCTCGATGCAGCAGTCGTGCTCGTCGTTGAAGGCGCGCCATTCGTCTCGCGTCCTGGAGCGGAAGATCGCCGCGATCTCCTCCCAGGCCTCCGATCCGGGCGCCTCGAACTGCTTCTCGATCAGATCGGGGCGGCCGGCGCCGTTGCAGAAGGCGGCCCAGAACTTCGGCTCCAGGGCGCCGCAGGAGACGTAGCCGTCGGCAGCCTCGTAGGGCAGGTAGCAGACGATCGCCCCGGCCAGCTGCTGGTTGCCGCGCTCGGGCAGCTCGCCGTCGCAGAAGTAGCGGCCGGCGACCATCGCCAGCCAGGCGAGCGAGCCGTCGGTCATCGAGACGTCAACGATCTGACCCTCGCCGCTGCGCCGCGCGTGGTGCAGCGCCGCCATCGTCCCGAAGGCGGCCATCATCGCGCCGCCGCCGACGTCGGCGATCTGGCCGGCGAGCTGGACCGGCGGACCGTCTTTCGTCCCGGTCAGGCCGAACATGCCATTGAGCGAGAGGTAGTTCATGTCGTGACCGGCCCGCTGGGTGTTCGGCCCGCTCATCCCATAGCCGGTGATCGCGCAGTAGACGACCGCCGGATTGGCCTCGTGCATGCGCTCGTAGCCGACCCCGAGCCGGTCGAGGACGCCGGGGCGGAAGCCGTCGAGGACGACGTCGTGGGCGGCGACCAGGCGCAAGAAGGCCTCGCGGCCGGCCTCCGACTTGAGATCGAGGCGGACCGAGCGCTTGCCGCGGTTGAGCGAGAGATAGAGCGAGGAGCGGGTGCCGAGCGCCTGCTCGTCCTCGCTCCCGTAATAGGGCGGCGCCCAGCGGATGTAGTCGCCCATGCCGGTGTCCTCGACCTTCAGCACCTCGGCCCCGAGGTCGGCGAGCAGCAGGGAGCAGAACCCGCCGGGCAGCAGGCGGGTGAGGTCGAGGACCTTGACGTCGGAGAGCGGCAGCTCGCTCATAGGAGAACCTCCCCCTTGTTCTTCTGAGATTGAGAGGCCGACCGCAGGGAGGCCGTCGAAGATCCCGGGGGAACGAAGAGAGAAGCCGACCGCCGTCGGGAGAGCGCCCTCCTCGCTTGCCTCGCAGAAGGCCCGCGTGA
>Ga0081539_10001386_pt1 | contig 41825 bp, 38 predicted proteins | sample TabmetS4T2R2_FD_71023 | JGI IMG/M metagenome (GOLD analysis project Ga0081539, IMG submission 71023) | Tabebuia heterophylla rhizosphere microbial communities from the University of Puerto Rico - S4T2R2 | ecosystem: Host-associated > Plants > Roots > Rhizosphere ... | reverse complement strand
AAGCGGTCAGCCGTGGCCCGAACCCGCGGGTCCAGGCCCCGCCGATGAGATTTTCGACCTCATACATGTATCGGCGCTTTCCCGGGCGCGGCGGCCACAAACCATTTTCAGAGGTCATCGACACCGCCGTCTGAATGGTTTATCAGTGCAGCTAGCAGCCCGCCTGGACAAGTTGCTAAGAAGTCGATGATCATGCGAGTAAAGTCGGTGATCGTGGGGTATTCGCCGCGCCATGCGAGTCCTCGGTATCAATGCGATCTTCCACGATCCGGCCGCCGCGCTGATCGTTGACGGTCACGTCGTGGCCGCCGCGGAAGAGGAGCGGTTCAGCCGGCGCAAGCATGGCAAGCGGCCCGTCCCATTCTCCGCCTGGGAGTTGCCGGAGCTGTCCGCCGCCTGGTGCCTCGAGACCGCCGGGCTCAAACCGGGCGATCTGGACGCGGTCGCTTATTCGTTCGATCCCGGCATGTGCCGCGACTCGGCCACTCTCGGGCTCAGCGACCCGTGGGACCACCTGCGGGTGGACTACGCGAGGCGGGCGCCCCAGTTCCTCGCCGCGGCCCTGCCCGGCCTGGACCCCGACCAGGTCCGGTTCGTGCCACACCATGTCGCGCACGCGGCGTCCGCTGGGCTCTCGGTGGACGGGGACAGCGCGGTGCTGGTGCTGGACGGGCGCGGCGAGGTCGCCAGCCACCTGTCCGGCATGTACCGGGACGGCCGGCTTGAGGTCTTCCGGAGCCAGGAACTGCCGCACTCGCTCGGTCTGCTGTACGAGGATCTGACCCGGCACCTCGGCTTCCTGCACTCCAGTGACGAGTACAAGGTGATGGCGCTGGCCTCGTACGGCAAGCCGAAGTTCCTCGATCTGTTCCGGGAGCTGGTGCGCGCGAACGACGACGGCGGGTTCACCGTCGAGCGGGTCGACTGGGCGGCTCTCGCCAAGGCCCGCACGGCCGACGGCGAAATGACCGACGCGCATGCCGACCTGGCCGCCAGCGTGCAGGTCCGGCTCGAAGAGGTCATGCTCGACCTGGCCCGGTGGACCTATCACGCGTCCGGCGGGATGAAGACGCTGACCATGGCCGGCGGCACCGCGCTGAACTGTGTGGCCAACGCCCGGATCGCCGCCGTCGGACCGTACGACCGGGTCTGGGTCCAGCCCGCGGCCGGCGACTCGGGTACCGCCCTGGGCGCCGCCCTGGCGGTGACCCGGGAGCGGGTCGCGCCGATGACCACGGCCGCCCTCGGTCGCGGCTGGTCCGATGCCGAGCTGGAAACCGAGCTGAAGCGGGCCGCCCTGCCGTACACCCGGCCCGACTCCATCGCCGACGAGGCCGCCCGCGTCCTCGCGGACAACGGCATCGTGGCGTGGTACCAGGGCCGCAGCGAGTACGGCCCACGCGCGCTCGGCCACCGGTCGCTGCTCGCACACCCCGGCGACCAGCACACACAGACCCGGATGAACGACGTCAAGGGCCGTGAGCAGTTCCGGCCGATCGCGCCGATGGTCCGCGCCGAACGCTTCGCCGAGATCTTCGAGGGGGTGTACCCGAGCCCGTACATGCTCTTCGTGCACAAGGTCCGCGACGCGTGGCGGGACAAGATCCCGGCCGTGGTGCACGTGGACGGCACCGCCCGGGTGCAGACCGTACACACCGAGACCGAGCCGCTGGTGGCCGAGATGCTGGCCGCCTTCGAGCGGCGCACCGGGCTGCCCGTGGTGGTGAACACCTCGCTGAACACGGCCGGGCGCCCGATGGTCGACACCCCTCGGGAGGCGATGGAACTGTTCGGGTCCGCGCCGGTCGACCTGCTGGCGATCGGCCCCTTCGCCGTGCACCGGGCGGCGGCCTTCGCCGACGGGGGCCATCGTTGACCGGCGTCACCGTCGTCGTCCCGACGCTCGGCCGGCCGAGCCTGTCCGAGCTGCTCGGCCGCCTGGCCGGCGCTCCGGTGGACCTGATCGTCGTCGACGACCGCCGGTCGCCGGCCGGTGAACTTCCGATCCCGCCCGGTGTCGACGCGAAGGTGCTGACCGGCCGCGCCGCCGGTCCGGGCGCCGCCCGCAACACCGGCTGGCAGGCGGCGCGCACCGAGTGGGTGGCCTTTCTCGACGACGACGTGCTGCCGGACGACGATTGGGTGGCCCGCCTGGCCGCCGATCTCGGCTCGGCGCCCGCGTACGTCGGGGGAGTGCAGGGCAACCTGCGCGTGCCGTTGCCCGCGGACCGCCCGACCGACTGGGAGCGGGTCACCGCCGCGTTGGCCGACGGCGAGTGGATCACCGCGGACATGGCCTACCGGCGAGAGGCCCTCGAGCGGGCCGGCGGGTTCGACGAACGGCTGCCCCGGGCGTTCCGCGAGGACGCCGAGCTGGCCCACCGGGTGATCCGGGCGGGCTATGCGCTGGCCCGCGGCACCCGCACGGTCACCCATCCGGTACGCCCGGAGAGCCGTTGGGTCAGCGTCCGCACACAGCGCGGCAACGCCGACGACGCGCTGCTGCGCCGGATGTACGGCCGGCACTGGCGCACCACGCTGGGCATCCCGCCGGGCCGCCGCTCGCGGCACGTGGCGATCACGGTGGCCGCCGTCGTGGCCACGCTCGCCCCGCACCGGTGGGTGCGGGCGGCGGCCGGACTCGCCTGGGCGGCCGGGACCGCCGAGTTCGCCACAGCCCGGATCAAGCCGGGCCCGGGCACGCCGGCCGAGGTGGCCACCATGCTGGTGACCAGCGCCGTCATCCCGCCGTTCGCGACCGCTTTCTGGCTGCGCGGATGGATCGTCGCCAGGGGGGCGCGGCCGGTGGAGACCCGGCAGTGACCGGACTCTTCGACGCCGTCCTGTTCGACAGGGACGGCACGCTGGTCACGGACGTCCCGTACAACGGCGACGCGGGCCTGGTCGAGCCGATGCCGGGCGGCCGCGCCGCGCTGGACCGGCTCCGCGACGCCGGCCTGCGGCTGGGCGTGGTGACCAACCAGTCCGGACTGGCCCGCGGCCGGTTCACAACCGACCAGATGGCCGCCGTGCACCGCCGCATCGAGGACCTGCTCGGGCCGTTCGACACCTGGCAGGTGTGCCCGCACGACGACAACGCCGGCTGCCGCTGCCGCAAACCTGCGCCCGGCATGATCCGCGATGCCGCGGCGGTGCTCGGCACCGTCCCGCAGCGCTGCGTCGTGGTCGGCGACATCGGCCGGGACATGACCGCGGCCGGCGCGGCGGGCGCCGCCGGCATCCTGGTGCCTACCGCCGTCACCCGGCCCGCCGAGGTGGCCGCCGCGCCCGCGGGCGCCGTCGACCTCAACGCCGCGGCCGACCTGATCCTGCAGCGGGAAGCCCTCGTCACCCCGGCGCCGAGGCCGGCGAAGGCCCGGACAGTGCTGGTCGCCCGCTCCGACTCGGCCGGCGATGTCCTGCTCACCGGGCCGGGCATCCGGGCGGTCGCGGCCGGCGCCGACCGCGTGGTGCTGCTGTGCGGGCCGCGCGGGCGCGCCGCCGCCGACCTGCTGCCCGGCGTCGACGAGATCATCGAATGGCGGCTGCCGTGGATCGACCCCCAGCCGGGCCCGGTCGACGCCGGCGACATCCGCGCCCTCGCCGATCGGGTGCGCGCCGACGAGGCGGTCATCTTCACGTCTTTCCATCAATCGGCGCTGCCCCTCGCGCTGGTGCTGCGGCTGGCCGGGGTCGCCCGGATCACCGCGATCAGCGACGACTACCCGGGATCGCTGCTGGACGTGCGGCACCACGTACCGGCGGGCCTGCCGGAAGCGGAACGCGCTCGCTCGGTGGCCGCCGCGGCCGGGTTCGGCCTGCCACCCGGCGACGACGGCGGACTGCGGGTCGACGTGCCGCCGGTGCCGCGCGGTGACCATGTCGTGGTGCACCCGGGCGCCTCGGTGCAGGCGCGGGCGTGCCCGCCCGAGGTGATGCGGGAGATCGTTGCCGCGCTCGCCGCCGCCGGGCGCCGGGTGCTGGTCACCGGCGGACCGGATGAGCGGCGGCTGGCCGCGTTCGTCGCCGGGAAGGTCGGCGTGGACGTCGGCCGTACCTCCATGGCGGAGCTGGCGCGGCTGCTTGCCGGCGCCGCCTGCGTGGTCGTGGCGAACACCGGCCCGGCGCATCTCGCCGCCGCGGTCGGCACGCCGGTGGTCAGCCTGTTCGCGCCCACCGTCCCGTTCGGGCAATGGGGGCCTTATCGCGTGCCGCACGTCCGGCTCGGCGACGCCGCCGAGCGCTGCCGGGGCACCAGGGCGACGGTCTGCCCGGTGCCCGGGCACCCCTGCCTGTCCGCCGTCGAACCCGCCGACGTGCTCGACGCCGTCGGCCTGCTGACTGAAAAGATCGAGGTGGCCGCGTGAACATCCTGCTCTGGCACGTGCACGGCTCCTGGACGACGTCGTTCGTTCAGGGCAAGCACCGCTACCTCATCCCGGTCAACGCCGCGCGCGACGCGTGGGGGCGCGGGCGGGCGCAGACGTTCGACTGGCCGTCGTCGGCCGAGGAAGTCGCGCTGGAAGACGTGCACGACGTCGACGTGGTCGTCCTGCAGCGCCCCGAGGAGGTGGAACTGACCCGGCACCTGAACGTTCCCAAGATCTACGTCGAGCACAACACCCCCAAGGGCGACGTGCCCTGCACCCGGCACCCGATGGCCGACCGGGACGATCTCGTGGTGGCGCACGTGGCCCACTTCAACGACCTGTTCTGGGACGCCGGCGGCACCCGTACGACGGTCGTCGAGCACGGCATCGTCGAACCGGCCGCCCGCTGGACCGGCGACCTTCAGCGATTCGCCGTGGTGACCAACGAGCCGGTCCGGCGCGGCCGGGTCACCGGGACCGACCTGCTGCCCAGATTCGCGGCGGTCGCCCCGCTCGACGTCTACGGCATGGGCGTGGCCCCGCTGCAGAGCGACATCGTCTCGGCGTACGAGGATCCGCCGCAATCGGTGATGCACGCCGAGGTCGCGCACCGGCGCGCCTACCTGCACCTGTGCCGGTGGACGTCGCTGGGTCTGAGTCTGATCGAGGCGATGCAGATGGGCATGCCCGTCATCGCGCTCGCCACGACCGAGGCGGTCGCCGCCGTGCCGCACGACGCCGGCGTCCTGGCCACCCGCGTCGACACGCTCGTCGAGGCGGCGCAGTGGCTGATCGACGAACCCGACCAGGCCCGCCGCCTGGGCGAGCGCGCACGCCAGGTGGCTCTGGCGCGCTATGGACTCGACCGGTTCCTCGCCGATTGGGACCGGCTGCTGGAGGAGGAGACATGCGCCTCGCGATGATCTCGGAACACGCCAGCCCGCTGGCCGCCCTCGGCGGTACCGACGCAGGGGGGCAGAACGCCCACGTCGCCGAACTGGCCGCAGCCCTGGCGGCCGCGGGGCACGAGGTGCGTGTCTACACCCGACGGGACAGCGGCGACCTGCCGGACGTCGTACCGGTGAACGGATTCGACGTCGTGCACGTGCCGGCCGGGCCGCCGGTACCGTTGCCCAAGGACGAGCTGCTCCCGTTCATGGGCGATTTCGCCGCCTGGATGACGGTCGAGTGGACCTCGATCTGGCGACCGGACGTGGCGCACGCGCACTTCTGGATGAGCGGGCTGGCCGCGATGACCGCCGGGCGTGCCTGCGAGGTACCGGTGGTGCAGACCTTCCACGCGCTGGGCTCGGTGAAGCGCCGCCACCAGGGTGCGGCGGACACCAGTCCGCCGCGGCGGATCGCCTTCGAACGGCAGCTCGGCCGGGCGGTCGATCGGGTCGTCGTGCAGTGCCGGGACGAGATCCGTGAGCTGGTCATGCTCGGCGTGCCTCGGTCGCAAATGGTGCTCATTCCCTCCGGGGTGAACACCGGGCGGTTCCACCCGGACGGGCCGGCCCAGCCGCGCGGCGCGGAACCGCGGATCCTCACCGTCGGCCGGCTGGTCGAGCGCAAGGGCTTCGAGGATGTCATCCGCGCCCTCGCCGTGGTCCCGCAGGCGGAGCTCGTGGTGGTCGGCGGCGCACCGGACGGTCACGACCCGTACGCGGACCGGCTGCGGGAGGTGGCCGGGCAATGTGGCGTGGCAGGCCGGGTTCGACTGGCCGGCGCGGTACCCGCCCGGGACATGCCTCGCTGGTACCGATCGGCGGACGTGCTCGCCGCGGCGCCCTGGTACGAACCGTTCGGCCTGACGCCGCTGGAGGCGATGGCGTGCGGTGTTCCGGTGGTCGCCACCGCGGTCGGCGGACTGACCGACACGGTGCTGGACGGGGTCACCGGAGATCTCGTGCCGGCGCGCGACCCGCGGGCGCTGGGCGAGGCGCTACGCCGGTTGCTCGCCGACGAGATGCGGCGGCATTCGTACGCGGCGGCGGCCCGCGACCGGGTCGGTCACTCGTACTCCTGGCGCCGGGTCGCCATCCAGCTGACCGCGGTCTACGCGGCCGTCGCGGGCCGGGCCGCGGCCACCGACGAGGCACGAGAGGCGGTCGCCTGATGGATCCGCATTCGCTCTTGGACTCCCACCTGACGAGCCTCGCCGCCGCGCTACCGCAATTTCGGGCGCGGGCCGGATTACTCGCCCGTTGGGGCCGTGAGCTCGCCTGGCACCTCGGGCGGGGCGGCCGGCTGCTGGTGGCCGGCAACGGCGGCAGCGCGGCCGAGGCTCAGCACCTGGCCGCCGAACTGGTCGGCCGGCTCCGCGAGGAACGCATCCCGCTGTCCGCCATCGCGCTCACCCCGGACGCGTCAGCGGTCACCGCGATCAGCAATGACTACGGCTACGAGGAGGTGTTCGCACGCCAGGTCCGCGCCCATGGCCGGCCGGGGGATGTATTGATCGTCATGTCCACCAGCGGTCGCAGCCCCAACCTGGTGCGAGCCGCGCATGCCGCGCGGGAGATCGGCATGCGTACCTGGGCGATGGCCGGGCCCGGCGCCAGCCCGCTGGCCGAGGTCTGCGACGAGGCGCTGTGCTGCCCCGGCGACGGCCAGGTGGTCCAGGAGCTGCATCTGGTCTCGGTCCACGTGATGTGCGAGTACGTCGATGCCGAGCTGCCCGGCGTCCTGGGAGAAGTTTCCCTCGTGGGGGTCCTCTCATGACCCGCCGGGTGCTGGTCGTGGTGGGCGACACGTTGCTGGACCGGGACGTCGAGGGCCGCGTACGGCGGATCGCGCCGGACGCCCCCGCGCCCGTGCTGGACGAGGAGTCCAGCTTCGAACGCCCGGGCGGCGCCGGCCTGGCTGCCCTGTTCGCCGCCGGGGAGGGATACGACGTCGCGCTGATCACCGCGCTGGCCGACGACGCCGGCGGTGCCAGGCTCAGCGAGATGCTCACCGCGGCCGGCATCGAGGTGTACGCGCTCCGGCTGCCCGGGGCCACCCCGGAGAAGGTACGGCTGCGCTCGCGGGGCCAGGTGCTGCTGCGGCTCGACCGCGGCGGCGCCACGGCTGCCCCGGGCGAGCCGACGGAGGCGGCGCTGGCGGTTCTGCGCGACGCCGCGGCGATCCTGGTCAGCGACTACGGGCGCGGCGTGTCCCGGCAGCCGCGGCTGCGCCAGGCGATCGAGCAGGCCAAGGCGCCGGTGGTATGGGATCCGCACCCGAACGGGCCGGCCCCGGTCCCGGGTGTCCGGCTGGTCACCCCGAACGAGGCGGAGGTCCGCGAGTTCACCGGCGATTCCGGCGGTGGCTCGACCCTGACCGCCGCGCAGCGGGCCGGTCAGCTGCTGCGGCAGCGCTGGCGGGCCGGAGCGGTCGCGGTGACCGTCGGTGCCGACGGCGCCATCCTCTGCCATGCCGGGCCCACGCCGCTGGTGGTGCCGGCGTCCGTCCGCTCCGACGGCGACACCTGCGGCGCGGGCGACCGGTTCGCCGCCTCCGCCGCGCTCGCGCTGGCGGGCGGTGCGCTGGTCTCCGAGGCGGTCCAGGAGGCGGTGGCCGCGGCGACGAGCTACGTGGCGGCCGGCGGCGTCGCCGCGGCGCTGGCCCAGCCCGAACCCGTGGTGCCGGCGCACCGGGACGCCACCCGCGTTCTCGCCGAAGTACGGGCCCGGGGCGGCACGGTGGTCGCCACGGGCGGCTGCTTCGACCTGCTGCACATCGGTCACCTTGCCACCCTGCGCGCGGCCCGCCGGCTCGGCGACTGCCTGATCGTCTGCCTCAACTCGGACACCAGCGTGGCCGCTCTCAAGGGACCTGACCGGCCGCTCACCGCTCAGGCCGACCGGGCCCGGCTGCTCGAGGCGCTGGACTGTGTCGACGCCGTCGTGATCTTCGAAGAGTCCACCCCCGAGGCGGTGCTGAACTGGATCCGCCCGGATGTCTGGGTCAAGGGCGGCGACTACGCCGACGGGGGGCCGGACCTGCCGGAAGCGGAGCTCGTCCGGCGCTGGGGCGGCCAGACGGTGATCGTGCCCTATCTGGACGGACGTTCCACCACTCGCACCATCGCGGCGGCGCGCGCCGCGGGCGACCGGCCCGGCGAGGCGGCCGCCACGACGACAACTAGAGGCGGCTTCGCCGCACTGCAGAAGCACGATAACTAGAGGCGGCTTCGCCGCACTGCAGAAGCACGACAACTAGAGGCGGCTTCGCCGCACTGCAGAAGCACGACAACTAGAGGCGATTTCGCCGCACTGCAGAAGGTCGAGAAACAGGAGGCAGCGACGTGGACGCAGTAGTGGTCACCGGAGGCTCGAGCGGGCTCGGTGCCGCCGTGGTGGACGCCGTGGTGAAGGCCGGCGGCCGCCCGTTTGTGATCGACCGGCAGCCGCCCGCCGACGGCATCGGCTGGGTTGAGTGCGACCTGTCCGACACCCGGGCCGCGGAGGCGGCCACCCGGCAGGTCATCGAGCAGGCCGGGGGAAGCATCGACGGCGTGGTCACCGCGGCCGGCATGGACGTTCCCGGCGCTCTCGCGGACATCCCGGGGGAGACGTGGGACCGGATCGTCGCCGTGGACCTGCTGGCCACCGCCGCGGTCATCCGCGCGGCGCTCCCGGCCCTCAAGCGGTCGCACGGAACCGTGGTGACCGTCTCGTCCACACTCGGCGTGAAGGCGGTGGCCGACGCCACCGCGTACTGCGCCGCGAAGTTCGGCGTGGTCGGATTCACCCGGGCGTTGGCCGCCGAACTGGCCGGGCAGGTCGGGGTCACGCTGGTGATACCGGGCGGCATGCGGACGAGTTTCTTCGACGGCCGCGACGAGCGGTACAAGCCCGGGCCGGACGCGATCCTCAACGACCCGGCCAACGTGGCGAACGCGGTGATGTTCGCGCTCGCCCAGCCCCCCGGGTGCGCCATCCGCGAGCTGGTCATCGCCGCCGAGACGGAGAGCTCGTACCCGTGATCCTGGTGCTGCGGGCCCTCGGTGTCGGCGATCTGGCGGCGTCGGTGCCGGCCCTGCGCGCGATCCGGGCCGCGTTTCCGGCCCGTACCCTCGCGCTGGCCGCGCCTGGCTGGCTGACGCCGCTCGTCGACCTGATCGGCGGTGTCGACCACGTGTTACCGGCCGACGGGCTCGGCCGGCCGCTGCACGCCGAGGCGCCGGAGATCGCCGTGAACCTGCACGGGCGCGGCCCGCAATCACACCGGCTGTTGCAGGCCACCGAACCGGCGAAGCTCTGGGCGTTTGCGGCGCCCGCCGCCGGGCATCTCGACGGTCCGACCTGGACCGAGGAGGAGCACGAGGTGCGACGCTGGTGCCGTCTGCTGCGGTGGTACGGCCTCGATGCCGACGAGACCGACCTGTCGTTGCGAGTCCCTTCTGTCGACGTGGCGAAGAATGTCACGATCGTCCACCCCGGTGCGAAATCACCGTCCCGCCGCTGGCCGCACTTCCCCGAGGTGGCCCGGCGCCTCGCCACGGCCGGTCATCGCGTGGTCGTCACCGGCACCGAGACCGACCTCGCCGCGGAGGTGGCACGTGCCGCCGGTGCGCCCGTGCTCAGCACCAGCCTCACCGAGCTCGCCGGACTCGTGGCGCACGCGCGGCTGGTGGTCAGCGGCGACACCGGCATCGCGCATCTTGCCACGGCGTACCGGACGCCCTCGGTGGTGTTGTTCGGTCCGGTACCGCCGCGGCGGTGGGGTCCGCCGGCCGACCGGCCGTACCACCGGGCGATCTGGCACGGCACCCGGGCGGATCGCGGTGACGCCGCGGGCCCGGGAGTGCATCCGGCGCTTCTGAAGATCGGCATCGGTGAGGTCCTCGACGCGGCGGAGCAGGCGGAACGCCATGCGGTTGCGGCGTAGCGACCTGACCAGACCCGGTTACGGCCGGCGCCGGGCCGGCAAGGGCTTCACGTATCTGGACACCGACGGCAAGACACTCAAGGACGCCGCCGCCATCGCCCGGATCAAGGCCCTGGTCATCCCGCCCGCGTGGTCCGACGTCTGGATCAGCACCGACGAGCGCGGCCACATCCAGGCCACCGGGTACGACGCGGCCGGTCGCAAGCAGTACCTCTACCACCGGGTGTGGCGGAGCACCCAGGACGAGGCGAAGTTCGACCACGCCCTCGAGGTAGCCGAGCGGCTGCCCGAGGTGCGCTCCCGGCTCTGCGCCGACCTGGCCGGCCGCGGGTTGACCAGATCCCGGGTGCTCGCGGCGATCACCCGGCTGCTCGACATGGGCATGTTCCGGGTCGGCAGCGCGCAGTACGCCGACCGGGAGGAGGATCCCTCGTTCGGCCTGTCCACGCTGATGCCGGAACACGTCCGTACCCGGGGCGCCTGCGTGATCCTGCAGTTCGCCGGCAAGGGCGGGGTGGAGCATGCCAGAACTGTCGGCGACGGCGAGGTCTGCACCGTGCTGCGCGACCTGAAGCGGCGGCGCAAGGGGGAGAAGCGGCTGTTCGCGTACTGGGCGGGGAAGAGGTGGCGCCCGGTGGACGCCGACGAGATCAACTCGTACCTGCGGGAGATCAGCGGCCACGAGATGACGGCGAAGGACTTCCGGACCTGGCACGGCACCGTCAAGGCTGCCGAGGAGCTGGCCGAGATCGGTCCGCAGCCGACTCGGGCGAAGCGGAAGAAGGCCGTCTCCAAAGCCATGAAGGAGGTGGCCGAGATGCTCGGGAACACGCCGGCGGTGGCCCGGAACTCGTACGTCGACCCGCGCGTGGTGGATCTGTACCAGGAGGGCAAGGTGGTCGACATCGAGGCCGGCGATACCGAGGAGGAGGTCCTCGAGCTGCTCACCGAGGATTGACCCGTCCCGGCCGCGGGAACGCCAGGGGTATGCCCGCGAGAGAGAACCTGCCCAGCACCATCAAGCGCTCACCGCAGAAGGCCCAGGACACGTACGCCGAAACGCTGGACAGCGCGATCGAGCAGTACGGCGACGGCGAGCGTGCGCACCGCACCGCGCTGTCGTCGCTGAAGCACTCGTTCGAGAAGGTCGGCGACCACTGGGAACCGAAGGAGAAGCGCGGCCCGAGCGACGCACAGGCCGAGGGCGGCGTGGACACGAACCGGCCGACCGCCGGCGGCGTGGACGCCAATGCCAGCAAGAGCCACCTGCTCGCGATCGCGAAACGGCTGGACGTCACCGGACGCTCGAAGATGACCAAGGACGAGCTCGTCGACGCCATCCAGAAAGCCAACGCCAACGCCAGCCGCAAGGCCCTCGACAAGGAACGTGACCGCAAGTAGTGCCGTGACCGGCCGCCCCGCTCGCCGATCTTGGAGTTGTGGGGGTGAACGAATCCCCCGGAGGCGCACAAATCGACCACCACAACTCCAAGATCGGCGCCGTCGACAACCGGCGCCCGCGAGACCGGCCGGGATGGGCGGAGGCGGTCAAGAAGTGCGGAACGATCGGTGGGAGGTATTGCCTGCCACGGATTCGGTGGAAAGGATGGGGCCATGACGCCGAAAACCGTGCTGCACAACTTCATCGCCGGCGCCGCGGCGGAGCCCGCTGACGGCCGGTACGCCGACCTCATCGATCCGGTCACCGGCGAGGTCTTCGCCTCGGCGCCGGTATCCGGCAAGGCGGATGTCGATCGCGCCATGGCGGCCGCCGCTGACGCGTTCGAGCGGTGGCGGGACACCACCCCGAGCGAGCGGCAGCGGGCGCTGCTCAAGTTCGCCGACGCGGTGGAGACACGCGCCGACGAGCTGATCGCCGCCGAGTCGCGGAACACCGGCAAGCCGATCGGGCTCACCGCGAGTGAGGAACTGCCGCCGGCCATCGACCAGATCCGGTTCTTCGCCGGTGCGGCCCGGCTGCTCGAGGGGCGATCGGCCGGGCAGTACCTGTCCGGCTATGAGAGTTACGTGCGGCGCGAGCCGGTCGGCGTGTGCGCGCAGGTCACACCGTGGAACTATCCGCTCATGATGGCCATCTGGAAGCTGGCGCCGGCCATCGCGGCGGGCAACACGGTGGTGCTCAAGCCGTCCGACACCACGCCGGTCACCACGATCATGCTGGCCGAGATCGCCGCGGAATTCCTGCCGCCGGGTGTCCTCAACGTGGTGGCCGGCGACCGCGACACCGGACGTGAACTGGTCGCCCACCCGACGCCGCAGATGGTTTCGATCACCGGCTCGGTGCGGGCCGGCATGGAGGTGGCGGGCGCCGCCGCCGCCGACCTCAAGCGCACACACCTGGAACTGGGCGGCAAGGCGCCGGTGGTGGTCTTCGACGACGCGGACATCGAGGCGGCCTCGTCGACCATCGCCGAGGCGGGTTACTTCAACGCCGGGCAGGACTGCACCGCCGCCACCCGGGTGCTGGCCGCGCCGCGGGTCTACGGCGACTTCGTCGCCGCGCTGACCGAGCAGGCCAAGGGCACCCGGACCGGTCCGCCGGACGACCAGGACGTGCTGTACGGCCCGCTCAACAACGCCCGCCAGCTGGATCGGGTGAGCGGCTTCCTGGACCGCCTGCCGGACCACGCCACGGTCAACACGGGCGGCAGTCGGCAGGGCGACCGTGGATACTTCTACACGCCGACGGTGGTCTCCGGCCTGCGGCAGGCCGACGAGATCATCCAGGACGAGGTGTTCGGCCCGGTGATCACCGTGCAGCAGTTCAGCGACGAGGACGAGGCGGTCCGCTGGGCCAACGGTGTCGAGTACGGCCTCGCGTCGTCGGTCTGGACCCGCGACCACGGCCGGGCCATGCGGATGAGCCGCCGGCTGGACTTCGGCTGTGTCTGGGTCAACTGCCACATCCCGCTGGTCGCGGAGATGCCGCACGGCGGTTTCAAGCACTCCGGGTACGGCAAGGACCTGTCGGTGTACGGGTTGGAGGACTACACCCGCGTCAAGCACGTCATGCACCACCTCGGGGAGTGACGCGTGCCGTCGTCGGAGGAACTGCACAAGCGGCGGATGGCGGCGGTCGCCCGCGGGGTCAGCTCGATGGTCTCGTCGTACGTGGAAGCTGCGGGCGGCGGGACGATGACGGACGTCGACGGCCGGGCGTGGATCGACTTCGCCTCCGGCATCGCGGTCACCAACGTCGGCAACGCCGCCCCCCGCGTCGTCGCGGCCGTCCGGGAGCAGGTCGAGCGCTTCACTCACACCTGCTTCATGGTGGCGCCCTACGAGTCGTACGTGGCGGTCTGCGAACAGCTGATCGCGCTGACGCCCGGCACGTTCGAGAAGCGGGCCGCGCTGTTCAACTCCGGCGCCGAGGCGGTGGAGAACGCGGTGAAGGTCGCCCGGCACGCCACCGGGCGCCCGGCGGTGGTGGTGTTCGACCACGCGTACCACGGGCGGACCAACTTGACGATGGCGCTGACCGCGAAGGTGATGCCGTACAAGCACCGGTTCGGCCCGTTCGCGCCCGAGGTCTACCGGGTGCCGATGTCGTACCCGCTGCGCGACGGCGGACTCACCGGCGCCGCGGCGGCCGCCCGGGCGATCGACCTGATCGAGAAGCAGGTCGGCAACGGGAACGTGGCCGCCGTGCTGATCGAGCCGATCCAGGGTGAGGGCGGATTCGTGGTGCCCGCACCGGGGTTCCTGCCGGCCATCGCGGAGTGGACGCGCGGCGCCGGCGCGGTGTTCATCGCCGACGAGATCCAGACCGGTTTCTGCCGGACCGGATCGTGGTTCGCGAGCGAGCACGAAGGGCTGGCGCCGGACCTGATCACCACGGCCAAGGGGATGGGCGGTGGCCTGCCGATCGCCGGCGTGGTCGGGCGGGCGGACGTGATGGATGCGGTCCATGCCGGCGGGCTCGGCGGTACGTACGGTGGTAACCCGGTCGCCTGCGCCGCCGCGCTGGCCGCCGTCGAGACCATGCGCGAGCTCGACCTCCCCTCCGCTGCCCGGCGGATCGGCGGGCGGCTCATCCCGCGGCTGACCGATCTGGCCGCCGGCGACGCCGGCATCGGTGAGGTCCGCGGGCGCGGCGCGATGGTCGCGATCGAGTTGGTCCGGCCGGGAACCATCGAGCCCGACGCGGTGCGTACCGCCGCGGTGGCGCGGGCCTGCCACGAGGCGGGGCTGCTGGTACTCACCTGCGGCACGTACGGCAACGTGCTGCGGTTCCTGCCGCCGCTGGTGATCTCCGACGAGGAGTTGACGCAGGGCCTGCAAATCCTCCAACAGGCGCTGTCCGGCGTGCCGGCCGGCGCGTCGGGAACGTAGGCGGGCGGGGGTTACTGCTCGCGTAGCGCCCAGGGCGTCCCGTACTCGACGAGCTTGTCGAGGAACGGCACCGCGTCGAACGCCTCCGGCCCGAGCACGCCGGCACCCTGCCAAACGCCGGTGGCGAGCAGTTCCAGCGCGACCACCGGGTTGACCGCGGTCTGCCAGACCACGGCCTGGGAGCCGTACTCACGCATCGACCACTCGTTGTCGACCACGTGGTAGAGGTACACCGAGCGGGGACGGCCGCCGAGGTCCAGGCCCGTGACGAAGGTTCCGGCGCAGGTCGCGCCGGTCATCCGGTCGCCCAGCGTGGCCGGGTCGGGCAGGCAGGCGGCGACCACGTCGCGCGGTGACACGGCGACGCCGCCGACCTGCACCGGCTGCGTCCGGTCCAGGCCGAGCTTGCGCAGCGTCTTGAGGACGTCGATGAACTCCTTGCCGAGGCCGTACTTGAAGGTCACCTTGCCCGCGTCTACCCAGCGCGGGATGAGGAGCACCTCCTCGTGCTCGACGTGCACGCACTCGACCGGTCCGATACCGCCCGGAAAGTCGAAGGTCTCCGGCTCGGACAGCGGCTCGGTGGTGTACCAGCCGCGGTCGCGTTCGAAGATCACCGGCGGGTTCAGGCACTCCTCGATGGTGGTCCACACCGAGAACGACGGGGCGAACTCGTGCCCCTCGACGACCAGGTTGCCGCCGTCGCGGACGCCGACCTCGTCGATGCGCGAGAACAGGTGGTCGGCGGCGTACCGGGCGAAGATGTCCGAGAGGCCGGGTTCGACGCCCATCCCGACCAGCGCGAGCCGCCCCGCCAACTCCCACCGCCCGGCCGCCGCGAACTGCTCGTCACCCAGCTTCACGCCGGTCCGCTCGTACGGAAGATCGGGGTCGGGGTGGGAGAGCGACATGGCCATGTCGAGGTAGTCCGCGCCGGCCGCCAGCGCTCCGTCGAAGATCGGCATGACGAACCGCGGGTCGACGGCATTGAGGACGTGCGTGATCGCGTGTTCGCGGCAGAGCTCCGTCACCGCCTGCGCGGACGACGCGTCCACCCGGGCCGCGGCGAACCGGTCGTCGCGCAGGCCGGCGATCGCCGCGTCGGCGCGCGCCGGGTCGTAGTCGGCGACGACCAGCCGCTCGAAGAAGCCGCGCCGGGCCGCGATGGCGGTGGCGGCCGAGCCTACGCCGCCGGCACCGATGAGAAGGATCCGCATGTCGCCTCACAGAACCGAAACCGTGTGACGGAAGCGTTATGGCCACGGAAACACTTGTCAAGTGGAGAGAAAGCTGCGATAAACGTATGTACATGCAGCGCCGCGACGGATTCAATCGATTGACACAAAGCCGACCACGGATTCCATTGCTGAAGGTGTCGGGCCCGGGGACAATCGCGGCGTGACGGACCTGGCACTGGACGACATCAACAAGCAGATCATCGAGCACCTGCAGCGCGACGGCCGGATGTCGTACGCCGCACTCGCCAAGACGATCGGACTGTCGGAGGCCGCCGTGCGCCAACGCGTGCAACGCCTCCTGGACGGCGGCCTGATGCAGATCGTCGCGGTGACCGACCCATTGACCCTGGGCTTCGCCCGTCAGGCCATGGTCGGCCTCAAGGTGACCGGCGACCTGCGCGCGGTCGCCGACGAACTGGCCGCCATACCGGAGGTCGACTACGTGGTGATCTGTGCCGGCGGGTACGACCTGCTCGTCGAACTCGTCTGCACCGACGACGAGCACCTGCTGAATCTGCTCAACGACAAGGTACGCACCGTCAAGGGCGTCGCCGGGGCGGACACGTTCATGTATCTGAAGCTGGCCAAACAGACTTACGCGTGGGGAACCAGATGACTCAGCAGGACCTTGCCGCATCCGCCCGCGACCACCTGTGGATGCACTTCACCCGGCTGTCCGCGTACGCCGGGCCGGGTTCCGGAGAGGTGCCGGTCATCGTCCGCGGCGCCGGTCCGTACATTTGGGACCAGTACGGCAAACGGTACCTCGACGGCCTGTCCGGTTTGTTCGTCGTGCAGGCCGGGCACGGGCGTACCGAGCTGGCCGAGGCGGCCGCCAAGCAGGCGGCGGAACTCGCCTACTTCCCGGTCTGGTCGTACGCCCATCCGACCGCGATCGAGCTGTCCGAACGGCTCGCCCGGATGACGCCCGGCGATCTCAACCGCGTCTTCTTCACCACAGGCGGATCGGAGGCCGTGGAGAGCGCCTGGAAACTGGCCCGCAACTACTTCAAGCAGACCGGCAAGCCGATGAAGACCAAGGCGATCTCCCGGTACGTGGCCTACCACGGCACCAGCATGGGCGCGCTGTCCATCACCGGCCTGCCGTTGCTCAAGCAGCAGTTCGAGCCGCTGGTGCCGAGCACCATCCGGGTGCCGAACACCAATTACTACCGGCGTCCGGACGAGTCGCTGACCGAGGAGCAGTTCGGCGTCTGGGCCGCGGATCGGATCGCCGAGGCGATCGAGTTCGAGGGCCCCGACACGGTCGCCTGCATCTATCTCGAGCCGGTGCAGAACGCTGGTGGTTGCTTCCCGCCTCCGCCCGGCTACTTCGAGCGGGTCCGTGAGATCTGCGACCGGTACGACGTGCTGCTGGTCTCCGACGAGGTGATCTGCGCCTTCGGCCGGCTCGGGGAGTACTTCGGCTCGACCCGGTACGGCTACACCCCGGACATCATCACCTGCGCCAAGGGCCTCACCTCCGGGTACGTGCCGCTCGGCGCGATGATCGCATCTGAGCGGTTGGTCGAGCCCTTCCTCAGCGGCCACGCGTCGTTCGCGCACGGGGTCACCTTCGGCGGGCATCCGGTCGCCTCGGCGGTGGCACTGGCCAACCTGGACATCCTCGACCGCGAGGACCTCAACGGGCACGTCCGGGCCAACACCGCTACCTTCCGGTCGTACCTGGAACGGCTGCTGGATCTGCCGATCGTCGGCGACGTCCGCGGCGACGGATACTTCTTCGGCATCGAGCTGGTCAAGGACAAGGTGACAAAGGAGACCTTCGACGACGACGAATCCGAATGGATGGTGCGCGGATTCCTCTCCCAGGCGCTGTTCGAGGCCGGGCTGTACTGCCGTGCGGACGACCGCGGCGACCCGGTGGTCCAGCTCGCGCCGCCGCTGGTCTGCGACGAGTCCCACTTCGCCGAGATCGAACAGATTCTGCGCGCGGTCCTGACCGAAGCATGGACGCACATCTGAGCTGTCCAACCGTCAGATGAGCCCCTCGTTCTGGCTGCACTCGCTCGGCGCGATCGTACCGCGGCCGCCGCTGCCCGGATCCCGTTCCGTCGATGTCGCGATCGCCGGCGGCGGCTACACCGGGCTATGGACCGCGTACTACCTGGCGAAGCTCGACCCGTCTGTGCGGATCGCCGTGCTGGAGGCGAAATACTGCGGGTTCGGGGCGTCCGGCCGCAACGGTGGCTGGTGTTCCGCGCTGTTCCCGGCCAAGGTGTCCCCGGCCATGCAGGCGGCGCTCGACGACACCGTGGACGAGGTGGGCCGGGTGGCCGCGGCCGAGGGCATCGACTGCCACTACGCCAAGGGCGGCACGATTTCGCTCGCCCGGACTCCGGCACAGCTGCGCCGGGCGCGCAAGTCCCCGCTGACCTTCCTCGACGCGGAGAAGGCGCGCGCGATCTGCGGCGCCTCGGGTGTGCTCGGCGGAATCTACAGCCCTGACTGTGCGGCCATCCATCCGGCGCGGCTGGTCCGCGGCCTGGCCCAGGTGGTGGCCCGCCAGGGCGTGGAGATCTACGAGGGCACCCGGGTCGGCCGGCTGGGACCCGGCACGGTGACCACCGACCACGGCATGGTCCGGGCGGGCGTGGTCGTGCGTGCCCTGGAGGGCTACACCGCCACGCTGGCCGGGCACCGGCGGGCCCTCGTCCCGCTGTACTCGCTCATGCTGGCCACCGAGCCGTTGCCGGCGTCGGACTGGGAGCGGATCGGGCTGACCCGGCGCGAGACGTTCAGCGACGAGCGGCACCTGATCATCTACGGCCAGCGAACCGCCGACGACCGGCTGGCGTTCGGCGGCCGCGGAGCGCCGTACCACTTCGGCTCCCGGATCGAGCCCCGCTACGACCGGGTGCCCGCGGTGTTCGACGCGCTTCGCCGGACGCTGACCGACATGTTCGGCATCGACCCGCCGATCGCCCATCGCTGGGGCGGCCCGCTGGGCATACCGCGCGACTGGAAGCCGTCGGTGGGCCTGCGCGACGGCTTCGCCTGGGGTGGGGGCTATGTGGGCGACGGGGTGGCGGCGTCCAATCTGGCCGGCCGCACCCTCGCCGACCTGATTCTCGAGCGGGACACCGACCGCACCCGCCTGCCGTGGGTCGGTCACCGGTCCCGCCGCTGGGAGCCCGAGCCGTTCCGCTGGTTCGGCGTCAACGCCGGCCTGCGCGCGACGGCCTGGAAGGACGCGTGGGAGAGCCGCAACTCCTGACCGGTCAGGAATCGAAGCCCAGGCCCATCCGATCGAGCGAGCGCAGCCACAGGTTCCGGCGCCCTTCGTTGCGGTCCGCGCGCGCGATCGACCAGCGGGTCAGCTGGATCACCGCGGTGCGCACCGGTTCCGGCGGGAACGGCACCGGCTTGCGACGGACCATCTCCAGCTCGGTCAGCTCGGTAGGGCGGCCGCCGAGAAGGTCCAGCATGACGTTGGCGCCGAAGCGGGTGGCACCGACGCCCAGGCCGGTATAGCCGGCGGCGTAGGCCAACCGTCCGCCGTACGCGGTGCCGAAGAAGCCGCTGAACCGGCTGCACGCGTCGATCACGCCGCCCCACTTGTGGGTGAAGCGGATGCCGTCCAGCTGCGGGAAGGTTTCCATGAATTGCCGGGCCAGCAGGCGAAAGGTGTACTCCCGCTGATCCCGCGCCGGGGTGATCCGCCCGCCGGGGTAGTACACCGCGTCGTAGCCGCCCCAGAGGATCCGGTCATCGGCGGTGAGCCGGTAGTAATGGAACTGATTGCCGGCGTCCCCGAGGCCCTGCCGGTGCCGCCACCCGATCGACGCCAGCCGCGCAGGGGTCAGCGGTTCGGTCATCAGCACGTAGTCGTAGACGGGCACCACGTAGTGGCGCACCCGCCGCAGCAGCGTGCCGTGCGCCCCGGTGGCCAGCGCCACCGCACCCGCGTCGACGTGCCCGGCGGGCGTGTGCAGCCGCAGCCCGCCCGGGATCGGTGCGATCCGCCGGACCGGGGTGTTCTCGTACAGCCGCACCCCCAGCTCGAGACACCACCGCCGGAGCCCCCAGACCAGGCGCGCCGGGTCCACCATGGCACAGCCGGTGCGCTCCCACACTCCGCCGAGGTACGTGGGCGAGTCCACCTCGGCCCGCACCTGGTCGCGGTCCAGCAGCGTGACGTCGAGCCCGCGCGCCGCCTCCTCGCGGTACGACGTGGTCAGCGCACGCAGCTGCCACCCGGCAGTGGCGACCACCATTTCTCCGGTACGGGACCAGTCGCAGTCGATCCCGTACCGCTTGACGGTCGCCTCGATCTCGTCGAGGTTGGTCCGGCCCAGCTTCTCCAGCGTGGCCATCTCCGCCGGGAAGCGGCTCAGGCCGTTGTCGAACCCGTGGGTGAGGCTGGCCGAGCAGAAGCCGCCGTTGCGCCCGGACGCCGCCCAGCCGGCCGTGCCCGCCTCCAGCACCACCACGTCACGGTCCGGGTCGCGTTCCTTGGCCAGCAGCGCGGTCCACAGCCCGCTGTATCCGGCGCCCACCACCGCGAGGTCCGCGATGTCCGGGGCCAGCAGCGGATCAGCCGGGTCCGGAGCGCCCGGCTGGGTCAGCCAGTACGGCTCCGGCACGGCATCGGCGAGTGGGTCGGTCACGTCGTCTGCCAAGGACGGCTTCGCCGCACCGCACAGGCAAAACGCCTGCGCCGGTCAGTCACGACGGTGCCGAGCCCGCACACTGGACAGCACCGCGATGAGCACACCCACCATGAAGATCAGCGTGCCCATCACGTTCACCTGAGGTGGCAGCCCGACCCGGGTGGCGCCCCAGATCCACAGGGGGAAGGTCGTGGTGGTGCCGGCGGTGAAATTGGTGACCACGAAGTCGTCGACGGACAGCGCGAACGCCAGCATCATGCCGGAGCCGACCGCGGGCAGGATGAGCGGGAAGGTGATCCGCCAGAACGTGGTCCAGGCGTTCGCGCCCAGGTCCGCGGCGGCCTCCTCGATGGATCGGTCCAGAGTGAGCACGCGGGAGCGCACCACCACGGCGACGAACGAGATGGAGAACATGATGTGTGCGATCGCGATGGTGACCGGGCCAAGGCCGACGCCCAGCGACACGAACAGGGTGAGCAGCGAGGCACCCATCACCAGTTCCGGCGAGGACATGGTGGCGAACATGACGAGGTTCACCGTGCCGGAGCCGCGGAACCGGTAGCGGCCCAGCGCGTAGCCGATCCCGGTGCCGAGCGCGCCGGCCACGAGCATGGTGACGATCGCCACGCTGAGCGAGATGATCAGCGCCTCGGTGAGCGCCTCGATGCCGAAGACCCGGCCGTACCACTTGAACGTGAAGCCGTTCCAGGACTGGTTGTACCGCCCGGGCGTGTCGTTGAACCCGAACGCGATCATCACCAGGACCGGCAGGACCAGCCAGATGATCACGAGCCAGGTGTAGATGTGCAGGAACCGCCCACCGGTGAGCCGGCGTCGTTGCAGCACCGCGCCCGCGGCGGGCGCGGCCGATTCGGCGGGAGCCTCGAGGGCCTGGGTCATCGGGCCGCCACCTTCATCACGTCCTCGGTGCCGAGCGCCCGCGCGTACGCGAAGACGCCGATCAGCAGCACCGCCATCAGCGTGAAGGACAGCGCCGAGGCGGTCGGGTAGTCCGAGTTGGTCAGGTACTGCGCCTGGATGACCTGACCGATCATGGTGGTCGACGAGCTGCCCAGCACGGCCGAATTGACGTAGTCCGAGCTGGCCGGCACGAAGGTCATCAGCACGCCGGCGAACACTCCCGGTAGCGCCAGCGGGAAGATCACCTTGCGGAACGTGGTGGCCGGGCTGGCATACAAGTCGCGGGCCGCCTCGACCACCCGCGGGTCGATCCGTTCCAGCGCCACGTACACCGGAAGCACCATGAACGGCAGGAAGTTGTAGACCAGCCCGGCGATCACCGCGAACGGTGTGCCGAGGATGTGGAACGACGCCCCGACCAGGCCGGAGTCCTTCAGCGGACCGAGCACGAAGCCGTCGTCGGTCAGGATGTAGCGCCACGAGATGGTCCGCAGCACGAACGAGACGAAGAACGGCAGCAGCAGCAGCAACAGGTATGTGGGTTTACGCCGGCCGCCGTAGAAGGCGATCCAGTACGCGACCGGGAAGGACACCACGATGAGCACGATCGTCGCGATCCCGCCGTACATGAGCGACCGGACCAACTGCGTCCGGTATGCGCTGATGGCGTCCACGTACGTCTGCCAGTGCCCGGTGAAGACGTAGCCGTTGACGATGTCGCCCTGCTGCAACGACAGCGACAGCATGGTCACCATCGGGACGGCGAAGAACAGCAGCAGCCACACCCCACCGGGCAGGACCAGCAGGTACGGAGCGAGACGACGACGCACCGAGTCAGCCGAGCACGATCGGTTCGAAGATCCGCTGGTACTCCTGCTGCTCGGCCGCGCTGGCGAAGTCCCGGTAATAGTTCAGCCTGGCGTAGTCCGCCTCGGTCGGGAACACCAGCGGGCTGTCCGCCACCTGCTCAAGGCTCTCCTTGTCCTCGCCGGACGCCTCCTCCGCGTCCTTGCGGATCTGATCGCGCGCGCTCGGCACGGGCGTCACGTAGTTGATGTACTCGGCCAGTGAGGCAGCCATGTCGGTCCGGTAGAAGAAGTCCATCAGCGTGATGGCGTCCAGCGGGCTGGCCGCGGTGACCGGGATTGTCATGTTGTCGGTCCAGATGGTGCCGCCTTCCTCCGGGATGACGAACTTGAAGTTCGTGCCGTCGGAGACGTTCTTCTGGAAGACGTCGCCGGACCAGGCCTGGGTGATCCACACCTCGCCCTTGCCGAGCGCGTCGATATAGCTCTGGTCGTAGTAGTTGCGGATGATGCCCTTGTCCTTCTGCTCCTTGAGTTTCTCCGCGGCCTTCTTCCAGTCGTCTGCCTTCGACGCGTCCGGGTCGATGTTGAGCACCATCATGCCGAAGTTGCCGAGTTCCTGGGTGTCGGAGAACATGCCGACCTTGCCCTTGAAGGCCGGGTCCCACAGGTCCGCCAGCTTGGTGATCGGCCGCTTGATCTTCGCCGGGTCGTACGCGATGCCGGTGATCCCGGAGGCCCACGGGATGCTGTAGACGTTCCCCTTGTCGAACGCCTCCTCCTTGTACGCCGGCGCGGCGTTCTTCGCGTAGTTCGGCAGCTTCGAATGGTCCAGCGGGGCCAGGAAGCCGGAATCCTTGAACTGCTTGAACTGGATGCCGTTGGTGATCACCATGAGGTCGTACCCGATGGGCTGGTTGGCCGCGAGCTGCGGCTGCACCTTGGCGAACCAGGGCGCCATCTCCTGAATGACCTCTTGGTAGTTGACCTTGATTCCGGTCTCCTCGGTGAACTTCTTCAGCTCCGGCTGTTCCGGGTCCATGTACAGCGGCCAACAGGCGAAGTCCACCTTCTTGGTGCTGGTCTTGCCGGTCCAGTACTTGGCCACCGCGTCGGCGGGCGGTGCGCTGGCGGCGGGTTCGCCCTGGCCTTCCACGCCACAGGCGGCAAGCGCCATGCCGAGCGCGGAGAGGCCGGAGAGGCGCAGCGCGTCGCGACGGCCGAGCCGGCGCTGGGTGAGACCGCGAAGGAGGGCGGGGTCGGGGAGATTACCGGGGGAGGGGGGCATGTCTGTCAAACTCCGATCGGATATGAGTGCTGCGGACTCCAGGTCAGGAAGACCCGGTCACCACGACCGGCTAGGTCGTCGGCGTTGTCGGCGTTCTTGTCGAAGACGATGAACTCCGGCCCGGCGGAGGTGGCCACCGTGTAGTTGGTCGAGGTGCCGTGGTACACGACTTCGGTCACCTCGCCGGAAAGCACGCTGCAATGCCCGCCGGGTGCCGTCGTGCGCTCCAGGTCGATCTTCTCCGGGCGGATGGAGACCTCGATGGTGTCGCCGGCTCGCGTGGTGGCCGGCACCGGGACGAGCACGCGGTCGTGCGGGCCGTAGGTCAGCGTCGCCACCCCGTGATCCACTCGTTCGACCCGGCCGGAGACCACATTGGAGGTGCCGATGAACCCCGCCACGAAGCGGGTGGCCGGCTTCTCGTAGATCTCCCGCGGCGTGCCGAGCTGGTCGATCCGGCCTCCCTCCATCACGGCGATCCGGTCCGACATGGTGAGCGCTTCACCCTGGTCGTGCGTTACATAGACGAAGGTGATGCCGACCTCGCGCTGGATCCGTTTGAGCTCCACCTGCATCTGCTGGCGCAGCTTGAGGTCGAGCGCGCCGAGCGGCTCGTCGAGCAGCAGTGCCCTCGGCCGGTTCACCAGCGCCCGGGCCAGTGCCACCCGCTGCTGCTGGCCGCCGGACATCTCCCGGGGGGCGCGTTTCTCCATGCCGGAAAGGGAGACGATCTCCATCATCTCGCCGACCCGCCGCCGGAGCTCGGCCTTGGCGACCTTCTTGCGCTCCAGCCCGAAGGCCACGTTCTGGTACGCGGACATGTGCGGGAACAGCGCGTACGACTGGAACACCATGTTGACGTCGCGCTTGTTCGGCGAGACCCCGGTGACGTCCTTGCCGTCGAGGTAGACGGTGCCGGCGGTCGGCTCCTCGAAGCCCGCGACCATCCGCATGGTGGTGGTCTTGCCGCAGCCGGACGGGCCCAGGAGCGAGAAGAACTCACCCTGCCCGATGGCCAGATCCAGCTGGCGAACGGCGTGGACGCGGTCGCCGTGAGCGAGGAAGTCCTTGTGCACACCGACGAACTCGATGGCGGCCGTGCGGTCCGTTGGTGACGTCGTACTCATGTGCAACCCCATCAGCCGAGAAGGCTCATCACGTGCTTGATCCGGGCGTACTCCTCGAATGCCGCGGCCATCACGCCGACCACGTCCTCGGCGGAGAAGACCGGCGCACGCATGTCCGGCTCGGCGGTGCGCGGGTCGACCAGCGACGTCACGCCGTCGGCCGGACCGGCGTACGACACCGCGACGAGGTTCTGCAGCGCGGGCAGCGCGGCGATCCCGGCCATGGTCCTCCCAGCCCTCGGAGCGTCGCTGGGGACCTTGACATATACGGATGGCCCAAGACAAGGGAATCCGAAGCTTTTTGCGAGATTGAAACGGAATCACATGGCAGAGTGCCCGCTCAGCCACGTAATCCGATGGCTTTGCGCCCCAGCGGGGAGAGGTCGAGGCTGCCCGGGGGCGCCGATGGCGCCGGCCGCGCGGAACCGCCAGGTCGACGGCGTCCACCGCGACCTGGCGGCCGATCCTATCGGTGAGCCCAGTGGACTCGACCGATGTCGGTCAGTTGCCGGCTACCTCGTACAGCCTCTCCGGTGCCACCGCGCCGACCAGCAGCCGGCCGTCGTCGGTGAGCAATGCGCTGAACAGCGAGCTGGAGAGCAGGCGTCCGCTACCCCATGAGCCGCTGACCTTCGGCAGGCTGCCGAGCACGGCCTCGATCTGTGCGGTCTGCGGGTCATCCGTCTCCGCCGCGTCGTCCTGCGGCAGCTTGGAAACCAGCACGGAGGTCCAGCCCTTGCCGACCACCGTCGGCCGCGCCTCGCTGCCGGCATGTTCCTGCTTCTCCGGCCGGGCCGGCACCGCTCCGGCGTGCGCCTTCGGCCGGGCCTGCGCCATGTCGGCGTGCTCCTTCTCCGGCTGCGCGGGGGCGGACGATTCGACCTTCGCGCCGGGCGGCGGGTTGAAGTTGAACTGTTCGGCGTCCGGCACGCTGAAGCTGATCTGCTGGAACGCCACCCGGACCGCCGGGTCGTTGGCGCCCTTGGCGTAGACGTCCACCCGCAGCGGGATGTGCTCGTCCGCGTCGATCGCCAGGCGCACCTGCCCGATCAGGGACGCCGTGTCCTTCGGCGCGAGCACCAGCTCGTACGCCGGCCGCCCGGCGACCTCGGCCGCGCCGGTGGTGCTCACCACCGTGGTCGGGTCGATCGCCGCGAGCGCCGCGTCGGCGGCCTCCTGCGGGGTGGACGGCACACCGGTGGGCAGAGCGTCCGGCTCGGCGTCCGTGCCGGCCGGGATGGTCAGGTGTCGCGCCGTGTTGTCCCGGCTACGCCACATCCACACATCCGACCCGTTGCGGATCACGTCGGTCTCGCCCAGGGCGCCGAGCAGCGCCAGCCGGACTTTGTCCTCACCCGCGTACCAGACCCGCGCCGTGTTGCTGCCGGCGATCAACCGGGTCAGATCGGCGTCACCCTCTGCGCCGGTGAGCCCCGGCAGCGACGGCAGCCCGAGGTCGGCGGTCTGCACGATGGTCCCGGACAGCCCGTCCACCTGAGCGGTCTGCACGTCCACCAGCAACTGGGCCGCGCTGCGCTCGGGCAGAGACGGGTCCGCCGTGGCGGCAATCGTGCCGGCGGCCGCGCCACCCCCGATCACCAGCACCGCCGCGGCCGACGGCACCAGCCAGCGCATAGCCGGCCTGGACCTGAACACGTTCACCACGTCCACCTCCCGTTGTCCTGCGCCCATCCTGCGCCGGAGGGCCTGTGACCGAGCTGAGAAGGTCCCTTAGGGGTTGGATCCGGCGTGACAAGGTTGGGACGTGCGGTTGCTGGTGGTGGAGGATGAGGCGCGGCTCGCCGCGGCGCTGAAACGCGGGCTGCAGGCCGAGGGGTTCGCGGTGGACGTCGCCGGCGACGGGCTGCGGGGCCTCGAGCTGGCTCGGCACGGCGGATACGACGCGATGATCCTGGACGTGATGCTGCCCCGGCTCTCCGGATACCGCCTGGTCCGCCAGTTGCGGGCCGAACAGCAGTGGCTGCCGGTGCTGATGCTCTCCGCCAAGGACGGCGAGTACGACCAGGCCGACGGGCTGGATTGCGGCGCCGACGACTACCTGACCAAGCCGTTCTCGTACGTGGTGCTGCTGGCCCGGCTGCGTGCCCTGCTACGGCGCGGCGGCCGGGAACGCCCGGTCGTGCTGGCGTACGGCGACGTGGCGCTGGACCCGGCGGAGCGCCGGGTCACCGTGACCGGGCGGGAGGTGCTGCTGACCGCGCGGGAGTTCGCTCTGCTGGAGTACCTGATGCGGCGCCCGGGCGAGGTGGTCTCCAAGACCGAGCTGCTGGATCACGTGTGGGACGCCGCCCTGGAGACGGCACCGAACGCGGTGGAGGTCTACGTCGGCTACCTGCGCCGCAAGATCGGTCGCAGTCGCCTGGAAACGGTTCGCGGCGCCGGGTACCGGCTGGCGCAGCCACCGGAGTCTCCCGCCGTGCGGCCGAGCCGCGTCGGTGACCCGGCCTAGATGCACTGGTTTCGCCGCCTCAGTCTCCGGGCCCGGCTCTCGCTGGTCTCGGTGGTCGCGGTCGCCGTCGGGCTGCTGGCCGGCGGTGTGCTGCTGGTCGGCGTGCTGAACTTCGTCCTGCTGCGCGCCGTCAACACGGAGGCCCTGGACACCGCCCGTGCGGTGGCCAACCTGGTCGACCAGGACTCGCTGAGTGACCCGATCCCGGCCAGCCCGGGCGTGCAGGTGCAGGTGGTCGACGCGCGGGGCCGGGTACGCGCCGTCTCCGGCACGGCCGACCGCCTGGTTGCGATCCTCTATCCGGCCGAGCTGCGCGACCTGCCGGACGGCGCCGGCCGGGTGATACCGGGCGACCGGATCGGCCTGGCGGGCGAGGCACGGGTGGTCGCGGTCGAGGCCGGCCGGCCGGGCGATCCGGTCCGCGTCCTGGTCGCCCGCTCGACCGCCGACGTCACGCAGGGCGTGCACGTCCTGCGTGTCACTCTGCTGATCGCGTTTCCGCTGCTGGTGGCTCTGCTCGGCGCGGTTGCCTGGCGAGTGGTCGGCGCTGCGCTGCGGCCCGTCGAGGCACTGCGGACCGGCGCCGAGGACATCACCGGCGGGGCCCGGCCCGGCCGGCTGCCGGTCCCCGACTCGGGAGACGAGATCCACCGGCTCGCGGTCACCCTGAACGGCATGCTGCAGCGCCTGGACGCCGCCCGGGCCCGGCAGCGGGCGTTCGTCGCGGACGCCGCGCACGAGCTGCGCAGCCCGCTCACCAACATGCGCACCGAGCTGGAGGTGGCACAACGGCTGCCGGACTCCACGGACTGGCCCGAGCTCGCCGACGACCTGCTCACCGACGTGGACCGGCTCAGCCGCCTGGTGGACGACCTGTTGCTGCTGGCCCGGGCGGACGACGCGGCCACCCGGCCGGTGACCGCCCCGACCGAGACCGTGGAGCTCCGGCGGTTGCTCGGCGAGGTGGCCGCCCGCTATCCGGCGGCGCGGTACGAGAGGCCGCCGCTGCCGCTGCACGCCGTGGGCGACCCGGACGCCTTGAGCCGGGTGGTGGCCAATTTGCTGGACAACGCGGTGCGGCACGCCGAGAAGGAGGTGGTCCTCACCGCCGCCGACGAGGGTGCGTACCAGAAGATCTCGGTCCGCGACGATGGACCCGGCATTCCCGCCGCGGACCGCGAGCGGGTCTTCCACCGCTTCACCCGGCTTGACGACGCCCGCGCCCGGGACGCGGGAGGATCCGGTCTCGGTCTGGCGATCGTCCGGGAACTCGTCCGGCTGCACCACGGCACGGTGACCCTGGGTGACGCGGTGCCCGGCCTGCTTGTCGAGGTGCGCCTACCGAAACCATAGGGAACGCGGCGCTGGGGATCTCAGGAGGCGTACCGCTTCTGCGCCCGCTCGCGCGCCTTGGCCGCCTCCACCGCACGATCCTTCGGCGGCGCGGCCGTGACCAGCTCGGACAGCAGTTCCTCGGTGGCCGCGGCGACCGCCGCGACGGCCCGGTCGAAGGCGGCCCGGTTGCGCTGTGACGGCTGCGTGGTACCGGCCACCTTGCGGACGTACTGCAGGGCCGCGGCCCGCACCTCGTCGTGGGTGGCCGGCGGATCGAAGTTGTGCAGCTGGTGAATGTTTCGGCACATGCTGAGAGCCTAGCCAGCCGGCCACCGATCGATCAGCCGGCGAGGTGAGACGGGCCGACTCCGCGGTGCCGTCCTCGAAGTCGGCGACCGCCGAGGACACCCGGACCGGATACGGTGTTCCGGAGGCATGCCGAGGGGTGGACGTGGCGGTACCTCCGAGAAAGTCGGAACCGCGGCGCGCGCTGACCGAGAACGAGATCCTGGACGTGGCGCTCGCGCTGCTGGATACCGGCGGCCCGGAGGCGGCCACGATCCGCCGTATCGCGGCCGCGGTCGGTGCCGCGCCCAGCACGGTCTACACGTACTTCCCGAAGCAGGCGGCGGTCTCGTACGCCCTGGTCGACCGGCTGCTCGGCGAGGTCGGCCCGGCGATCGCGACCACCGGCCCGGCCACCTGGCAGCAGGACGTGGAGGCGCTCGCGACCGGGTTGCGGGCCCGCCTGGGCGCGCATCCCGGTGCCCTGCCGCTGCTGCTCAGTGTGCCGCTGACCGGCCCCAACGCGCTGGAGCTGAGCGAGCGGTTGCTCGATCTCATGGCCGGCGCCGGACTGAAGGACGAGGACGCGGCCCGCGGCTCACACTTGATCAAGATGTACGTCCTGGGGGCTGTCGTGCTGGACACCGGACCCGAGGAGTTCCGGTGGGGCCTGCGCCGCGTGCTGGTCGGCCTCAGCGCGCCCGAATTAAACTGATCGAATGGCGCAGTGGTACGAGTCGTCCATCGACCGCCAGCTGCGCGAGGCGCAGGAGCGGGGCGAGTTCGACAACCTCCCGGGCACCGGCAAACCGCTGCCCGGCGCCGGTGGCGAGTACGACGAGGACTGGTGGATCAAGGACTGGCTGCACCGCGAGGGCGAATCGGCGTGTCTCCTTCCGCCCACCCTGGCCCTGCGTCGTGAGCGTGAGGACCTGGAACGCCTGGTCGACCGGATGTCCACCGAGAAGGCGGTACGCGAGCATGTCGCCGCGCTGAACGAACAGATCCGCAAGGCCAGGGTCGGCCTGATCGGTGGCCCGCCGACCCTGCTGCCGCCGGTGGACGCGGAACAGGTGGTGCAGGGCTGGCGGAGGCGCCGGTTGAGCCAGGCTCCCTGAGGTCCACCGGTTCGGCGGCGAGCACGACTTAGAAACGGCCGAGGACTGCCGAAGTAATCCAGGTGACCGCCCACGAGCAGCAGCGACTGGCCGCACTGCACGAGTACAGCCTGCTCGACGCGCCGGCCGACGACGAGCTGGAAGCCGTCGTACGGGTGGCCGCCATGGTCGCCGGCGTGCCGACCGCCACCCTGAATCTGATCGACGAGAACCGGCAGTGCCAGCTCACCACCACCGGTTTCGAGGGCGGAGACTCCACCCGCCGGGACTCCATGTGTGCCATCCGGTTCGAGGCGGGCGAGTTCGTGCACGTGCCGGACGCCGGCCAAGACCCCACGTACCAGCACAACCCGTGGGTCACCGGCTCCCTCGCGAAAGTCCGCTTCTACGCCTCCGCGCCGCTGGTCACGCCGCAGGGGTACGCGCTGGGCACCCTCTGCGTGTTCGACGCCGAGCCCGGTGAGCTGGACGAAGATCAGATCGCCCGGCTCAAGGACCTGGCCAAGGTGATCCTGGCGCTGTTCGAGCGGCGCCGGCAGGCCCGGATCAACGCCGAACTGCTGGCCGGCTCGGAGGTGCAGCGCCAAGCCCTGGAGAAGGCACACACCGCCCTCGCGGAGACCAACGCCGAGCTGCAGCGCTCGAATGTCGAGCTGGAGCAGTTCGCCGGCGTGGTCAGCCACGACCTGGCGGCCCCGCTCGGCGTGGTGAACGGCTACCTGGAACTGCTCGGCGACCTCTACGGCGAACAGGGACAGGCCCGCAAATGGGTGACCTCGGCGACCCGGGCGGTCGGCCGGATGCAGGCCTTGATCGAGTCTCTGCTCAGGTACGCCAGGGCCGGCAACGGCCCGTGCCGCCGGGAACGAGCCGACCTTGGTGAGATCGTGGATCAGGCGCTGATGGACATGCGCAGCGGCATCAAGGAGTCCGCCGCGGTCATCGACGTGCCCGCCGACCTGCCCGAGGTGGCCGGCGACCCGACCCTGATCCGGCAGCTGCTGCAGAATCTCATCGGCAATGCGATCAAGTACCGCAACCCTGCCCGGCCGTGCCGTGTCGCGGTACGGGCCGGGCACGACGGGCGCGAATGGACCGTGTCGGTCGCGGACAACGGCGTCGGCATTCCGGCCGAGCACCGCCGCCGCGTCTTCGAGATGTTCGCGCGTGTCGATCACAGCACCCGGACCGGTCACGGCGTCGGCCTGTCCACGTGCCAGCGCATCGTCGAGCGGCACGGTGGCCGGATCTGGGCGGACGAGACTCCCGGCGGCGGCACGACCCTCTCCTTCACGCTGCCGGAGGCATGACGTGGGGTCGGTGCAACGCCGCATCCGCGGCGGCTTTGCGGCGCTCGTGCTGCTGTTCGTCGCCACCGTGCTGGTTCAGCTGTTCGTCGACGACAGCCTGCGTGCCGAACAGGACCGCCGAGCCACGCGGCTGGAGCAGGCCCGAGATGCCAACAGGGCGGCGTTGCAGCACCTGACGGACGCGGAGACGGGCCTGCGCGGCTTCCAGCTCACCGGCGAGCGGATGTTCGTGCAGCAGTACGACGCGGGCCGGAAGGCCGCGTTCGCCGCCTTCGACCGGGTCGCCTCGCTCTCCGCCGACGAGCAGGTGCTGCGGTTGCTGGCCGTCGAGCGCCAGGCCGCGTCCGACTGGCTGTACGCGTACGCCATGCCGATCGTCGACGCCGCGGAGGCCGACCCCGACGACCCTCGTGCCGCCCGCGGCAAGGGGACGTTCGACCAGCTCCGCGCCGCGAACGCCGACCTGGACGCGGCGGTCCGCGCCGCCCAGCGCGCGACGTCGGCCGCCGCCCGCCGGCAGAGCGGGTACGCACAACTTCTGTTCGCCGGTCTCGCCGTGGCGTTCCTGGCCACCGCCCTGGTGCTCGCCACCGTCCACCAGCGGCACCTGCTCGCACCGCTGGAACACATCCGCGTCACCCTCCAGCGTCTCGCCGCCGGCGACCTGTCGGCCCGCGCGGTGCCCGCCGGTCCGCGGGAGATGCGGGCCGTGATCGGGTCGCTCAACGGCCTGGCCGCACAGACCGAGCGGCTGCTCGACGCCGAGCAGACCCGTAACGCGGCGAACGAGTTGCGCCAGGCTGTCGCGACCGCGCTGCGGGACGGCCGGGACCCGGAGGCGACCGCACGCCGGACCGCCGAGCTGATCGCCCGGGCATTGCGTGCCGACGCGGTGCACGAGCGGGTCACGATCACCGCGGAGACCAGTGTGGACGTGTGCTGGCCGGCCGGCTCCGCGGCGCTGCCCGCGCAGACCGTCGAGGAGATCCTGGCCGGCGACCCGGGCACGGTGATGCCGGTCAAGGACGAACCCGCCGCGATCGCGGTGGCGCTCGGCGGTGACGCCGACTGCGCGCCGGGACTGATCTACCTGGTCCGCCGGGGCGAACCGGTGTGGACCGCCGCCGAGCGGCGGCTGGTCGCCGCGCTCGGCCGGGAGATCGACCACGCCCACCGCCGGCGGCGCCTGCACCTCCGGCAGGCCCTCCTGATCGATGAACTGCGTGCGCTCGACGAGCGCAAGGACGCGTTCGTCTCCACCGTCACGCACGAACTGCGCACGCCGTTGACGAGCATCCTCGGCTACACCGAGATGCTCGCCGACGGTGACGGCGGCGACCTGTCTCCGCTACAGCGGCGCGGCGTCACGGCGATCATGCGCAACGCCGAACGCTTGCAGGACACGGTCGCGAACCTGTTGTTGCTTGACGGCATCGCGAACCGGGTGACCGCGGCCGCCGTACCTGTCGAACTTGCCCTGGTGGCGGCCGGCGTCGCCGCCGAGACCGTGCCGCTGGCCGAGGCGAAAGGCCTGGTCGTGCAGATGGACGTGGAGCCGGTATGGGTCAGCGGCGATGCCCGCCAGCTGGAGCGCTCCCTGCGTAACCTCATCGACAACGCGATCAAGTTCACCGGGCCGGGCGGTCGTGTCTCCTGCCGGATCGCGTCCCGCGGCGACCGGGTCACGATGACCGTCACGGACACCGGCATCGGCATTCCCGACGACGATCTGCGCGGGCTGTTCACCCCGTTCCACCGGGCGGGGAATGCCATCGACCGGGCGGTGCAGGGCCCGGGACTGGGACTGGCCGTCGTGCGCAACATCATCACCGAACACGGCGGCGCGGTCACCGTCCACTCGAGGCTCGGCCACGGCAGCACCTTCACGGTCACGCTGCCGGCCCTCGCCACACGGCCCGCCGACGACGACGTCATGGCCGGCTGACTCAGGGGCGAGACCGGTGGCGCCACCGCGACTGAGCGGGGCATCGCGTCATGGCGCCCGGTCCTTGGGCACCACCTACCGCAGGTGGGTGACGCCCGTACCCTCGATGACCGAAACCGGACCGTCCAGCTGGACCGGTCCGGTGCCGAGCCCGCCGAAGAACGGGGTACCGCCGCCGAGCAGCACCGGCACGAGGTCGACGTGAACCTCGTCGAGCAGGCCCGCTTCGAGGCACTGCCGCGCCACCTGGCCACCGTTGACGCCGACGTCCTTGTCACCGGCGATCTCCCGCGCCTTGGCCACCGCCGCCTCGATGCCCCCGGTGACGAACACGAAGTTGTCATCCGCGGCCGGCCGGTCCTCCGGTGGCCGGTGGGTGACGACGACGGTGGTCACGTCCATCGGGTGGCGGCCACCCCACGCGTTGGTCATGTCGTACAGGTGCCGGCCGACGACCAGTGCGCCGACGTTCTCGATCAATTGCCTGAGGTGAGCGGCGCTGGCGGCCGACGTACGGAACGTCATCTCCGGGTTGCCGGTCGGCGTCTCCACGTCGCCGTTGCCGTACCACTGGAACAGCAGGTCGAATCCGCTCTCGCCGGGGCCGGCGATGTAGCCGTCGATCGACATCGTCGCGCCCGTAGTGACCTTGCCCATCTCGATCTCCCCACCTGTTCTCGGGTGTGTGACGACCCTGGGTCGCAGCGGGATCCGGTTCTCGAGACTACGGTTCGCCGGGTGCGGCCGAAACTCGCGCCGACCCGGAAACCAGGGGCTGGTACGACCGGAGGCGGCCGCCGTCCCACACCAGGCGGTGCTGCTGCGGGACGGCCACTCCGCTGATCCGGCCGGCGCCGGACGAGGGCTTCGCGGATCAGGCGAAGGCGTTCTGCTCGGACGGCATCAGGAGCCACAGCAGCGGGTAGATCAGGATCTGGCTGCCGGGGATGACGAAGAGGATGAGCACGAACAACAGTCGCGTCACCCACGGGTCGAGGCCGAACCTGCGGGCCAGCCCGGCGCATACGCCGGCGACCATCCGGCCGTTGCGCGGACGGGACAAGCCCTGCCGAGCCATCGAGTCGTGGACGGCGTTCATGGTGTCTCTCGCTTTCTGCGGTCTGGTGTAGCTGACCCATCGATGGTGGCCGCCCGTCGGCCCTAGAGACATCGGGGACCGCCCGGGTCCCGACCCTGATGTCCGCGGCCGGGCTGCTGCCGGGTCAACACGCCCGGATCATCGGCCGCCACCGAGGCGGGCCGTGGGCACGTGCCGCGGGCCCTCGCCGGCGCGGCTCAGCAGGGCCGGCACGGTGAGGCCGGCGAGGCCGGCAGCCACCGCCCAGGCCACCGCGGTGCCGGGCCAGGGCCGCTCGACGCCGGCCGCGACCAGCAACAGGGCGGCGACGCCGATGGCGGTGCCCAGCTGGGCCCCGGTGTTGAGGACACCGCTGGCGGTGCCGCTGAGGGCCTCGCTCACGTCGGTGCCGATCGCCGTCCCGGCGACCGAAGAGACGCCCAGCCCGACACCGGCCAGGAGCACCCCTGCCACCAGCCCGGGAATGCTGCCGTAGGTGAAGGCCAGCAGCAGGTTGCCTGCGGCGATCCCGCACAGGCCGGCGGCGGCCAGCCGCCTCGCCGTCAGCCGGGTACCGATCGGCCTTGTCAGCGCTGAACCCGCGATGACCCCGAGACTGAACGGAACCAGCGCAAAACCGGCGCCGACGGCCGAGATGCCGAGCCTCTGCTGCAACAGCAGGGTGGCGAGTATGCCGGCCGAGCTGGTTGTGGCGGTGTTGACGAAGGAGACCACCGTGCCGGTGCGCAAGTTCGCCGAAGCGAGCGCCTCCCGGGGCACCAGGGGTGCGCCGGCCCGTCGCTGATGGGCGGCGAAACCCGCGCCCAGAGCCAGCCCGGCCAGGGTGAGGAGCCCGCCGGCGAGGCGGCCGCGGGGATTCTCGACCAGCGACGTGCCGAGGATCAGGGCCATCACCGCAGAGACCAGGAGGGCGGCACCGGCCGGATCGAGCCGTGGCCGCCCCGGGCCGGGCGGCGATGGTGGGACGACCATCCGGATGGAGATCACCAGTAGCAGGCCGATCGGGACGTTCACCCAGAACACCGACCGCCAGCCGAGGACGTCGGTCAGGAGACCACCGACGAGCAACCCCGCCGCGCCCGCGGCGGCGCCGGCCCCACTCCATGCGGCGAGCGCGGTGCGCCGTTCGGCCTCCTGAGGTGTCACGTCCAGGAGGAGACGTAGTGCGGACGGGACGCTGACAGCGGCGGCCGCACCCTGCAGCCCGCGGGCCGTGACGAGCTGGACCACCTCCTGAGCGCTCGCGCCGACCACAGCGACCACCCCGAACGCCGCCGTTCCGGTGAGCAGCACGCGACGATGCCCGAACCGATCGCCCAGGCGGGCACCGAGCATCAACAATCCACCGAAGAACATGGCGTACACCGTTGCCAGGATCGGCGTCGCCTGGGCCGGCGCGGACACCCCCGCCAGCATCGCCGGGATCGCGGTGATCGCGCTGGTCACCCCGAGCACATCGACGAACTGAACGCCGCACAGCACCGCAACCCGCTGGCGGAGGCGGACCTTCGAGGTCATCTCGCTACTCTACTTCATCGATGAAGAGATACCCTGGGTCGATGACATCGCCGCCGTCCCGCCGTGCGACGGCACGGGATGTCGCGGCCGAGCTCGGCGTCTCGGTCAAGACCGTGTCGAACGCCTACAGCCGGCCCGGCCAGCTCTCCGCGGGACTCCGGGAGCGGATCCTGGCGACCGCTGCCCGCGTCGGATACTCCGGTCCCGACCCGGTGGCCGCCGGGCTGCGCCGGGGACGGGTCGGTGCCGTCGGTGTCGCGTATGCGAACCGGCTCTCCTACGCCTTCGACGACCCCGTCGCCCGGGAACTGCTCGCCGGCATGACCAGCGTGGCCGAGTCGGCAGGTGCCGGTCTCCTGCTCCTACCCGGCTCTTCGGACCCCGAGAAACGCACCCTCGCGATCAACGCGGCGGTCATCGACGGCCTTCTGGTGTCGTCGCTGGCCGACGACGATCCGTTGCTGCAAGCGGCGATCGCGCGGCGCCTGCCCCTTGTCGTCATCGACCAGCCCCGGCCCGCCTCCCTTCCGCCGGACACCCCCTGGATCGGGGTCGAGGACCGGCCGGCCGCCGCCCGGGTCGCCGAGCACCTCCTACGGCTCGGGCACCAGCGGCTCGGCGTGGTGTGTTTCGGACTGCGTCGCGCACCCACCCGCGGCCTGGTCGACCTCGCGGCACAGCAGTCCGCGACCTACGCGGTTTCCCGCGACCGCCTGGCCGGCTACCGGGACGCGATCGAGGGGAGCGGCCTGGACTGGAGCGAGGTGCCCGTCTTCGAGGGCACCGACAGCACCCCGGAGGAGGGTGAGGCGGGAGCCGCCGCGGTGCTGGCCCGCAGTCCCCGGCCGACCGCCCTGCTGTGCCTCAGCGACCGGCTTGCCGAAGGAGCGCGGCGAGCCGCCGGGCGCTTCCGCCTGCGCGTGCCGGACGACCTCTCCATCGCCGGCTTCGACGACGCCGTACCCACCGCGGCCGCCCTCGATCTCACCACCGTGCGACAACCGACGCGAAGCAAGGGAAAGCAAGCCGCGCTGGCGCTTCTCGGCTTGCTCAACGGGTCCCAACCAGGCGGTCCACGGCCGCCGCTGCCGACCACGCTGGTGGTCCGCGGCTCCACCGGCCCGGCACCCCGACCGCGTCGCTGAGGCCGTGCGACCTGCGGCGATCGCCGCTCTGCAGCCTGCGGAACCGGGTCAGTGCCGGGCCCGACTACGCACCACCAGGATCAACCCCAGAATCCACGGGATCACGGCGATCACCGCGCCCTTGACCCCACCGAATGTGATCAGCGCGACCGCGATCAGGCACAGCGAGATGCCAAGCAGCAACATCGTCCGCCCGCGGCGGTGAACCCGGAATTGGGCGACGATCTCCTGGAAGCGGCGGGCCTCGTCGTCCGCGTCCGGCACGGCCGGTCACCTCCGTGATTCGGTTTCCCGCACGCTACGCCGGGTGCGCCGCAACGACGGAGACGATCCGCAATCCGCAAAATTCCGCGCTGTCCTGCGCTGTTTGCCCCAATTGCCGTAGTCGCGCTTCGGTAACCGAAAGTGTTCAATACGCCGACTGAGCCAGCCCGAACGGTGGATCTTGTCCGGTATTCAGCTACTACGCGTGCACCATCGGCTCTATCCCATATCAACGCTGAGTAACTACCTTCTGAGGTCCGGAGCATTGGGGCGCCGGCTTCTCGGGAGGGTCACCTGCATGCCGACAACGACACGCCTGCTCGCCGCCGGGCTTGCCGGCCTCCTGCTGGCCGGGCCGCTCGCGGTGCCTGCGGCGGCTGCGCCGGTGGTGTCGCGGGCCGTTACGGCTACCACGAACGCGACCGAGAAGCGCCGCGTGGACGGGGTCAGGACACCCAGCCTCAAGTGGGCGAAGTGCCACGGGTACGCCCAGTGCGCCACAGCCACGGTGCCGCTGGACTACGACCAGCCGAAGGGCAAGACGGTCAAGATCGCACTGCTCCGGATACGCGCGAGGGATCAGAGGCACAAGATCGGCAGCCTGTTCGTCAACCCGGGCGGGCCCGGCGCCCCGGCCACCACCTTCGCGCTGTTGTCGCCGCTCTTCCTCAGCGACGCGTTGCTGAACCGCTTCGACATCGTCGGTATGGACCCGCGTGGCATCGGCGCCAGCACCAAAGTCAACTGTTTCGGAACCACCGCCAATCAGGCCGCCCAGCTACGCGGCATGCTGCCGCCCTTCCCGTACGGCGAAGCCGAGGAGACCGCGTACATCGCGTCAGCGCGGGCCTTCGGCAAGGCCTGCTCGACCCGCGGCACGCCGCTGTCCGCCTCGATGTCCACCGCCGAGGTGGCCCGTGACATGGAGGTCATGCGGCGGGCGGTCGGCGACAGAAAGCTGAACTATCTCGGCTTCAGCTATGGCACGGCGCTCGGCCAGTACTACGCGAACATGTTCCCGGAGCGGTTCCGGACCATCGCGATCGACGGCGTGATCAATCCGGTCGCCTGGGCCGGCAGCACGGCGACCGGAAACATGATCCAAGACGACCGGCTGGACTCGGCGGGCGGCGCGTACAAGGCCTTCAACGAGATCATGAAGCGGTGCGACCGGGCCGGGACCACCCGGTGCGTCTTCGCCGCGGACGACCCGAAGGTCCGCTTCAAGATCCTGACCGACCGGCTCAAGGCCAACCCGGTGACATTGACCGGGTACGGGAGCGGCTCGATCGAGATCACGTACGCGGACTTCATCGCCGACATCCTCAACGCCCTTTACGGCCACACGGCCGGCGCCGATGTCGCCGCACTGTCCCAACAGATGTGGACGCTCACCTCGTCGTCCTCGGCCACCACGGTGGCCACGGCCGGCAGCGCGTACGCCCGGACCCGGCAACGGCTGGCCCGCGCCACCTATAACAACTCCTTCGACGCGTTCGCCGCGGTCACCTGTACCGACGGCCGGCACCCGTCCGACGCCTCCCGGTGGCCGGCCCAGGCCGCCGCGGCCGACCAGCGAGCGCCGTATTTCGGCCGGGCCTGGGCATGGGCCAGCGTGCCGTGCGCTCGTAGCACCTGGACGGCCCGGGACGAGGACGCGTACGGCGGCCCGTTCACCAAGCGCACCCGCAACACCGTGCTGGTGGTGGGCAGCTACTGGGACCCGGCGACCAACTACGACGACGCCGTCAAGTCGTCGCGCCTGCTGCCGAACAGCCGCCTGCTGTCCAGCACCAACTGGGGCCACACCGCGTACGGGACATCCGCGTGCGTCACCGTGGCGATGGACCGTTACCTGCTCAACGGGGTGTTGCCGGTCAGAGGCAAGGTCTGTGCCGGCGCCGACCAGCCGTTCACCACCCAGGTCGCCCGGGGCAGGTCGGCGGCGGGCGAGCGCAAGGTCCTGCCGCCGATCCACGAACGCTGAGCGACGCCGTCGCCCGTGTACTCGTCGATCTTGGAGTTGTGGTGGGGTATTTACGCCGTCCGCCACTTTTGTCACCCACCACAACTCCAAGATCGACGAGGTGCCGGGCGACGGGGCGATGATGGAGCCGTGGACCGGTTCCGCCTGATCAACCTGTCACATCTCAACGACCCGGCGACCACGAGCGTCTACCCGGGCGACCCGCCTTTCGAGCTGCAGACCATCGCCACGGTGAAGGACGACGGCCACCACCTGCAGTACGTGCGACAAGGCGAGCACACCGGGACGCACTGGGGCGCTCCCGGCCACTTCAACGCCGGCGAGCCGCTGGCCGACGAGCTCGACGTGAACGACCTCTTCCTGCCCGCCGTCAGGATCGACGTACGGGCGAAATGCGCGGCGAACGCCGACTACGAGGTCACCGTCGCCGACATCAAGGCCTGGGAGCGCCGGCACGGGCGCATCCCGGACGAGTCCATGGTGATCATCTGGACCGGTTGGGAGTCGCGGTGGGGAACGCCCGCCTTCGCCAACATCGACGCCGACGGGGTGATGCACCAGCCGGGCTTCGGGCTGGAGGCCGTGCAGTGGCTGGTGACCACGGGTCGCCTGGGCCACACCGGCGGGACCGGTACGGACACGTTCGGCCCGGACCCCGGGTCGGACGCCTCGTACGCGGTGTCGCGGCTGGTCTACCAGCGGCATCGGATCAGCCTGGAGAACCTGGCCAACCTGGCCGCGCTGCCGGCCGCCGGCGCGTACGTGTTGTGCGGCGGCCCGATCAACAAGGCGGGTTCCGGAAGCACCGCCACCGTCTTCGGAGTCCTCCCGCCCGCCGATGACTTCGCCCGCCGGGCCGCCGTCAGCCGCCCGGCTGCCGCACGCCGTTGACCGTCAGGATGTACCGCGCGTACTGGTCCACCTGTTCGGTGGGTTCGTCGTAGGCGACCACGGCGACCACCTTGTCGAACCTCTTCAGCTCGCCGAAACGCTCCACCGGCACCTGCTTCGCCGTCTTCGGGCCGAGGCCGACCAGCTTGACCTCCCAGTGGTGCACCGGCGTCGGCACGATCTCGGTAGGCGAGCGGAACACGTCCAGGACGGAATCGATCTTCTTGGCGCCCACCGCGATGTCGTCGACGTACCATCCGCCGGCGTTTACGGCGCCGTCGCTTACATAGCGGAAACCCAGCAGGATCTTCACCCCGGCGTACGCGGACAGGTCGTAGCTGTGTGGCACGAAGCCGCCGGTCTCGCCGGTGACGGCCGGTCCGAGCCGTCCCGCGACGGTGTGGTCACCCTCGATCGCGGTGTACGTGTGCCCGCCGTCCACCGACACGGACACGTAGCCGTAGTCGTAACCCGCCTCGGCGCCGTACTTCGTGCGGATCCGCAGCGTCGGGTCATCCTCGGGCACGGTCACCACGACCACCGCGCCGGCGTCGAGGTTGCTGCGATTGCCGGAGAACAGGGCACCGTCCACGACGGTCCAGGCCAGCGGTCGCGGCGGCAACGACTTCGCGCCGTCGAAGCGTACCGATGACAGGTCTTTGCCCGCGACCTTGAGCCGCACGTAGTCGGCACCGTTCGGCGCGGCTCCCGGCACGTCGTAGGCCGCCGGGTTGGCCAGGTTGACGGTCGAGCGCAGCGAGGCCGCGCCATAGCGGTGGTCGCGGTCGCCGACCACCTTGTCCACCAGGGTCATCGTCTGGAAGTCGTGCAGGACGTCGTAGAGGCGCGCGGGCAGAGCGGCCTGCACGCCGGCCAGGCCCTGACGGCTGCGGTCGCGGTGGATGCGGGAGAGCACCTTCGGGCCGAACCGGTCCTTCAGGTACAGCATGAACTGGTACGCGTTGCCATAGTCGGCGAGCACATCGGCGGGCTCACCCTCGTCCCACAGATTCAGCGAGTTCTGCGGGCCGCCGCAGTCCCGCGGTGTGGTGTTGTGAGCGGTCCGCACCACGCCGAATCCCCGGAAGCAGGTCAGGTGGGCGTCGGCGCCCTTGTGGTAGACACCCTTGCCGGCGTCGACGTAGCCGGCCAGCGTCTGCGCGTAATCCGACAGCCCCTCGTTCACCCAGGTCACCTCGTCCGGGTCGCGATATGACTGGAGCAGATGCTGCCACTCGTGGGCGAAGGTGCCCTCGTACATGCGTGGCCGGGCCGGGCGGCTGGTGCACAGGTCGCCGGTCGGCTCGTCCGGCGGGTTGGCCCCGGAGCGATGCCTCCAGTCGTACGCGTCGATCGTCATCACGTTGCGGTCGAACAGGTCGTTGAGCTGCGCCGAGAAGAATCCGGCGATGTACGTGGACGCCGCCGGGAAGTCGTAGAAGTTGTCGTCCCGGATGTTGTCCACCAGCGTGACAGTCTTCTCGCCGCCGCCGGTGAAGTCACCGCTGATCAACGGGTCGGTGCCGTCCCGGTCCGGTGGGGTACTGAACGCCGCCGTCTGGCTCGGGTAGATGTTCCGGTCGAACTCCCTTATCAGGCTGCCGACCTGTGCGTCGGTCACCTCGATCGCGGCCGCCCGGCAGTCGCCGGCCGGAAAGGCGATGTCGTTCGCCACCCAGACCTCGATGTGAGTGCCGACCCCGCGCAACGTGTAGTCCTTGCGGTAGAGATCACCTTTGGCGTCGTCCAGTCCGAGCCAGCGCCGGACCGTGTCGACCGGCGGCGTGGCCCGGGGTTCGACCTCCACTCGGGCGCGGCGCGTCAGGTCACGCGGCACGCTGTAG
>Ga0081539_10001385_pt1 | contig 41835 bp, 38 predicted proteins | sample TabmetS4T2R2_FD_71023 | JGI IMG/M metagenome (GOLD analysis project Ga0081539, IMG submission 71023) | Tabebuia heterophylla rhizosphere microbial communities from the University of Puerto Rico - S4T2R2 | ecosystem: Host-associated > Plants > Roots > Rhizosphere ... | reverse complement strand
CGGTCCTCGCGTATCCCTGGCAGCCTCCGGCCGGTGCCATGCCGACCACGGGTAACCGGCTTTACTTCCAGTCCACCGGCGGATGGGTCGGGCAGGGTCAGACCAAGTTGCTGTCGGTGGACGATCCCGTCAACAGCGTCTCCTGGTCCCCGGGCGCAGTGCAGATCTACTTTCAACGACGCCGACTCGTGGTGGCACTTCACCGCGGCCGTGCCCACCTGGGTTACCCGATGGCAAACCGGGTGGTACCCGGCGGCGTACGGGGCACTCGCCAACCCGGTCAAGGCGCCGTTGGACCTCGGCGGAGAGGGCCGCGGATGCAACGCGGTCAACGGCGATCTCGTCGTCGACACCGCAACCCACGACGCCGACGGCAACCTGACCGCCCTGTCCCTACGGTTCAAGCAGATATGTGACGGCGACCCGGATCCGCTTTACGGGGCATTCCGCTGGAGCCGCGGCTGAATCTTGGGACGCATGACAGTACAAAGCCCTTGGCTGGTAGAGGCAGGCATGGGCGAGCCGTTGCGGCGTACGCGCTGGGCGGGTGCCCAGGAGCCGCGAGCGGTCCGTGGTAGGTGAACCGCCCGCGAGACGATCCCGAGGGCGTTTCCGTGCGCCAGGCGCGGGCCCCATGACGAGGTAACCACCGGTGGCGTCGAGCGAGCCCGCGACCTTGACCTGCGGCTGTCCACGGAAACCTCGACCGTAGTCGTCGACCGGCTACCCGGCCGGGCCGCCTACCCGCGCCAGAGCGGACCAGCCCGGCTCTTCACGCTCCTGCCCGAGCAGATCGGCCGCTACCGCGCGAATTTCCGGTTCACCATTACCACCTGCGCCTGCAATCCGAGCTGGGTCTACGAGGACTGGTTGATACACATCGCTAATGGCGAAGTCGCAACCGACGGATTCATCACCTGTACACCCGACGACGAGGTCGACCACCGCGTACATCTTTACGGCGGACCAAGCCGGCCACACCGGCGGTAACCCGGCAGAGAGATACCACGAGCGGCGCTTCGGCGATTGACGGCCGTCCGGTTGTCGGGGTACTCGTGGACGCGCCAGGTAGGTACGCCATTCATCCGTACGCGGCTGAGCACTTCCAGGCGTACCCCGACACTAGAGCGCATCTGACGGATCATCACGGGTGACGATGATCGATCGTTGGGGTGTCGTGGCTGGTGATCTGACTGATCAGGAGTGGGAACGGCTGGAGCCGCTGCTGCCGTCCATGGCGCCGCGGCGGGGCGGCCGGTGGCGTGCGCATCGGCAGGTGATCAACGGGATCCTGTGGCGGATCGACAACGGCGCGAAGTGGGACCAGATCCCGCAACGCTACGGGCCGGCGAAGACCTGTTACGACCGGTTCGCCCGGTGGGAACAGGACGGCACCTGGGCGCGGATCCTGCAGCGGTTACAGACCGACGCGGACGGGGCCGGGGATCTCGACTGGTCTGCGCAGGTCGATTCCAGCGTGGTCCGGGCTCATCAGCACGCCGCGGGGGCGCGTAAAGGGGGTTGAGTCCGGCCGAATCGCGGGCAGCCCAAGGGATGGGTCGCTCGCGGGGAGGACTGAGCACCAAACTGCATCTGCTGGCCGAGGGACGCGGCCGCAGCCTGGTTATCCGGTTCACACCGGGGCAGGCCGCCGACACCAAGGAACTGGTGCCGCTGCTGGACACCGTCGCGGTGGCTCGCCCCGACGGTCGTGGCCGGCCCCGTAAGCGGCTCGATCATCTGCTGGCGGATAAGGCGTACGGGTCGAAGGCGAACCGGCGCTCGTTGCGGGCCCGGCGCATCCCGCACACGATTCCGGAGCGCGACGATGTGTGCAGAAGCCGGGCGACGAAGGGCTCCCGCGGGGGCCGGCCGCCGAACTTCAACGCTGTCAAGTACAAGGACCGCAACCAGGTCGAGATGAGCAAGCCGCAGTGCGGTCAAACCTGCGGCTGGGCATTGCTGTCGTGTCCTTCCTGAGCTGCTGGCTGGTTGATGGGCCTGGCGCGGCGGGGTCGATGGTGCAGGGCCCGGAGCCGGTCGATCTCTGCGGGGTCGGCGTGCACGATCCAGCGGTGGGGTGGGTCGGGATGTTGGTGGGCGGTGACCCAGCCGCGGGTGATCCAGTTGTAGAGGGTGACGTCGGGCATGCCGAGGTAGCGGGCCAGATCTGCCCGCCACCACTGGTTCGGGGGTAACTGAATCGCGGGGCGTGGCCGGGGCGGTCCTGGTATGGCCACGCCGAGGTCGTGCATGAGGTCGCGGACGCCTTGAGCGCCGAAGCGGTCCCGGCGTTTGGGCGGGCGTAGCCCATCGGCATTGAGCTGTTCGGCGATCCGTGCGGGGCTGTTGCCGGCGGCGGCGAGCTCTCTGATCCGATCGGTCAGCTGCGGGTAGTAGCTGAGTTGGGTCAGTCGGGCCACCGGGCGGATCAGCTCGGTGTCGCTGTGGTGGCCGCCGGACCAGGTGATCCGGGCGTGCACGCGTTCGCTGTCGCCGAGCACGGTCAGCTCGACGCGTTCGATCAGGCAGCGCACGAGGTGCTTGCGGTCGGAGTCGGTGGTGGTGTCGGCGTGCCACAGGGCCGGGATGTCCGCGGCGACCGCGCGGATCTGGGCGCGTTCGGCGTCGGACAGCAGCCGCGGCCGGGCGGCAAGGAACCGGTCGTGTTCCTCGCCGAGGCGTTGCCGTTCGGCCATGGCCTGTTCCCAGTCGCGTTCCAGCTGGCGCACGACCAGGCGGTTCTCCGGCTCGGCCAGCTGATACTGCCGTCGCGCTCGGTCCACCGTGTAATCGGCGCGTTCCAGGCGTTGGACCCAGATGCGTTCCATCTCGGCGCGGCGGGCGGTGATCTGCTCGGCCGCCGCGAGGGACACCTCCAGCGCCGCCGGGGCGAGCGCGGCTAGCAGCAGCTGGCGCACGTGGCCGTCGACGCACCCGCCGGCCAACTGCTGACATCCGGCCCCGCCGTAGTCGGTCTTGTCCCGGGAACACACGTAGATCGGGTGCAGCCGCCCGCCGGGGCCGCGCTGGTAGCGCACCGTCATCCGGGTGTGGCAGCGTCCGCAGAAGATCAGCCCGGCCAGCAGCGCCGGCCCGTCACGGACGGCGCCCATGCTCTCGGCTCGTGCCCGGTTGGTCTCCATGCGCTGCAGGTTCTGCTCGTAGCGATCCAGGCTGACATAGGCCGGCAACCGGTCCGGGATCCACACCTGCCAGTCGGCGCGGGCCTGCCGCACCCGCCCGGTATGCGGCCGCCCGGGCTGGCGTCGGCGGGGGTCGAGCCGGCTGCGGCCGTAGACGTACACCCCAGCGTAGGCCGGGTTCCGCAGCATGTTCTGCAGTCCCACCCGACTGGGGCGCCGCCAGGACAACTCACCGCGCTCGGGTCCCTGCCGGATCCGCACCCCCATTTGGATGCCGTTGTCGGCCAGATACCGCAGCACGCCGTTGACCGTGTCCACCTCGTCGAACAACTCGAACACCAACCGCACGACGGCCCGGACCTGCTCGTCAGGGTCCAGCACCACCTCACCGCCCGGGCGGCGCACATAGCCGACCGGCACCGGCACCGCCAGCTCGCCGCGCTGTGCTTTGGCGATCCGCCCGGACCACATCCTCTGCTTGATCAGCCACAACTCGGCCTCACTGATCGTGCCTTTCAGCCCCAGCAGCAGCCGGTCGTTGTGATCGGTCGGGTCGTACACGCCGTGCGGATCGGCCAGCAACGTCGAGGACAGCGCGCACAGCTCCAGCAGCTGATGCCATTCCCTGCCGCTGCGCGCCAGCCGGGACATCTCCACCCCGAGGACCAGACCCACATGATCCAGCCCGACCTCGCTGACCAGCCGGGCGAACCCCGGCCGCGCATCCAAACCGGACGCGGAATGCCCCAGATCCTCGTCGATGACCAGCACCCGCGACGGCGCCCATCCCAGCTCCACCGCCCGTGCGGTCAACCCGTACTGCAACCGCGTCGACTCACCATGATCGATCACCTGCTGCGGCGTGGACTGGCGCACATACACCACGGCCAACCGATCACGATGCCGCGGCCTCACCTTCCCCAACGGCCACGACACTTCGGTCGTCGTCACGGCTGGCACCCCCGGTCACCGCCACCGTCCGCTCCACCATCGCGCACAGCGTCCGCACCACCGCCGACCGGCTGCCCACCGGGAACATCTCCCAGCCCGGGATCGCCGCCGTCACCTCGGATCGGGGGGCACGGCTGCCTCGGAACGCTCCACCGCAGCCCACCTCCCCGGCCTTCATCCGCCGCTCGCAGGCGTTGCACCGCCTCGAGCAACGCGAGCAAGCCGTCGACCCCCAGTATCGGAGTCACCGAGAGTAGTTGTACATGTATGTCAGTCTTGCGGCTTACTCCTTGAACGGGCTTTCAACCGGCTCAAGCAGTTCCGGGCGGTCGCGACCCGGTACGACAAGCTCAAAGCGCGTTACGAGGCAACGGTAACCGTCGCCTCGATCATGGTCTGGCTCCGCGCGAAACCCGACCGGCGCCGACCATGATCCGTCAGATGCGCTCTAGGCGGCGAGAAGGATCGTCTCCCGAAAGCGGACGATGCTGCCGTGAGGCCGTGTGGGTAGATCCGTGCTCGGGATCGCCAGTCAGACGGAGTCAGCAGGAAGCCTGGCAAACGGCCGGCAACGAATCGCCGCTGTTGCCGATCCGAGTGACGTTGACGGCACCAGAATCGCGTGATCGGCAATCGCCGATCACGACGCGCCGTGACCCCCGACGGCGGTCGTTCCCTATGCGCCCGTGGCCTGGGTTTGCTCGGCGCTCTCCTCCGGCTCGCTGAGCCCGAAGAAGTCGCACAGGCCGGTGACCATCAGTACCCGGCGGAAACTCGGCGTCGGGTTGACGACGACGAACCCGGTCTGTGCCTCGGTGGCTGCCTGGTAGCCCTCGATCAGGGCGCCGAGCCCGGTCGAGTCGATGAACGACGCCCGGCGCAGATCGATCCGTACGGTGGTGGGCGACTTGTCGGCGACGACCTCGCGAACAGAGTCGGCGAGCTCGTCGGCGTTCGAGAAATCGATCTCCCCCTGCACGATCACCGTGGCCGTTCCGTCGTCGGCGAACGTGCGCTGGATCGAGTTCTCCATGCCAACTCCATCGGTCCGGGTCGGCACCAACATACCCACACTTGTCGGCTCCACGCTCCCCGTGTCTCTCGTGCGAGCGAGCTTAAGTCCGTCGCGCCGGTATGCCGCTACCCGCGCGTAGCAGATCAACCCGATGAGTGGGCGCTGTCCACAGCTCCTCGAGTTGTCCACAGCAAGGCACCGGCGTTGTTGTGCGGCCGCATCGTGCTCCGGGACGGTGAGCGCCCGACACCTCCCGACGTTGGAGATCCGATGCCGCTGAGCCGCCTGCCCCTCGTCGTGACCGCCGAGCCCGACCTCCTGGACGACCTGCTCCGGCTCGCCGCCGCCGGCGGGACCGAGGTCGACGTGGCGGCCGATCCCATGGCCGCCCGACCCCGTTACGCCGCCGCCCCGCTTGTGGTCATCGGTGGTGATCAGGTCGAGGCGTGCCTGCGAGCCCGATTACCACGACGGTCCAGAACCGTGGTCGTCTCCCGTGCCGAACTGCCGCTCCCGGCGGTCGAAGCGGCGCACATGCTAGGGGCCGAACACCTGGCCGAGCTGCCGCTCGCCGAGCCGTGGCTGGTCGACCGCTTCGCCGAAGGGGCCGACCAGAACCTCGGCCGGGTGCTGGCAGTGATCGGCGGTCGAGGCGGCGCTGGGGCCAGCATCCTGGCCGGAGGCCTCGCGGTGACCGCCGTCCGTGCCGGTCACCGTACCCTCCTGATCGACGGCGACCCGCTCGGTGGCGGCCTTGACCTGCTGCTCGGCTGGGAACAGGTGGATGGCCTGCGCTGGCCTGCCCTCACCGACGCCGACGGCCGGGTGGACCCGCCGGCGCTGCTCGACGCTCTGCCGCACCGCGGAGATCTGGTGCTGCTGTCGTTCGCGCGGGATCAGCTACCGGCCGTGCCTGCCGAGGCGATGGCGGCGACCCTGGACGCAGGCCGGCGTGGACGTGACATGGTGGTCGCTGACCTGCCCCGGCATCTGGACGACGCCGCCGTACTCGCACTACAGGCAGCCGATCGGGCCGTCCTGGTGGTGCCGGCGGAGTTGCGCGCGACCGCCGCGGCTGCCCGGGTGGCGCAGGCGGTGCGGCTGCATCGAACCGACCTTTCACTCGTGGTACGTGGTCCGGCGCCGGGCAAGCTCAAGGCCCGGGAGGTCGCCGCGGCCATCGGCGTGCCACTGGCCGGATCGTTGCGACCGGAGCCGGCCATGTGCCAGGCGTTGGAGCGGGGCGAAGCGCCGGCGGCGGGCGGCAAGGGACCCCTGGCCGAACTGTGCCGCCGGTTGATCGTCGAGTTGATGCGGGACGAGCGCGCGGGGGCTTCCGCATGACCGCCCGCAGCGAGCGGCATCCGGCCGCAGGGCGCGAGGGCCTGGCAGGTGAGGGCCGGAAGGGTTCGCAATGGCAGGGCGCGGGCATGACCGGCGATCGGGCTTGGGGCACCGCGGTGGCCGGCCGCGTGCGACGGCGATTCGCAGTGGAAGGCGGCGAAGCCACCCCGGCCGCGGTGGTAGCCGCCGTGCGGCGGGAGAGCGGTGCGGCGGTGCTCGGCGACACGACGGTCTTGCGCCTGGCCGGGCAGGTACGCGACGAGTTGGTCGGGGCGGGACCGCTGGCGCCCCTGCTGGCCGACTCGGACGTGACCGACATCCTGGTGAACGGCACTCAGGTGTGGGTGGATCGCGGTTCTGGTCTGGAGCGCGCGGCCGTCACGTTACGTGATCCCGACGAGGTACGCCGGCTGGCCCAGCGACTCGCCGCCGCCTGTGGCCGGCGGCTTGACGACGGCCAGCCGTACGCCGATGCCCGGCTGCCCGACGGGACCCGGCTGCACGCTGTGCTTCCTCCGGTCGCGACCGACGGGCCGTACCTGTCGCTGCGTACCTTCCGCCAGCGGCCGTTCGACCTCGGTGATCTGGTCGACCAGGGCACGGTCACGGCCACGGCGGCGCCGGTGCTCGCTGCGATCGTGGCCGCGCGTCTGGCGTACCTGGTGACCGGCGGGACCGGCAGCGGCAAGACGACGTTGCTCGCCACGCTGCTCGGGATGGTGCCGCCCACCGAACGGATCGTGTTGGTGGAGGACGCCGCCGAGCTGCGCCCGGTGCACCCGCATGTGGTCGGATTGCAGGCTCGGACCTCGAACGTCGAGGGCGCGGGCGCGGTCGGGCTCACCGACCTCGTGCGGCAGGCGCTGCGCATGCGGCCCGACCGGCTGGTGGTGGGCGAGTGCCGGGGCGCCGAGATCGTCGATCTGCTCGGCGCGCTCAACACCGGTCACGAGGGCGGCGCCGGGACGCTGCACGCCAACGCACCCGAGGACGTGCCGGCCCGGCTCGAGGCGCTCGGCCTGCTGGGCGGCCTGCCCCGGGCCGCGCTGCACGCCCAGGTGGTGGCCGCGCTGCAGGTCGTTATCCAGGTACGCCGGGGGGAACAGGGCCGAGTTCTCGAGTCGATCGGTGTCCTCCTACCCGCGGGCGAGCAGCGGCTCGCCACGGTGGTCCCGGCGTGGCGACGCCTGCACGGAGCCGGTCCGGCGGCCACCGCCCTCGCCCGCCTGCTCGTCGCTCGGGGCGTCGCGGTACCGGCGGTGCTCGATCCGCCCGCCGGGACGGGAGGATCGGCACAGACCGGACGGCCGGTCCAGGTGGGGTCGTGACCGGCGTGATGGCGGCGGTGTGCCTGCTGGCCGGGGCCGTCGTCGTCGTGTGGCCGGGCGGTGAACCCCGGCGCCGCCTGGGAATGCGCGCCTCGCGAGCCGGCAGGTGGAGCTCGGCCGCCCGCGCCCGCGAGGGTCAGGCAATCGCGCCTCCCACCGCCGGCCGGCGCTCGTTTGCCGGCTTCCCGCAAGGCTGGCAGTCGCTCGCCAGTTCTGCATTAGGGCGGCCGCGGCGCGCCGTCCTGACCGCCGTGATCGCGGTCGGGGTCGCCGGATCAGTGGTTGCCGGGCCGGTCGCGGGACTGATCGGGGCAGCCTACGCCGGGCTCGCCGGGCGAGCCGTCCTTCGGCGGATGCGACAGCGGCGCGCGGCCGCGGCGCGAGTACGGGCGCTGGACGACCTGGTAACGCTGGCGGCGGATCTTCGTGCCGGATCCGCATCCGCGCTGCCCGCGCCCGTAGCGCCCGACCCTGCCGTCGACCGGATCGTGCGACTGACGTCGTCCGTGGGGCGGCTGGCCGAGCGGACCGGCGCACCTGCCGCGGATCTCGTCGAGCGGATCGAGGCGGACGCCCGCGCCGCGGACCGTGCGTTCGCCTCGGCAGCGGCCCGGGCGGCTGGTGCGCAGGCCACCGCGATGCTGCTCGCGGCGTTGCCGGCCGGCGGGATCGCGCTCGGGCAGGGAATCGGAGCGGATCCCCTGCGGGTGTTGTTGCGAACTCCGATCGGCGCCGCGTGCGCGATCGGGGCGGTAGCTCTCCAGTGTGCCGGGCTGCTGTGGGCTGATCGGTTGGCGGCAGGAGCGGCACGGTGAGAGAGGACGGCGCGGTGACGGCCGAGGACGATGCGGTCGCGGTCGGTGACTGTGGGTTCGCGGCCGTGGTGCGGCCCGGCGGCCCAGTTCGGGTGCGAATGCGACGCTGCTGCGTAGCCGCATTGATTACGGCCGATCAGTTCCGCTGCGCGGCAGCGGACCTGGTGCCGCCCGAGGAGTGGACGCCGGATCAGGAACGGCCGGCCGCCGCCGTCGGGGCGCCGTCATGACGGTGTTTCTTCTCCTGACCGCCGCCATAGCGGTGTCGGGCGTACCGGCCCTCCGGCTGCGGACGGCACGGCGGCGACTATCCCGCATGCGAGCCGAGGAGCCTTCGACCGGCTCGGCGCAGGGCCACCGATCCCGGGTGCTGATCGCTGCCGCGGCCGGCCTGGCGGTCGCTGGGCTGACCGGCAACGTCGGGGGTGTGTTGTTCGGTGCTGTGACCGCCGTCGGCGTCGAGCGGGTGCTGCGACGGCGGGAATCTGCCGGACTGCGCCAAGAGCGGGCGGCGGCCGTCGCCGACCTGCCGCTCGGTGCCGACCTGCTGGCTGCCGCCCTCCGCGCCGGGGCACCTATCGATCACGCCGCGGCCGCCGTGGCGGAGGCCCTCGGCGGCCCGCTCGGCGAACGCCTGCAGCGTGCCGCACGCTCGTTGCGGCTCGGCGCCGACGCGGCCGAGGCATGGAGTCACCTGGCCGGGGTCGGCGGCGCGGAGCGGTTGATCGCGGCGGCGATCCGGTCCAGCTCCAGCGGTGGCGCGCTGGCCGGTGCCCTCGGCCGGCTCGCCGACGACCTGCGCGCCGACCGGGCCGCGGCCGCTGAGGCAGCCGCGCAGCGTGCCGGCGTACTCATCGTGCTGCCGCTCGGACTGTGCTTCCTGCCCGCCTTCCTGCTGGCCGGGCTGGTCCCGGTGCTGATTGCCGTTCTGGGCGACGTGCTCTGACCCCGCGGTCCGGCGCCGCGGTCTTGGCAGCGGTCGTCCGCCCAGGACGGCCCGCTGAAACACACCACAACTGGAGGAGAACCACATGCGCAAACTGATCACTACCTTCGCCCGGCTCCGCGGCGGAGCCACCGACGCCGGGATGAGCACCGCCGAGTACGCCGTCGGCACGCTGGCCGCCGTCGCGTTCGCCGGCATCCTGCTCAAGGTCGTCACCAGCGGCAACGTGCAGGCCGCCCTCACCGCGGTCATCGACCGCGCGCTGAAGTGATCGGGCGCCGGCGGCCCGGCCGGGACCGGGGCTCCTTCACCGCCGAGCTCGCGGCCGGGCTGCCGGCGCTCATGCTCCTGCTCCTTGCGGGCCTGACGGCGGTCTCGGCAGTGACCGCGAAGGGCCAGTGCGTGGACGCGGCGCGCGCTGGCGCACTGGCCGCGGCGCGGGGGGAGGACGCCGCGGCGGCGGCCGCCCGGATCGCTCCTGCCGGGGCCGACATCCGGATCGGCGGTGAGGCCGACACGGTGACCGCCACGGTTGCCACGCGCGTGCGGCTGATCGGTGCGCGTCTGCCGGTGATCACTGTTCAGGCCACCGCGGTCGCAGACCGCGAGCCGGCGATGGTGACGTCGTCATGAGCCGCGACCGTGGAGCGGCGTCGATCCTCGTGTTGGCGACCGGTGTGGTGCTCGTGGCCGCAGGGCTCGCCGGGGCCGCCATCGGGGCAGCGCGGGTGGGACGGCACGAGGCGCGAACCGCGGCTGATCTGGGCGCACTCGCCGGCGCCATGCGCGCCGTGTTGGGGCAGCCGTCCGCCTGTGCCCGGGCGGCGGCTGTCGTGGCGGCGAACGGCGCGCGGATCACGTCGTGCGCGGTCGGCGGGCTGGAGATCGTCGTCGGGGTGGAGGTGGAGGTGCGGCCGCTACCTGGGCTGGTCCGGCACGTCCGAGCCGCGGCTCGTGCGGGTCCGGTGTCCGTGCCGGTCACCGGTCCGGTCTACGCCCCGGTCTCCTACTCCGACCTCCGCGCCGGCGACGGGGCCTGCCTCCGTGATCGGCGAGCCCGCCGCCGGTGCGGACCCGGCCCGGAGCCGATGGAGCAGCTCGGCCGGGCCGAGGGCGGTGGACGTCACGCCGTGCGCTGTGACGTCGGAATGGCCCGAACCTCAAACGGGTACGACGGAGAGTGCCATGCGGCGCCGCATTCCGCGCGGTGGTTAGATTCGCTGGGGAGACCGGCGGCCGGATCAGCGTGCCCCGCAGGGAGGAGGAGCAATGGAGCTGTCCCTCGCGACGCGGACCGTCGCCGAGCACACGGTGCTCGAGGTGGGCGGCGAGGTCGACGTATACACCGCCCCGAGGCTGCGGGAGCGCCTCGTCGAGCTGGTCGACTCCGGTGCCCGCAACGTGGTCGTGGACCTGGGCGGTGTCGAATTCCTCGACTCCACCGGCCTCGGCGTGCTGGTCGGCGCGATGAAGCGACTCCGCGTGGCGAACGGGCGGTTCGGCCTGGTCTGTTCGAAGGAAGCGCTCCTGAAGATTTTCCGGATCACCGCGCTCGATCAGGTGTTCCCGATCTACCCCACGATCGAGGCGGCGACCGCGGACGGCAACGGACCTGGTCAGAATTCGTGATGGCGAAGGTTCGGCTGTCCTTCTCGCCGGCGCCCGTGCACGTCCGCACGGCCCGGCTGGTGGGCGTAGCGGTGGCTCGGCGGGCGGGGGTCGCCGAGAACCTGCTGGACGAGGTGCGGCTGGCCATCGGCGAGGCGTGCACCCGCGCGGTGGCCCTGCACAACCAGTACGGACTTCCGGACCTGGTGACGGTCGAGATGTCTGATTCGGACTCTTACGCGGTCCGGGTGATCGATCACGCTCCCATCGAGGCGAGCGTGGGCCTGGCCAAGCTGCCGCCGGACGAGTTGGCCGACGAGTCGTTGACCGACGAGGCTCTCACCACGGGGGTGGGTTTCGCCCTGCTCGCCGGACTCGTCGATGACCTGCAGGTCCGCCCGGTCGAAGACGGCCCGGGCACCGAGGTCCGGATGATGTGGCCGGTGCACCGGCGGTAGGCGTGTCGAGGCCGTCCGAAGATCAAAGAAGGTCATTACCCTATGAGGGCCCGCTAACACAGCGGCGAACATCACCACGACACGGGCGGAACCGGGTGTGACCGTCACCACGACCGGCCGATACAGTACGCGAGTTATCAGCTACTGCTCCTGGTCCCGCGTCCGCGGGGCGCAGTTGTCGTCTAGTCCCCTGTGTCAGGGGCGCGTCCGGACGGTGTCGTCCGCCCCCGGGCGCTGTGGGTGTACAGGAGGACATTGATGTCCGGGACCTCGTTAAGTGGTTCTAACGTCACGTTCGTCATCGTCGCTATGGTCTTCGCGCTCATCGCGCTGGGCTTCGCGGGGATGTTCGTCCAATCGGTTCTCAAGACCGGGCGTGGAACCAAGAACATGCAGGAGATCGCCGGCGCCGTGCAGGAAGGCGCGTCGGCGTACCTGTTCCGTCAGTTCAAGACCCTCGCGATCTTCGTGGTGATCGCGGTTGTCCTGCTCTTCCTCCTGCCGGTGCACGACACCGACAACGAGGTCTGGGTCAAGATCGGCAGGTCGCTCTTCTTCATCGTGGGCGCCGTCTTCAGCTCCTTCATCGGCGGTGCCGGCATGGCGCTGGCCACCCGCGCCAACCTGCGCGTGGCGGCGGCAGCCGGTGAGTCCGGCGGCCGGGAGCGGGCCATGGGGATCGCCTTCCGCACCGGCGGCGTGGTGGGCTTCCTCACCGTCGGCCTGGGCCTGTTCGGTGCCGCTCTGGTCGTCTGGATCTTCAAGACCGACGCCCCGACCGTGCTGGAGGGCTTCGGCTTCGGCGCCGCGCTGCTCGCGATGTTCATGCGGGTCGGCGGGGGCATCTTCACCAAGGCCGCGGACGTCGGCGCCGACCTGGTCGGCAAGGTCGAGCAGGGCATCCCCGAGGACGACCCGCGCAACGCGGCCACCATCGCCGACAACGTCGGCGACAACGTCGGCGACTGCGCCGGCATGGCCGCCGATCTCTTCGAGTCGTACGCGGTGACCCTGGTCGCCGCCCTGATCCTGGGCCAGGCCGCGTTCGGCCAGGACGGCCTGATCTTCCCGCTGATCGTCTCCACGATCGGGGTCCTGATCGCGATCGTCGGCGTCTTCATCACCCGGCTCCGTCCGAGCGACCGCAACGGCCTCACCGCGATCAACCGAGCGTTCTACATCTCCGCCCTGATCTCGGCCATCGCCGTCGCGGTGGTCAGCTTCGTCTACCTGCCGAGCAGCTTCGCCGGCTTCAACGACAGCGGCATCGGCCAGGACATCGTCGATAGCGGCCGCGACCCACGCTGGGTGGCGATCGGCGCGGTGGTGATCGGTATCGTGCTGGCCGCCGCCATCCAGGCGCTGACCGGGTATTTCACCGAGACCAACCGCCGTCCCGTGCAGGACATCGGCAAGTCGTCGCAGACCGGCCCGGCCACCGTCGTGCTGGCCGGCGTCAGTGTCGGGCTGGAGTCCGCCGTGTACTCGGCGCTGCTGATCGGCGCCGGCGTCTTCGGCGCCTTCCTGCTCGGCGGCTCGTCGCTGACGCTGTCGCTGTTCGCCGTCGCTCTCGCCGGCACCGGCCTGCTCACCACGGTCGGCGTCATCGTCGCGATGGACACCTTCGGCCCGATCTCCGACAACGCGCAGGGCATCGCCGAGATGTCCGGCGACATCGACGAGCGGGGCGCTCAGATCCTCACCGAGCTCGACGCCGTCGGCAACACGACCAAGGCGATCACCAAGGGAATCGCGATCGCGACCGCGGTACTCGCCGCGACGGCGCTGTTCGGCTCGTACACGAACACGCTGGCGTCCTCGCTGGGAGAGGCGGGCATCGGTGCCGACGAGGTCGGCGACCGGATTCTCAACCTGCTCAACATCGCGAACCCGCGCAACCTCGTCGGCCTGCTGGTCGGCGCCGCCGTGGTGTTCCTCTTCTCCGGCCTGGCCATCAACGCCGTGTCCCGCTCGGCGGGCGCGGTCGTGATGGAGGTGCGGCGGCAGTTCCGCGAGTTCCCCGGCATCATGGACCGCACCCAGCGGCCCGAGTACGGCCGGGTCGTGGACATCTGCACCCGGGACGCCCAGCGCGAGCTGCTCACCCCCGGCCTGTTGGCGATCATGGCACCGATCGCGGTCGGCTTCGGCCTGGGTCCCGGCGCGCTGGCGTCCTATCTGGCCGGTGCGGTCGGCACGGGCACGTTGATGGCGGTCTTCCTGGCCAATTCGGGCGGCGCGTGGGACAACGCGAAGAAGCTCGTCGAGGACGGTGCCTACGGCGGCAAGGGTTCCGGGGCGCACGCGGCGACGGTGATCGGTGACACGGTGGGTGACCCGTTCAAGGACACCGCCGGCCCGGCGATCAACCCGTTGATGAAGGTGATGAATCTGGTCTCGCTGTTGATCGCGCCGGCCGTCGTGGCCTGGAGCGTGGGCACGGACGCGAACACCCCACTGCGCGTGGCGATCTCGCTGGTCGCTTTGGCGATCGTGGTTGCCGCGGTCGTCTGGAGCAAGCGCAAGCCGATCTCGATGGGCGGCGACGAGACCCCGTCCGCCCGGGCCGGCGACGCCACACCGACCGCGCGGGTCGGCGCCTGACCGACCGACGTCCGACGAGGGGCACCCGGCACCGGCCGGGTGCCCCTCTCCGCGAGGATGAGGTTGTCGGACCTTGGCCGTACCCTGCTTTCCATGCGCCCGGCCCGTCCCCTCGCTCTCCTCCTGATCCTCGCCTGCGCCGTGCCGACCGCCGCCTGTTCCGGCGGGCGTGGCCCGAACGCCTGGGCCGCCTCCGTCTGTACCGCTCTCGACCCCTGGCGCACCGAGATCGGCTCGTTGACCAGCCGTACCCAGCAGCAGATGGAGGCCGACACCACCCCCGGCCAGGCGAAGGAAAATCTGATGCGGCTCTTCGCCGGCGCTGCCGACGCCAGCGAGCAAGCCCGGGCCGGCGTCGTCGCGGCCGGCGTGCCCGACGTGGACGACGGCGAGCAGATCGCCGAGGCGTTCACCGGCGCCCTGACCGCGATCCGGGACGCCTACGGCCGGGCCCGGTCGGGCATCGAGGACCTTCCCACGGCGCCGGCCAAGACCTTCTACGACCATGTCGAGCAGGTGGTGGCCAAGCTGAACCAGGAGTACGCGGCGAGCAGCCTGGACACCAGCGCACTGAATTCCCGGGAGCTGAAGGACGCCTTCGACCAGGTGCCCGAGTGCCGCTGAGGGGCTGAGACGAGCCGATGGGATGACCGACACGGGCTGGCCGCTGATCCCGCGCGAGGTGTTCCCCGCGCCGGTGCCGGCTGCCCGCCCGCGCCCGGCGCATTCCCGGGCGGGGCAACCGCGGGTGGGGCACGGCCCGGACGCGAGCCGGCAGCTCTCGATCTTCGGAGCGGAGACCACCGAACCGTCGCCGGCGGATCTGGCCGGTCTGCTCGCCGGCCCGGGCCGGCTCGGCCGGATGGGCGGCACGGCCCGCGTGTCGGTCACGGTGGATGCGGCATGGCGGGTGCACGTCCTGGCCGCCGAACTTGTCGGCCGCGGCCTGGTCGTGACGTGGCGGCCGGTCGAACCGGCCGATCACCTACGCGCCGGCGGCTCCGCGCTCGGTGCCGACGCCGGCGACCCGCAGCGCGACGGCGACGGGATGGCCGGCCACTCCCCGGCCGAGTCCATCCCGGATGCGCTGAGCGACGAAGCACCGGTGGTGGCCCGGACGCCGGTGGTGCCGCGATTCGAGGTGCGAACGGCGTATTCCCGTCGGTTGAACGACCTGGCCCGCGCCTGGCCGGAAGCTGCCGCCAAGCTTTTTCTCAGCGGTCCCCGTCTGCGGCTATGGGTGGCCGCGGCGGGTGAGCCGGTGGCCGGCGGCTACGCGCTCGGCGTCGACCCGGACAACGACGCGCGGGAAATCGACGCCGCCCTGGTTCGGGCGGGCCTGGCCGGGCGAGTGTCGGATGATGGACGTTATTACCTCATCAGCGGCCGGCGGCGCCTCGCGCGGCTCGCCGAGCTGGTCGGTGAGCGCCCCTCGGCGGCCCCTGCCGCACTGTGGCCGGGCGGCGCTGCTGCATGATCTTCCTGGATTGTGTGCGACACGACGGCGTGCTCCCGGTGTACGGTGTCGCCGTCGGACGCGTGCGGTGGCCGGACCGTTACCATCTGACTCCCGGCTCGCCGGGGAATGTGCGCTCGTCCGGCGCGTTACGTTGAAAGTCTGTGCTTCGCCGGTGCTGAGCCGGCCCGCGGTGGAGAACAGAAGAAACCGTCCTGAGGGCGGAACGCTGAGTGTGAGTTTGGGAGTGCCGTGCCGAGTGACACCAGGACGACCCGTCTAGTCATCGTCGAGTCCCCGTCGAAGGCCAAGACGATCGCCGGTTACCTGGGGCCCGACTATTTCGTCGAGGCCTCCTTCGGCCATGTCCGCGATCTGCCGCGCAACGCCGCCGACGTGCCCGCCAAGTACAAGGGCGAGTCGTGGGCGCGGCTCGGCGTCGACGTGGACAACGGCTTCAACGCGCTCTACGTGGTCTCCTCGGACCGCAAGCAGCAGATCGCCAAGCTGCAGAGGCTCGCGAAGGAAGTCGACGAGATCTTCCTCGCCACGGACGAGGACCGCGAGGGCGAAGCCATTGCCTGGCACCTGGTGGAGACGATCAAGCCCAAGGTGCCGGTCAGGCGCATGGTCTTCCACGAGATCACGAGGCCGGCCATCCAGGCCGCCGTGGCCAACCCGCGCGACATCGACCGCGATCTGGTCGACGCCCAGGAGGCCCGCCGGATCCTGGACCGCCTGTACGGCTACGAGGTCAGCCCGGTCCTGTGGAAGAAGGTGATGCCCCGCCTGTCCGCCGGGCGGGTGCAGTCGGTGGCGACGCGCATCGTGGTCGAGCGGGAGCGCCAGCGGATGGCGTTCCGCACGGCGGAGTACTGGGATATCCTCGCCACCCTCGCGGTCCAGGGCCGGGTCGAGGGGCCGCGCACCTTCCCGGCCACTCTGATCGCGCTGGACGGCGACCGGATCGCCACGGGCCGCGACTTCGAGCCGACGACCGGCCGGGTCAAGCCCGGCGCCGGCGTGGTGCATCTGGACGAGGCCGGGGCTCGCGGGCTCGCCGCCCGTCTCGACAACCGCCCGTTCACCGTCACGCGGGTCGAGGAGAAGCCGTACCGGCGCCGGCCGTACGCGCCGTTCATCACCTCGACGCTGCAGCAGGAGGCCGCCCGCAAGCTGCGGTTCTCCGCCTCGCAGACGATGCGCACCGCGCAGCGGCTGTACGAGAACGGCTACATCACCTACATGCGTACGGACTCGGTCAACCTGTCCGAGACGGCGCTCACCGCGGCCCGCCGCCAGATCGCCGAGCTCTACGGCTCGGCCAACGTGCCGCCGCAGCCCCGCCGCTACACCGGCAAGGTGAAGAACGCCCAGGAGGCGCACGAGGCGATCCGTCCCGCCGGAGACAACTTCCGGACGCCGGGCGAGGTGGCCAACGAGCTCGGCACCGACGAGTTCAAGCTGTACGAGCTCATCTGGCGCCGCACCATCGCCTCGCAGATGACCGACGCGGTCGGCAACTCGGTGAGTGTGCGGATCCGGGCGATCTCCACGGCGAACGAGGAGGTCGACTTCGCAGCGTCCGGCAAGACGATCACCGACCCCGGCTTCCTGCGTGCCTACGTCGAATCGTCGGACGACGAGACCGCCGAGGCGGAGGACACCGAGCACCGGCTGCCGACCCTGGTCAAGGACCAGCCGCTGACCGCGGAGGAGCTGGCGGCGACCGGCCACCACACCTCGTCGCCCGCCCGCTACACCGAGGCCTCGCTGGTCAAGGCGCTGGAGGAGCTCGGCATCGGACGCCCGTCCACGTACGAGTCGATCATGCGGACGATCCAGGACCGCGGGTACGTGGAGAAGCGCGGTCAGGCGCTGATCCCGTCGTTCCTCGCGTTCGCGGTCATCGGCCTCCTCGAGGGGCACTACCCCCGGCTCGTCGACTACAACTTCACCGCGGCCATGGAGAGCCAGCTGGACGACATCGCCGGCGGCGATCACGCCGCGCTGGACTTCCTCACCTCCTTCTACTTCGGCAGCCAGACCGCCGGGCCGGACGACGAGATCGCCAAGGCGGGCGGTCTCAAGAAGATGGTCACCGAGAACCTCAGCGCCATCGACGCGCGCTCGGTCAACTCGATCCCGCTCTTCACCGACGACCAGGGCCGGGAAGTGGTCGTGCGGGTCGGCCGCTTCGGGCCCTACCTGCAGCGCCAGCTGCCCGGCACGACCGAGGAGTCGCCGGACGACCGGGTCTCGATCCCGGAGGGAGTGGCGCCCGACGAGCTCACCCCGGAGAAGGTCGGCGAGCTCTTCCTCTCCGGCAGCGGGGACCGCTCCCTCGGCGACGACCCGACCACGGGCGAGCCGGTGGTGGTCAAGTCCGGCCGCTTCGGACCGTACGTGCAGAGCGGTGACCGTACGTCGTCGCTGTTCAAGAGCCAGTCGCCGCAGACCGTCACGCTGGAACAGGCGCTGAAACTGCTGACCTTGCCCCGCACCCTCGGCGCCGACGGGGAGGGCCGAGAGATCGTCGCGGCGAACGGCCGGTACGGGCCGTACGTGAAGCGCGGCGACGACTACCGCTCGTTGGACAGCGAGGATCGGCTCTTCACGGTCAGCCTGGACGAGGCGCTCACCCTGCTGGCCGCGCCCAAGACCCGCCAGCGCCGGGCCGCGGCACCGCCGCTGCGTGAGATGGGCCCCGATCCGGCCACCGAGAAGCCGCTCGTGATCAAGGACGGCCGGTTCGGGCCGTATGTGACCGACGGCGAGTACAACGCGTCCCTGCGCCGGGGCCAGACGCCCGAGGAACTGACCGTCGAGCAGGCTTCCGAGATGCTCGCCGAGAAGCGCGCCAAGGGTCCCGCGCCGCGGAAGGCCACCGCCAAGAAGGCGGCGAAGTCGGCCGGCGAGCCCGCGAAGAAGGCGGCCGCGACCAAGAAGACCGCGGCGGCCGCCAAGAAGGCACCGGCGAAGAAGGCCGTCGCCAAGAAGGCCGTAGCCAAGAAGGCGGCCCCTGCCAAGAAAGCGGCCAACGCCGCGCCGGCCGCGGCGAAGAAAGCCGCGCCGGCGAAGGCGAAGGTCGTCGCCGAGTAGGGTCAGCCCCCGAGCACCCGGTCCAGGTAGGCGTTCGTGAAGACCCGGGCCGGGTCGAGCCGGTCGCGTACCGCGACGAAGTCGCCGAACCGCGGGTACACCGGCCGCAGTGATGCGGCGTCCCGGTAGTGCAGCTTGCCCCAGTGCGGGCGGCCGCCGAGCGGCTGGCACACCGCCTCCACCGCGCGGAAGTACGGCTCGTACGGTGCACCGGCGTACTGGTGCACCGCCACGTACGCCGACTCCCGCCCGTATCCGTGGGAGAGCCAGGCGTCGTCCGGGCCGGTGAACCGAACCTCGACCGGGAACTGCACCGCGAACGGCAGCCGCTCGATGATCCCGGGCAACGCATCGAGCACCTCGGGGAGCGCGGCGCGCGGGATCTCGTACTCCATCTCGGTGAAACGTACTCGCCGGGGCGTACAGAACACCCGGTCCGACCGGTTGGTGTAGGTCCGCGCCGTGAGCGCGCGGGCGGCGATCGCGTTGATCGCCGGAACCGTGCCGGGTAGCCCCCGGCCGAGCCGGCAGACGCCCTGGAACACAGTGTTCGACAGGAACTCGTCGTCCACCCAGCCGCGCCAGCGGGACAGCGGCCGGTCGTTCACCGGAACCCTGTTGTTGCGCTTGAGCTGAGCGCGCTCGGTGTACGGGTACCAGTAGAACTCGACGTGATCGTTCGCCGGGATCCACTCGTCGAGGCCGGCCAGCACGTCCCTCAGGCCCATCGGCCGCTCGTCGGCGAGCAGTGTGAACGCCGGGACGCAGCGCAGCGTCACCTGGACCAGGATGCCCAGCGCCCCGAGACCGAGCCGGGCGGCCGGGAAGACTTCGTCGGCACCGGTCACCGTCAGCACCCCGCCGGTGCCGTCGACCAGCGTCATTTCCTCCACACAGGACGCCAGCGTGGCGTGCCCGGCTCCGGTGCCGTGCGTACCCGTGGAGATCGCCCCGGCCACGGTCTGCGCGTCGATGTCGCCGAGGTTCGGCATCGCCAGGCCGTTCGCGGCGAGCAGCCCGTTCAGGGTCGACAGCCGCATTCCGGCCTGGACGGTCACCAGCGGTCCGTCGATCGCGACAAGGCCGTTCAGCCGGTGCAGCGCCATGCGCAGGTCTTCCGCGGCGGCGATCGCGGTGAACGAGTGCCCACTGCCGACCGCCTTGACCCGGCGACCGCATTCGTAGGCATCCTTGACCACGGCGGCGGCCTCGTCCGCCGTGCCCGGCGCCACGACGTCGCGGGCGACCGCTTGCTGATTGCCGCTCCAGTTGGTCCAGCGCCGGGCGTGCACGGGGGTAGTCATTCCGGCCTTGTCCTCCGTACGGGCGCACAGTCGCACAAAACTGAGAAAGCGCGCAGTCCCCCGCGTCCCGTCGATGCTGCTCGCTCGTTGATCCGAGTAACGTTCCGATTATCACTGCTGAGAGGGAGTGGCGACGCGTGTCGACACCAACCGTCACCGCCGGACCGCTGCGGCGTGTTCCAGTGCAGGGCAGAAGCGTTGCCCGGGTCCAGCGCATGCTCGACGCCTGCGCCGAGCTCGTCGACGAGGTCGGGTACGAGGGCCTGACCACGACGCTGCTCGCCGAGCGTGCCGAGGTCGCCATCGGCTCGGTCTACCAGTTCTTTCCCGACAAGCGGGCGATCGTGCAGGCGCTCGCGTTGCGCAACATGGACGCCTACCTGCAGAGTCTGTCCGAGCGGTTCGGCAGCGAGACCTTCGCGCACTGGTGGGACGGTGTCGACGCGGCCATCGACGCGTATATCCACATGCACCGCAGCGTGCCGGGCTTCCGCACGCTGCACTTCGGTGACGTGGTCGACGTGCACCTGCTGGACGTCGAGCGCGACAACAACGCGGTCATCGCCGAGCGCCTCGCCGAACTGCTCGTCGACCAGTTTCAGCTGATCGACCGGGCGCGGCTGCGGTTCGCGCTGCAGATCTCGGTCGAGGCGGCCGACGCGCTGATCAAGCTGGCGTTCCGGCGCGATGCGGGCGGGGACGAGGAGGTGCTGACGGAGGCCAAGGCGCTGATCCGGGAGTACCTGCATCGCCACGTGACGGCCTGAGCGCCGCCGCTCATCCCAGGAACGCATGACCTTCCCCGCGGTACGTCGGGGCCGGCGCCGTTGCCTCGCCGTCGACCAGGTACACCTCGTTGACGTGCTCGCACAGCTCGCCGGCCTTGGCGTGACGGAACCACACCCGGTCGCCCGGGCGCAGCGACGCGGCGGCCGCGCCGAGCAGCGGGGTCTGCACCTCGCCCGCTCCCTCGTCCGGCTTGAACCCCAGGCCCGCCGGTAGGTACGGCGTCGGCAGCCGGGACCGCCCGGCCGGCCCGGAGGCGATCCAGCCTCCGCCCAGCACGGTCGCGATTCGCGGCGCCGGCCGGCGGACCACCGACAGCGCGAAGAACGCCGCGGGGGTGGGGCGCCAGTTCCGGTACGCGTCGAAGAGTGCCGGCCCGTACAGGCCCGAGCCGGCGGTGACCTCGGTGATCGTCGGATCCGCCCCGGTCGCGGCCACGCTGCCGGTACCGCCGCCGTTGACGAACTCGAGGTCGGCGTGCTCGCGGACGGCGGCCACCGCCTTCGCGCGCCGCTCGACCAGCTCGGGAAACGAGCGTGCCTGCACGGCCCGGACTGCCCGGGCGCGCAGCGGCTGCCCGGGCGGGGCGTCTCCGACGCCGGCGATCTGTGCCTCGTAGGACATCATCCCGACCAGCCGGAACCCGGGTCGTGCGGCCAGCCGCCGGGCCAGCCTCCCCGCATGATCGGCGGAGTGCACCGGTGAGCGGCGCACGCCCACGTGCAACGGACCGGCCGGCCGCCAGGACGAGTCCAGGTCGAGGCAGAGGCGGACACCGGGCCGCCGGCCGGGCGGCGTCACGCCGTCGACGAGATCCAGGTGGGCGGGGTGGTCCACCATCAGGGTGATGGACCGGGCCAGAGCCGGGTCCGAGATCAGTTCGCCGATCGCGCCGCGATCGACGCTGGGGTACGCCACCAGGACGTCCTCGGTGAGGCCGGCGCGGACCAGCCAGATCGCCTCCGCGAGGGTGTACGCCAGGACGCCGCGCCAGCCTGGCCGCGCCAGCACCCGGGTGAGCAGCGTGCGGCAGCGGATCGACTTGCTGGCCACCCGCAGCGGCTTGCCGCCGGCCCGGGAGACGAGTTGCGTGGCGTTGTCGTCGAACGCGGCGAGGTCCACCACGGCGAGCGGCGTCTCCAGGTGGCCCGTCGCCCGCTCGAGGCGCCGTTGCAGGGCGATTCGGTCGACGGGCACGCGAGCACGGTATCGCCCGTCGGGGGAACCCGAAACGGACTCACTTGCGCACTACACGAACGTGGGGCGGCCCGCAAGTCAAGGCCGCCGGTTAGAGTGCACCCTGCGGAGTCACGGGAGGTACGGCCATCGAGACCGAAAAGCGCGAATCCGGACCGGTCGACCTGTCCGGTACGGCGGCGCTGCGCTCCGTCCTCCGGATCCGGCCGTTCCGGCGCCTGTGGCTGGTGCTCGGTGCCGCCTCGTTCGGGGACTGGATCGGCCTGCTCGCCACCGGCATCTTCGCCGCGGCGCAGTTCGAGAGCAGCGCCGGACAAGGCGCGGCGTTCGGTGGCACGATCGCCGTACGCCTGCTGCCCGCTCTGCTTCTCGGCCCGATCGCCGGCGTCTTCGCGGACCGTTTCGATCGCCGCTACACCATGGTCATCACCGACCTGATCCGGTTCGTCTTCTACGGTTCCATCCCGATCGTGCCCTTGCTCGGCGCGTCACCTGCCGTCACCGTCGCGTGGGCCACGATCGCGACGTTCATCGGCGAGACCATCACGCTGATCTGGATCCCGGCCAAGGAGGCCGCGGTACCCAACCTCATCCCGAAGTCGCGGATCGAGATATCCAACCAGCTGACCCTCGTCACGACGTACGGGATCACGCCGATCCTCGCGGCGCTCGCGCTCTCCGCCCTCACCGCGGGTGTCCAACAGTCCGGGGCCGTGCTGCCGCCCTGGGCCCAGCCGGTGCAGCTGGCGCTGTACCTCAATGCGTTGTCCCGCCTCGCCACCGCGATGACCGTCTTCTTCGGCATCAAGGAGATCGGCGGCAGGAGCGAGCAGCGCCGCCGGGCGGCCGAGCAGAGCATGATCCGCCAATTCCTGGACGGGTGGAAGTACATCGGCCACACCCGGCTGGTACGAGGGCTGGTGCTGGGCATCTTCGGGGCGTTCGCGGCGGGCGGCATCGTGATCGGCGCGGCCAAGACGTTCGCCACCTCGCTCGGCGCCGGCGAGGCCGCCTTCTACCTGCTCTTCGGCGTCATCTTCATGGGCCTCGCGGTCGGCATCGGGCTCGGTCCCATGATCGTTCGAGACCTCTCCCGGCGGCGCTGGTTCGGCATGAGCATCGTGTTGGCCGGCAGTTCGGTCATGTTTCTCGGGGTGGCATTCCACCTGTCCATGGCGCTGGCGGGCGCGCTGCTGGTCGGCGCGGGCGCGGGCATGGCGTTCCTGGCCGGGACGACCCTGCTCTACGGCGAAGTCGAGGACGCGGTGCGCGGCCGGGTCTTCGCCGTGGTGCAGATCGGCGTCCGGATGGTGCTGCTGCTGGCCATCACGCTGTCCGGCTTCCTGGTAGGCCTGGGCAGTTCGCGGCGCATCGATCTGGGTGCGTTCGACGTCGACGTCTCGTTCACCAGGGTGCTGCTGATCGTCGCGGGTGCGGTCGCGATCTGGGTCGGGATCAGCGCGTTCCGCCAGATGGACGACAAGCGCGGCGTGCCGGTGCTTCCCGACCTATGGGGCTCGATCCGGGGCCGCCCGCTCTCGCCGGGCGAGCAGTTCCGGCGCACCGGTGTCTTCGTTGTCTTCGAGGGCGGCGAGGGTGCCGGCAAGTCGACCCAGGTGACCCGGCTCGCCGACGCCCTACGGGCGCAGGGCCGCGATGTCGTGGTGACCCGCGAGCCGGGCGCGACCGACGTCGGTGCCCGGATCCGCAACCTGGTCCTGGACAAGGGTGACACGCCCTCGCCGCGGGCCGAGGCCCTGCTCTACGCGGCCGACCGGGCCCACCACGTCGCCACCGTCGTGCGTCCCGCGCTCGCCCGTGGCGCCGTCGTGATCAGCGACCGGTACGTGGATTCGTCCCTGGCCTACCAGGGCGCCGGTCGCACGCTGCCGGTATCGGAGATCTCCTGGCTGTCGTCGTGGGCCACCGGAGGCCTGAAGCCGGACCTGGTGGTGCTCCTCGACGTCGACCCCGGCGTGGGGCTGAGCCGGGTGGACTCGCGTGGCCTGGGCCACGACCGCTTGGAGAGTGAGTCGCGTGCCTTCCACGAGCGGGTGCGGTACGCGTTCCTCGATCTCGCGGCGGCCGACCCGCGGCGGTACCTCGTGCTCGACGCGGCGCGCCCGGCCGAGGAGATCAGCGCGGCGGTGGACGAGCGGTTGAGCGGGCTGCTCGCCGTCGGCGAGGGGCCGCACCTGGCGCCGGCGCCGACCACCGTTCCGCCCGCGCCGGACCTGGCCGCGCCGGACCTGGCCCAGCCCGATGTCACCAAGCCCGATTTCGCACGGGCCGGGTCCGCGGCCGATCCCGCGGCCGGGTCGGCCACCGGCGACCGGGCGACTCCGCCTCGGCCCGCCGGCGGCGAGTCCCGACTCGAGGAGATGGCCGAGATCCTCGGTATCAACGACGACGGAAGCCCCGACGGGCCGCCCCCCGCGCGCCGCCGCTGAAACCCCTGGCCGGCGTCATCCCCGCCAGAGGCTCAGCATCATCGCCTCCACGGCGATTCTCGGCTTCACGTTCTCCTCGATCGCCTGGCGGCAGGCCAGTACGGCCTCCAGCCGCCGCAGCGCACTTTCCCCCGTCCACCTCTTAGCCGCCGCGGTGGACTGCGCCGCCGCATCGGTGTGTACCACCGGGACGGGCGCCCGCATGTTCGTGACCAGCACGTCGCGATAGAAGCCGGCCAGATCCACCAGCGCCCGGTCCAGCGCGTCACGCTGGGCCCGGGTGGCCCGTGACCGCTGCCGGCGCTCCAGTTCCTTCAACTGGCCGGCGGCGCCCCGCATCGCCCCGGCCGTGCCCCGCCCGGTGCCGCCCGCGCCCAGGGCCTGCTCGAGCGCTGCCCGCTCGGCCGCATCGTGCTCGAGCACGGCCGCGGCGGCCTCCGCCTCGGCCGCTTCGATCAGTGCGGAGGCTGCGTCGAAGCACGCCCCCACGCTGCTCAGCCGGCGGGGCACGGCCAGCACCGCGTCGCGCCGGCCGCGGGCCTGCGGATCCCGGGCCAGTCGCTTCGCCCGGCCCACGTGGCCCTGCGCGGCGGCGGCGGCCCAGGACGCCACGTCCGCGGCGACGCCGTCGCGCCGCACCAGGACCTCGGCCACCGCCTCGGCCGGCGGCTGCCGCAGCGGCACGACCCGGCACCGGGACCGGATTGTCACCGAGATGTCGTCGGGATGGACGGACGGCGTGCAGAGCAGGAAGACCGTGCGGGCCGGCGGTTCCTCGATCGCCTTGAGCAATGCGTTGCCGGCCTGCTCGGTGAGCCGGTCGGCGTCCTCGATGACCACCACCTGCCAGCGGCCGCCGGACGGCACGCTGGCCGCGCGCAGCACCAGGGCGCGCATCTCTCCAACGCCGATCGAGAGCCCTTCCGGAACGACGAAGCGCACGTCGGCATGGGTGCCCCCGAGCGCGGTGTGGCACCCATGACACTCACCGCACCCGACGCCGCCGCGCTCACACTCGAGCGCTGCGGCGAACGCTCGGGCCGCCACCGAGCGGCCCGATCCCGGTGGCCCCGTGAAGATCCACGCATGGGTCATCGCTCCGGCGGCGATCTGCTCGCCGGCCACGACACGGGCGGCGGCCGCGGCGGCGCGGCGCAGCGTCTCGACGGGCTCGCCCTGCCCGATCAGATCGGCGAAGACATCACTCATGGCAACTCACGGGCTGATGGTATTCGGTGGGTCCGACAGGAAACGGCCCGCGCCGTTGTCCACAGGCGGGAACCAGCCGTAGCGAACCCCTCACCGTTGCGGGTACGGTCTGGTGCCGGAACGCGACGGCGCGTTGACGCCGGGTAAGGAGCCTGGGTATGGCCCGCGAGATCGACGAGTCGTGGATCGACGAGGCAATCGATCGCTATCGGCGTCTCGAGCAGTTGCGGGGCGACTTCGATCGGGCCGTGGCGTCCCATGTGGTCACTGTGCACTCGCCGGACGACTCGATCGAGCTCGTGGTCACCGCGGCGGGCGAGATAACCGACGTCCGCATCCACGGTGCGCTGCACCATCGCCATCCCGCCGAGTTCGCCCGGGAGATACAGGCGGTGGTGACCAATGCGGCCCAGGCGGCCCGCTGGGCTCGCGAGAAGCTGCACGGCGAGATCTTCGGGCGGCTGCACGCACAGGGGGAGGAGTGACATGGAGGATCTCGCCGACCGCCTCGAGCGGGCCGCGGATGCGCTGAGCACAATGGACCGGCGAATGCCCGTGCTGGACATCCCGGCCGACATGGTGGGCGCCGACGGTGCCGGCACCCCCGGCCGGCTGGGTCGCGAAGTCCGAGCACATTGGACAGCCGTGCTCGCTGCCCGCTCCCGGGAGGCGGCGGAGGTGGCCGACCGGCTCGCCGCGATCGCGGTGTCGGTACGCCGCACGGCGCGGCAGTACGCCGAGACCGACGAGGCGGCGCGCCGCCGCATCAGCCGGGAGATGTGATGGATCGGCTCGCCGAAGTGCTCGACATCGCGCACCCGGTGCTGCGCCGCGTCGACGAGGTGCTGGCCACCGCGGGCGCGCCGGCAGAGCACGATGTGTGGGCCGAGCTTCGACGCGTACGCCTGCTGCCGGGCGACGCCGCGAACGCTGTCGCAGCCCTCCGCCCGGCCGCATTCGCCGAAGCCGGCCCGGCGTTGCGCGCCGATGCCGCCGTCTGCGCCGAGACCGCCGCCGGCCTGCCGCCGCCGGGGCCGTGGAGCGGGGAGGCCGCCGACGCGTACGACGATCTCCGCCGGCGCGTCGCGGCCGACCTGAGCGGTGATGCGGACAGCCTCGACGAACGACTCGCGGCCACCGCGGACCTGGCGGAGGCGCTCGCCGGCTGGATGGCGCGGAGCCGGGCCGATCTCGCCGGTGCTCTGGCCGATGTGCTGGCGTCCGATGCGGCGGTCGCGCTGGCCGGCGGGGCGGACTCCCCGCCGTCGTACACCCAGGCAATGGCCGCCGCCGAGATCGCGGCGCGGATTCTCCGGACGGTGGCCGACGGCTACGAGTTCGCCGCCGACGTCCTGCACCAGTCAGCCGGACTTGCGACGGCGATCAGGCCGTGATGGTCGCCGGCCACGCACGAAGCGATTCCGCGCCGATCTCAACCCGGCGAGGCTTGCCGCCGCGCCGTCACGACTGCGACCGCCGCCGGCGCAGGCCGAGCATCAGCGCCCCGGTACCGACGATCAGCAGGCTCGAGCCGGCCGCCGCCAGGGTTCCGATGCCCGGGCCGGTGACCGGCAGGCCGCCGCCGACGCCCGCCGTTGCCGTGCTGTCCGTCTCGGGAGCGACCGCGGCCGCCTCGAGCAGTCCGAAGCTGAGGTCCATCGACACCGCCGGGCGCGCCGCGTCGCCGTATCCGGGTCTGGTCCGGCCGCTCGCCGTCGCGCCCCGCGTGACCGTCACCTTGATCGCGGTCGCCCGGGCCGCAACGGCGTGCCCGCGCTTGGCCTGGCGCACCTCGCCGAGCGAGACGCGGAGCTTCGTCCCGGGGCCGGCAGCGGGCGCGGACTCCGTCCGGGACGCGGCGACCGACGGCAAGCCCGGGACAGCCGGGAGGGGCAGCGGGGATCCCGCGCGGACGCCGTGCAGCGCGTCCGGAGCCGACTCGACCGCGTGCTTCTCCGGGCCGATGGCGACGTCGATATCGTCGCCGGCCGCGGAGAGAACAGTCGTGTCGATATCGTCGCCGGAGACTTCGACCACGGCCGGCCGGTACCGGATCTCGGAGCCGCCGTTCGCGTCCATGCTCACCAGCAGCGACGGCGACTGCAGCACCCGCAGCCGCACCTTGCCGCCGGCCAGCTCGACGCGTCCCGCCGCGACGGTCGCCGAGGCCACCGTCCGCGCGGACCCGCCGCGCCGGTCCAGCACCGTAGTGGACAAACTGGACATCTTCTCCAGTGCGCGGACCAATGGCCCGTTCCCGCCGCCGGAAATCGCGGCGCTCGACAGATCCGCGCGGGCCCGTGCCGCCTCGCCAGTCATGTTGCCGCACGCCATCCCGGCATCCCAACGGGCGTGCGCGCCGATCGTGCCCGAACCGATCCGCAGCGGTCCGACACGCCGCGCCGGGGTCCTCCGCGTGGTCCCCGCGTCGTTGCTGGGGGGAGCCTGCTGCAGGACCGGCTCGGTCAGCGAAGCGTCCTCGTCCGTCTGCCCGTCGAGGACCCGGGTCATCGCCGCCGACTTGATCTGTGCGGTGCCGACCATTGCTGTGCGGGCTTCGCCCAGGCCGACTCCGCTCACAGTCGCGACCCTCGGCCGCGTGTCGCCGGCCCGCTTCGGCGTCGCGGGCAGCGTCGCGCCGCCGCCCATGCCACCGGTGTCTTCGGCGTCGCCCATCGCCGGCGTTTCGTTGTCTGGCGCGGGCACCGCCTCGCCCTCGTCGTCCTGCGCGATGAACGCCGCATCGCCCACGATGCCCGCACCCTGGCTCAGGGATCCGCCGTCGTCGCTCGTCCCAGCCCGGTTCCTCGCGGTCTCGGAAATCCGATCCATGGCGCCCTCGACCGGTCCGCCGCTGTCGTCCGGTTTGATCGTCCTCTGGTCCGGGGAAGCCCCGGCATCGTCACGTGCGCCCGCATCCGGCTCGGCGGCGGGCCGGGGTCGGCGTACCTCGAGCCGATCGATCCGGAGCAACTCGGCGCCGGACTGGGCCGCGTAATTCTCGGCGCGTTCGCACGGCGCGGGCGCCGCGAGGGCGGCCGACGGGCTGGTGAGCGTGCTCGCGAAGCCGATTGCTACGACACTGGCGGCCAGCGATCTGGCGGGCGTCATGGTAGTTCCCTCCCGAAGTAATCCGCGATGGGCGGCGTCTACGGGTCTGCCCAACGAAGGTCGATCTGGGCGGTTGCGCACCATCTATGTGACAACACCAGCGGGTAGTTCAAAACCGGCATTTGGTACAGCCTGCGGAGCGTCGTAGGGTGGTCGTCATGGGCATGCTGTGCGCGGTCAGCTTCAACCGGTACGGCCGTCTCTACTACCTCGATCCGGGCGGGTTCTCGCCGCAGGTCGGTGACCGCGTGCTCGTGCCCACGGACGACGGGCCCGAGGTGGCGGAGTGCGTCTGGGCGGCGCAGTGGGTGGGCGAGGACACCTCCGGCTACCCGACGATCGCCGGCCTCGCCGATGACGACGATCTGCGCCGTGACGACCTCCTACGCAAGCGGAAGGCCGAAGCCAAGGTGGCGGCCAAGAAGCTGATCAAGACGCATGAGCTGCCGATGAAGGTCGTCGCTGTTGACCACGTCCTCGAGCAGGGTAGCTCCGGCGGCCCCCGCACCACGATCTACTTCACCGCCCCGCACCGGGTGGACTTCCGCTCTCTGGTCCGCGACCTCGGCGCCACGCTGCATTGCCGGGTCGAGCTGCGCCAGCTGTCGGCCCGCGACTCCGCGCGCGTCCAGGGCGGCATCGGCTCCTGTGGCCGTGACCTGTGCTGTGCCACCTTCCTGACCGACTTCGAACCGGTGACGATCCGGATGGCGAAGGATCAGGACCTCCCGCTCAACCCACTGCGGATCTCGGGCGCCTGCGGACGGCTGATGTGCTGCCTGAAGTACGAGCATCCGCTGTACCAGAAATTCCAGGCGTCGGCGCCGTCCGTCGGCGGCCGGGTGACCACGCCCGAGGGCGACGGCCGCGTGGTGGCGCACAGCGTGCCGAAGGACGCGGTGGTCGTCCGGCTGGACGCCGACGGGTCACGCTGCTCATGCAGCCGGGCCTCGGTCTGCGGGCCGCGGCAGAGCCATGACGAACGCTACAACTGACGAGTACGCGCGGCGGTTGTCCGGCGATCTCCAGGTTGCGGAGGTCACGGCAGGCGGGCCTCCTGGGCGGCGAGCACGATCGGGGACTCGATGTGCCGGACGGTCAGCGGCGTCTTGGGGCGCAGCCACGAGCTGTCGGCCGGCCCGTCGGGATCCGGGACCCACTCGCGGCATATCTTGTCCACGCCGAGCGGATGGATGGTCAGGGTGCCGTCGGCGGCGATGTGCAGGCGCAGGAAGCTCTTTGCGTCTTCGATGCCCTGGCCGGCGTAGAGCTCGTTGACATTGACCTTGAAGAGGCTGGCGAAGAGCAGGTAGAGCGCGCAGACCTGGGTGGAGACGAAGCCGATGACGGGGAGGTAGAAAATCGCCGCCACGATCAACGGTCCCGGCCAATGCCAGTCGTGGAAGGGCAGCTCGAGCCACACCCACGTCCCGCCGGCGGCCAGTCCGATCTGCGCGAAACCGTGCACGATCCCGAGGATCCAGTGCCGCGAGTGCTTCGACTCGGACGCCCCGGGCGGCTGGGCGAAGAGCACCGTGCCGGCCAGAATGATCACGAGCATGAGGACCAGCGGAATGCTGAACAAGCGCTGAATGCTCCCTCCCTCGGCCACCGCGCCGGCCATGGCGAGCATGGTGAGCGTCTGAAGCAGCCCGAGCATGGTCGCGAAGCCGGGATTGCGGGCGGGCAACCGGCGGAACACACCCCAGCGCATCCGCCTTGAGGTGGCCGCGTCGGGGTAACGGGCGGCCAGCTCGTAGGGCCGGCTGCGACTCTTGTTGCGGGTGAGCGTGTCCTCCGGCGGGACGGTGATCTCGTCGGGCAGCTGGTGGGTGCCGAGAAGGTATGCGCCGCCGCCGCCACAGGTGATCAGGTCCCGGTCCGGCCGGGTGTAGCGGGCGTAGTGGTGCAGGTCACCGGAGATGAGCACCCGCACATCCGTGTGGGTCGGCGCCAGGATCCGGCGGATGAAGTAGTCGATCGCGTCGTACGCGTCGGGCGCGACCGCCGCCTTGACCCACTTCGGTGAGGGCGTCAACAGAATGACCCGGTCATCGGGACCGAGGTGCTGCGCCGCCTGCTCGAAGTACTGCATCTGCGGGTCGTCGATGTAAGCACCGAACTGCTCGTCGATGGCGAACAGCCACCAGTGGGCCGGCAGCTTCACCGCGAAGTACGACCGTCGCTGCTCGGTGCGCCAGCCGCCGATCCGACCGTCTTTGCGCCGGGCGAAGAGCCGTAGGAAGGCGGTGAGACCGTCGTACCAGTCGTGGTTGCCCGGCAGCGCATACAGCACGGGTCGCCGCGCGTCGGCCGGCGCCTCCGGCAGCGCCGCGCGGTACGGGCCCTTCATCCGGCTCTCGTAGCCGTCCCCGCTGGCCAGCGGGTAGACCTGATCACCGCCCATGACCAGCAGCCGGCCGCGGGGGAGCACCGTACTCCCGACCTCGAGTAGCGGCTGCGCCAGCAGGTAAGCAACGGAGTACGTCGCGTGGAAACCGTCGCCGAGGTCGGCGACGTAGTCGAGCCAGATCTGCCCGTCCTCGGTGGCGGAGTGGTCGAACCACGCACCGTCGAGGGCGTTCTGCAGCTCCCGCTTGTCCAGGTACGCCCCGAACAGGATCGAGAGCAACGCCCGCAAGCCGGTGCTGAGCAGCAGCAACGGCGCCAGCCACCCGACCGGCCGGCGCGGGGCGAAGCCGAGCTCTTGGGGGTCCATGCTGCGCGGGCGGGGCGGGACGACGGGCTCCGCTTCGGCGGGCCGGGGGTGATCGTCAGTCACGTGAGGCACAGTAGTCGCGGGGTGTGACAGGAAGCAGTCCGTTTCCGGCGCGTCGCCTGGGTGGCCGGGGCGAGGCCACGTGCGGCGATACCGTACACTTATCCATCGTTGCCGCCTTAGCTCAGTCGGTCAGAGCGACGCACTCGTAATGCGTAGGTCGACGGTTCGATTCCGTCAGGCGGCTCAGTGGACGTTCTGACAAGCAATTTGCTGGTCAGAACGTCACGTCCTACCCATGTAGTTTCGAGTCGGTCGCCGAAACTCCCGGGTCCGATCAAGTTTGCGTCGGTACCGCCTGTTCCGTCCAGGTCAACGCCGAACGGCCGACGACAAGTGTGGACCATAACGTTCGGTAAGCGTAGATCGACGGTTGATTCCGTCAGGGGCTCCACGCGGAAGCTCAAGGCGCCGGCCTGGGCTTCGCCGGGAGGTGCGACGGCGACAGCGTGGCGTCGCTGAACCGGCGCCACACTGTCGCGGTCAGCGTAATCATGCCGACGGCGGCTAGCCAGAACGGGGCCGTCAATGTGGTGGCGTCCGCCAGGAAGCCGCCGGCGAGCGTGCCCAGGGCGGCACCCCCCATGGCAAGCAGCCCGAACACGCTGCCGACCCGGCCGCGCAGCCGATCGGGTACCAACCGCTGCTGGAGCGACGCCGTGATGACGCCCCAGACCACGGCGTGCACGCCGAAGACGACGAGCGTGGCGGCGGCGACCACCGGCGAACGGGTCACGGCGAGGACAAGCTCCGTCGCGGTCTCGATGACCAGGCCGGCGCGCAGCAGCACGCCCGGCCCGAAGCGGTCGCGCAGCCGGGGGGCGAGCCACGTGCCGGCAAGGCCGCCCAGCGCCCATACCAACAGCAGCGTGCCGAAGCCGATCTCGTCGAGGCCGAGTCGACGCTGCGCGTACAGGACGAAGGTGGCGAGGGCGGCGCAGAGCAGCACATTCATCACGCACAGGCAGATCGCCAGCAGCCGGATGGGCGGCCGCTCCCAGAGAGCACGCAGACCCTCGGCAATGTCGGCGCGGAGGCTGCCGCGACCGCCTGTGGCAGGGTCGCGCGGCTCCGGCCGCCAGCGCACGGCCGCGAGGAGCGCCGCCGCGACCAGGAACGTCATCGCGTCGAAGCCGAACGGCACGGCCGCGCCGGCGACGAAGAGGTACGCACCCAGGGGCTTGGCGGCGAGCTGGTTGCCGACCACGAACGTGGCCATCAGCCGGGCGTTGGCCCGCTCCAGATCCGCATCGGGCACCAGCGCGGGCACGATCGCGGCGTACGCCGTGTCGGCGAGTGTCTCCCCGGTGCCGAGCAGGAAGAACACCGCGTAGACCAGGGGGATTGTGACGCTGTCTGTGGCCACAGCGGCGGCCAGGGCGGCGAGCGCGGCGGACCGGCCGAGGTTGACCACGATCACGAGGCGGCGGCGGTCGAGCCGGTCCACGTACGCGCCGCTGACGAGCGCGAGCAACAGCCAGGGCAGCTGGTGCACGAACGCCGCACCCGCGACCAGACCGGGATCGCCGGTGAGCTGCGCGACAAGCAGCGGGCCGGCGATCATGGTGACGCCGTCGCCGACGTTCGAGACTGCGCTGGCAATCCAGACCTTGGCGAAGTCGGAACCGAGCGAGGTGTGGCTCGGGACTAGCTCAGCCATGCGGTGGTGTCCGGTGGGAGCCGGTCACCGTCCAGCGGGCCGCTCGCGAGCAGAAGCTCACCGTGCGGCAAGGGCACGGCCGTCGTCCCGAAGTTGGTGACGCATTGCCAGCCCCCGGGGCGGGTGAAATGCAGCACGGTCGGGCCGCCACCCTCGATCCAGTCGAGCGTCTCAGCTGCCTGCAGCTGGCGACGCGCGGCAAGGGCGCTTCGGTACAACCGCAGGGTCGACGCCGGATCAGACGCCTGCGCCTCGACGGAGACCGACCCGAACCAGGTCGGCTGGGGCAGGTGCGCCGGACCGGCGCCGAAGCCGTAGGACGGGCCGTCGATCGTCCAGGGAAGCGGTACCCGGCAGCCGTCGCGGCCCTTGTGGAGACCGCCCGACCGGCGGAACACCGGGTCCTGCAGGACGTCGGGGGACAATTCGCCGACCTCGTGCAGGCCGAGCTCCTCGCCCTGGTAGAGGTACGCCGAGCCGGGCAGGGCCAGCAGCAGGAGCGTGGCTGCTCGCGCTCTGCGCAGGCCGAGGTCGCGGTCGAGCTCCGGGGTGGTGCCGTTGCTCTTCAGCCAGGCTTCGGCGACCTGCTGCTTGTCGTCCGGGGGAAGGCCGTACCGGGTCGGGTGGCGGATGACGTCGTGGTTGGAGAGCACCCAGGTGGAAGAGGCTCCGGTCTGCCGGGCCTCGTCGAGGTGTTCGGTGATGACCTGGCGGAACGCGCCGGCGTCGAAATCGGCGCGGAGAAGGTCGAAGTTGAACGCCTGCCCCAGTCCCTCCGGGCTCGCGTACCGGCGGCGGCGGGACGGATGCACCCAGGCCTCGGCGACCGCGGTCCGCGGCGGGTCGTATTCGTTGAACACCTGCCGCCACTCGGCATAGATGTCGTGGACCTCGTCGCGGTCCCACAGCGGGTGGGTGCCGTCCGGCAGCGCCTCATGGCCGACATGGGCCAGCGTAGCCAGCGGTTCGACGAGGTCCTTGGCCAGCCCGTGCGCGACGTCGACCCGGAATCCGTCGACCCCACGGTCGGACCAGAACCTCAGCGTGGTCCGGAAGTCGTCGCGCACCTCGGCGTTGTCCCAATTCAGGTCGGGCTGCTCGGGGGCGAACAGGTGCAGGTACCACTGCCCGTCCGGAACGCGGTTCCACGCGGGTCCGCCGAACAGCGAGGTCCAGTCGGCGGGCGGCTCCGAACCGTCCGGCCCGGTGCCGCCGCGGAAGATGTAGCGGTCCCGGGCCGGCGACCCTTTGGGCGCCGCGAGCGCCTCGCGGAACCATGGGTGCCGGTCGGAGGTGTGGTTCGGCACGATGTCGATGATGACCTTGATTCCGGCGGAGTGCAGGGCCGCGGCCAGGTTGTCGAAGTCACTGAGCGTACCGAGGCGGGGGTCGACGTCGCGGTAGTCGTCTACGTCGTAGCCGCCGTCGGCCAGGGCGGACGGGTAGAACGGGCTCAGCCAGACCGCGTCCACACCAAGCTCCGCCAGGTACGGGACCCGCGTGGTGATGCCGTTCAGGTCGCCGATGGCATCGCCGTCGGAGTCGGCGAAGCTGCGTGGGTAGATCTGGTAGACGACCGCTTGTCGCCACCAGTCCTGGCGGGAGGTGGAATCCACTGGTGCCTCCTGTCGAGCCGCCGGGTGGTGCCCACGGTCGGAAACGGCAGCTCGTGTCCGCACCGGGGACTGAAACGGCGCCACAGACGCGCCTCGGTCCGCGTCGCGCCCTCGGCGGGCACGGGCGGACCGATGCGGGTGCGGCCCGACGCCGTTGATCTACGTCTTGGATCCGGAGAGCGCGATGCCCTCCACGATTTGCCGTTGCGCGATGATGAAGATGATCAGCATCGGTCCGGCGGCCAACGTCGCGGCCGCCATCAGGCCGGTCCAGTCCGAGGAGTAGGCGCCCTTGAATTGGTTGACAAGCAGCGGGATGGTGAACTTCTCTTCGCTGTTCAAGAAGATCAACGGGTAGAAGAAATTGTTCCACTGGTTGAGGAACGTGAAGATGCCCAACGCCGTCAACGGCGTGCGCAGCAGCGGCAGGATGAGGGTGCAGAAGACGCGGACCCGGCCGGCGCCGTCGATGCTGGCGGCCTCTTCGAGTTCCACCGGGATGCCGCGCACGTACTGGCGCATCAGGAACACGCCGAACGCGTTGAACAGCGCCGCCGGCACGATGATCGCCAGGTGGGTGTCGACCCAGCCGATCTTGCTCAGGATGATGTAGAGCGGGATGACGGTGAGCTGACCGGGCACCATCATGGTCGCCAGGAAGACCATGAACAACTGCTTCTCGCCCGGGAACTTGATCCGGGCGAAGGCGTACGCGGCCATGGCACAGGTGAGCACGGAAACGACGGTCACGGTGACCGCGATGTAGATGCTGTTCCAGAAGCCCCGCACGAAGTCGGCCTGCGCCAACGCGTTGGAGTAGTTCTCCGGCGCCCAGTCCTGCGGCAATATCTTGGGCGGCTGGATGAAGATCTCGTCCAGCGGCTTGAAGGAGGACAAGATCATCCAGATGAACGGCCCGGCCATGACCAACGCGCCGAGCGTCAGGAGCACGTGCAGGATGATGCGGCTCGGACGGTACGGCTTCCTGATCTCAGGTTTGTGTTCGTGCGCCATCTCGTCGACGGCGTGTACGGCGATATCAGCGACGATACTCATTCTGTGTAATGCACCCACCTCTTCTGAGCGGCCAGCTGCAGGCCGGTGAGACCCAGGAGCGCGAGGAACAGGCACACGGCGATCGCCGCCGCGACACCGAAGTTGAACTCGCGGAACGCGATGTTGACGATCTCGTAGACGATCGTGCGGGCCGCCGCCGGCGCCGTGGTGTCCAGGAACACGTAGATGTAGTCGAACACCTGGAACGAACCGATGATCGACGTGATCGACAGGAACAGGATCGTCGGCGACAGCAGCGGGATTGTGACCTTGCGCAACTTCTGCCACTCGCTGGCGCCGTCGACGTCGGCCGCCTCGTACATCGCCTTGGAGATGCTTTCAAGCCCGGCCATGTACATGACCACCTGGTAGCCCAGGCCCTGCCAGATGCCGACGATTGCGAACGACAGGATCACCGTCCTCGGGTTCTGCAGCCAGTCCGGCGCCGGCAGTCCGACGCTGCGCAGGAAGCTGTTGAGCGGGCTGATCTCGGGGTTGAACAGCCACAGCCAGATCGCCGCCACCGCGACGGACGAGGTGACCACGGGCGCGAAGTAGAAAGTCCGGTAGAACGACTTGCTCCGGGCCGTCTTCTGCAACATGTAGGCCACGATGAACGCCGACAGCATCAGCCCCGGCACCTGCAGCACCGTGTACAACAACGTGTTGAGCCACGACCGGCGCAACTGCGGATCGGTGAACACCACCTGGAAGTTGTCCAGGCCGGCGAACGACCGCGTGCCGAACCCGTCCCAGTTGGAGAACGCCAGGACCACCGCGAAGACCAGCGGGCCCAGCATGAAGACGACGAGGCCGATCAACTGCGGCCCCAGGAACAGGTAGGCGGCCAGGGTGTCCTTGCTGTGCCCGTGCTTGTTCAGCGGCGCACCGGGCTCGTGCTTCTTCGTCGCCGACGGTTCGACGCCTCCCGCCCTGGGGTGGACGTCCGGGACAACCGGTTCCGCGGTCATAGTCGGTTCACCGTTCTGCTTGATGAGTTCGGCATGTCAGCTCCTTTACGTGCGTGACGGTGTCGACTGTGGACGGCCATCGTCCACCGGCTGCCGGACCGGCGCACGGGGAGAGAAAACGGCATTCTCCCCGTGCGCCACGGCGCCGCGGCTGGCTAGGGTCAGCCGCCGTTGATCAGCGCGGCGAGCTTCTGCGAGAACGACTGCGGGGTCTCGTTGCCCGCCTTGATCATCTTGTCCATCTCGAGCGGCAGGTTCGTGGCCACCTTGGCGTTCGTGCCGATCGCCTTGGGAATGGCGTACCCCTTCGCCGCGATCTCGGTGAACAGCTTGCCGTGCTCCGGGAGGTTGCCTTCGGTGACGATCTCGTCCAGGCCGGCGACGCAGGGAACAGCGTTGCCGCCGCCGGACAGCCGGGACCGTTGGCCGTCCGCGCTGACGTAGTGCCCGAAGAACTTCGTGGCGACGTCCTTCTGCTTGGACTTGGCATACACCGACATCGCCGCCGTGTACACCGCGACCGGGGCGATGTCTTTGCCCGACTCCGAAGGCATCGGCGCGATGTCGAACTCCAGCTTCTTCAGCTTCTTCAGGTTGGGCAGGATCCAGCGGCCGTACTGGATGGTGGCCAACTGGCCGCCGTAGAACAGCGCGTCGACGCCTTGGCCCTTGGGAAGCGAGCCGCCGTAGGCGATGTTTTCCGACTTCAGCTGCTCCCACAGCCAGGCGATCACGGTCTGCGCCTTCGGGTCGGTGTCGAAGACCGCCTTGCCGCTCTCGTCGAACGCGGTTCCGCCGAACGTCGTGATGAAGCTCATCAGGTCGAACCAGTTGGCCTCCATGACCATGGCGCGCTTGCCGGTGGCCCGCACCTTGGTCAGCAGGTCGGTCAGGGCGGCCTGGTTCCATTGCCCGGCCTCGAACAGCTGCGCCGGGTTCTGGGATACCCCGGCCTCCTGGAGCAGGCCCTTGTTGAACCAGAACACCTTGGGGTTGCAGTCGACCGGCAGGCCGTAGGTGGCGCCGTCCGGGCCCTTGCACCACTGCCAGAGGCCCTCGTAGACGTCGGAAGACTTGATCGGTGAATCCGGCGAGGAGAGGAACGTGTCGAGCTTCTCCAACTGCCCGGTCTCGATCATCTTTGCCATCTGACCGTCACCGACGTAGAACGCGTCCGAGGCTGCGCCGCCGGCCAGTTGGGTCAGCAGCTTCGCCTGGTAGTCGCCGACGATCGTCTGGTAGGTGACCTTGGTGCCGTACTTGGTCTGGAACTCCTTCGAGTACTGCTTGAAGCGCTCGGCCTCGCCCGGGTTGGCCCAGCTCGACCAGGTGATCGCGCCGCCGATCTTGTCGCCGCTGGCCGCAGGTCCGCTTTTGTCGCCCGAGTCCGAGCCACCGCACGCCGCCAGCAGGCCGCTGCTGCCGGCAAGCCCGAGCCCGGCGGCCAGCGCGGTGCCCTTCAGGAGCTGGCGACGCGCCAGCGGTCGGCCGTAAATTTCGTTGGATTCCATCACTCCTCCGTCACGGTTTCGATTCGTCACGCCAGGCGTGCGGACCATCGTCCGGCCGCCGATGAGCATGTCTGAGACCGCGCCGAGGGAGCCGGGAGGCCGGAACGTCGGCGCGGGTGAAGGGGTGGTAATAAGGGAGGGGTACTTGGGGGTATTTGCCGGAAGGTCAAGCTGCCTGGTGACGTCCGGGTCAAGCTAAATCGGGTTATCAAGATGCTCCCCCCGGCATCGAGGGGTGTCAAGGGCGGGTACCAGCGCATTTGAGTCGCACTCGCTGCATCTTGCAATTACCGCTCGCCGGCCGCGGCAACGCGGGCACCGACCTTTCCGAAGGACGAGCAACGGGGTATTCAACTTGGCCTCGGCGTGTTACACCGGTTTAGCGCACCGCCCGCGTTCCAGGGTCACCACTGGGAAGGAGGACGGGTGACCACGCTGAGGCCCCTGGGACGCCACCGTCCCGCAGCGACGGGCGGGCCGCGAGAGGTCACGCTGCGCACCTGGTGGCCCGAGCCCACCCTCCACACCGTCATCCGACTTCTGCGCCGCGGCGGCCGGCCGATCGCCCTGATCCCTCTGACCGACCGGATCGCCCTGGACGCCTGCCAGGCGCTGCCCACGGCGCCGATCACGATTCCGGGAGAGTTTCGTGCTCTCGGCTGAAAGCCTCGCCCCCTGCGGTGGGCCGGCCCGCGGGTGAAACAGCATCTCGAGCATCTGCAGGGGTTACTCGATCTACGATTCGTTCACTTCAGCGGGGAGGTGTCAACATGCCAACCCATCGGGTCACCATGCTGGATGTCGCCCAACGCGCCGGAGTGTCCCGGACGACGGCGTCGTTCGTGCTGGCCGGTCGCCGCGACATGCGGATATCCGTCGACGCCAAGCAGCGGGTGCTGAGCGCGGCGCGGGAGCTCGACTACCGGCCCAACTTGATGGCCCGCGGCCTGCGGACCCGGCTCACCCACACGATCGGGCTGATCTCCGACACCCTTGCCACTGAGCCGTTCGCCGGCAACGTGGTCCGCGGCGCCCTCGCCACCGGGTTGCGCCACGGGCACCTGCTGTTCGTGGGCGAGACCGAACGGGACCGCGGGGTCGAGAAACGGCTCGTGCAGGACATGCTCGACCGGGGCGTCGACGGTTTCCTCTACGCCGCGATGTTCACCCGGGAGGCCCGGCCGCCGCCGGCGCTGAAGGGACACCCGCTCGTGCTCGTCAACTGCATGAACAGCGACGCCGCGACGTCCGCGGTGGTGCCCGACGAGGTGTCGGCCGGCCGGGCAGCAGTCCGGACGCTGCTGATGGCCGGGCACACCGACGGCATTTATCTTACGGGCACCCCGGCCGCGAACGTCTTCGCGGCCCGGGAGCGGCTCGCCGGCATCCAGGAGGCGCTCGACGAGTACGGCCTGCGCCTGGGGGGCCGCATCGCCTGCGACTGGTGGCCGGGGCCGGCGTACGTCGCGGTCGCCCGGGCACTGTCGGGCGCGGCCCGGCCCACGGCCCTGGTGTGCCTCAACGACCGGATCGCGTTCGGCGCCTACCAGGCGCTGGAGGAGGCAGGGCTCCGGGTACCCGACGACGTCTCGGTCGTCTCGTTCGACGACTCCGAGTTGGCGGCGTGGCTGCACCCCGCGGTCACCAGCGTCGCCCTGCCGCACATCGAGTTGGGACAGCGCGCCGTGGAGCTGCTTCTTGACAAGGAGCGCAAGCCGGGCGTCGAACGGATTCCGATGCCCCTGCACGAGCGGGAGTCGATCGGCCCACCGCGGACCTAATGAGAGTTGCGAGGGGACCAAGATCCGGCAGCAGAGTCGCTGGAAGCCGCCTCACCACGGATGTCCGGACACCCCGCGCCGACTTTGGCGCCGAGACCACGCAGCGCTGGGGAAACAGCGCCAAGATCGAGCAGACGACGCCCGCCTACCGCCCTGACCTCGGCTTACCTCGGGCCGGCTGGCGACCTTGGCATCCCGACCACCCTCCCACGGGCACACCACGCCAAGATCCACGACCGCCGCTTGACCACAAACATCATGGGATGTCTTGGCATAGTCTGTAGCGGCCGTCCCGCCGCCGCGAGGAGTGAGATGTCGGATCCCGTTGTCCTGTCCGCCGCCGGTGTCGGCCTGGTCCTCGACGTACGCGGCCCCGGTCTGCCGCGGGTCGTCCATTGGGGAGCCGATCCGGGGCCGCTGTCCGCGGCGGCGGTCGCGGCGCTGGCCGGTCCCGCCTCGCCGGCTGCAGCGGCGGTCGACGGCGCCGACCCGTGGGGGCCGCTTCCCCTGCTGCCGGCACAATGGGACGGCTGGGCCGGGCGGCCGGGCGCGACCGGCTCACGCTCCGGTCGGTGGCCCCACCTGCGGCTGATGTCGACGGCACCGGCGACGGTCGCCGACGGCGTGCTGACGGCGGAGACGGCCGACTCCGTCGCCGGCGTCGCGGTGCGCTCCGAGGTGGCACTGACGCCACAGGGCGTGGTGATGGTCAAGCACACGCTGACCAACACCGGTACCGAGGAGTGGTCGCTGTCCGCGCTGCGGTGCCTGCTGCCCGTGCCGGACCGGGCGACCGAGTTGCTCGATCTGACCGGACGGTGGGCGCTGGAACGGGTCCCGCAGCGGCACGCGTTCACCCACGGCACCCATGCGCGGGAGAGCCGCCGCGGACGTACCGGACACGACGCCACCACCCTCCTCGTCGCCGGCGTGCCCGGTTTCTCCTTCGGCGCCGGCGAGGTGTGGTCTGCCCATATCGGCTGGAGCGGGGACCATGAGCACTACGCCGAGCGGCTCGCCGGCGCGGTCGGCGTGCTCGGTGGCGCAGAGCTGCTCGCGCCCGGGGAAGTTCGGCTCGCGCCGGCGGAGTCCTACACCACTCCGGACGCCTACTTCGTGTGGTCCGGCGCCGGTCTTGACGGCCTGAGCGAGCGGCTCCACGCCATGCTGCGGGCCCGGCGGACGCACCCGCGCTCGCCGCGGCCGCTGACCCTCAACGTCTGGGAGGCGGTCTACTTCGACCACGACCTCGGCCGGTTGACCGAAATCGCCGACCGGGCGGCGCAGATCGGGGTGGAGCGGTACGTGCTCGACGACGGCTGGTTCACCGGTCGCCGCGACGACACCGCCGGCCTCGGCGACTGGGAGGTCGACTCCGGCGTGTGGCCCGACGGTCTCACCCCGCTGGTCGACCATGTCCGCTCGCACGGCATGCAGTTCGGGTTGTGGTTCGAGCCGGAGATGGTCAACCCCGACTCGGACCTGGCGCGCGCCCACCCCGACTGGTTCTTGGCAGCGCCTGGGCGGCCGGCCCGGCCGGAGCGCCAGCAGCAGGTCCTCGACCTGACCCGGCCCGAGGTGGTCGACCTGCTCTTCGAACGGATCTCCGCCCTGGTGGCCGCCTACCGGAT
>Ga0081539_10001384_pt1 | contig 41854 bp, 33 predicted proteins | sample TabmetS4T2R2_FD_71023 | JGI IMG/M metagenome (GOLD analysis project Ga0081539, IMG submission 71023) | Tabebuia heterophylla rhizosphere microbial communities from the University of Puerto Rico - S4T2R2 | ecosystem: Host-associated > Plants > Roots > Rhizosphere ... | reverse complement strand
CGAGCTCGTCGGCTTCACGATGCAGCTCTGGGATCAGCGCCGGGGGATCAACGTTGATGAAAACGGCGATCCGCTGCCGTCTCGTTGCTGCTCGTTGGACGATGTTTACGATGCGCGGCGCGTCGCTGAAGAGCTGGACTTTCCTTTCTACGTCCTGAATCTCGAGCGCGATTTCGAGCGCGACGTCGTGCAGCCGTTTGTCTCCAGCTATCTCAACGGTGAGACACCGATTCCGTGTGTCTCGTGTAACAGTCGTTTGAAGTTTGCTTCACTCGATCGACTGGCAGTCAGCCTCAGATGCGAGAAAGTCGCGACCGGCCACTACGCGCGCGTCGAGTTCGATAAAGCTACAAATCGTTACAGACTCCTGCGCGGCAAAAACGAGCAGAAGGATCAGTCGTACTTTCTTTGGGAGCTGACGCAGGCGCAACTATCACACGCGCTCTTTCCACTCGGCGAGATGTCAAAGCCCGAAGCTCGCGAAGTTGCAAGACAACACAATCTGGTCGGAGTTTCCGAGAAGAAAGAATCGCAGGAGATCTGTTTCGTGCCTGACGGTAACTACGCAGGCTTCATCGATCGTTACCTCGAACACGAGAACGCGACTGAGCGTCTGCCGGGCGAGGGTGAGATTGTCGACACGAGCGGCCGTGTGATCGGTCGTCACGAAGGCATTCATCGCTACACGATCGGGCAGCGTCGCGGCATGGGCATCGCAAACGAGCGCGCGTTGTATGTGATCTCGATCGACGCTGAAAAGAATCGCGTCACCGCAGGTTCGGCTGAAGAGTTACTGAGCGGCGAGTTCACCGTCGCACAAGTGAACTGGATCGCTCTTGACGATCCGAAAGAACCGGTGCGCGCCGAGGTGCGCGTGCGTTATCGTCACACTGCCGCGCCGGCGACGATCACTCCGCTGGACAACGGCCGCGCTCGCATCGTTTTTGACGAGCCGCAACGCGCGATCACCCCCGGCCAGGCCTCCGTCTTCTATCGTGGCGACGAAGTCATGGGCGGCGGCTGGATAGTCAGATCCGTGTAAATCCGCGGGTAAAAACTTTTTCCCTGAACCTTACGTAACAAAACCGAGGATCTTTAAACAATGTCATCAACACGAAAAGTAGCTTTAATCATACTGGGAATTCTTGGAGCCGGGCTCCTCGTTTGCGTCGTCGGCATCGTGCTCATCTGGTCTGTGTTCCGCAAAAGCGAGCCGTCGATTCGCGACAACAGCGTTCTCACTCTCCGCGTCGCGGGCACGCTGCCCGATTACACACCCGACGACCCATTCAAAAAATTCTTTGGTGGACCAGACCAGTCGCTCACTGGCCTGATTTCGCAGTTTAAGAAGGCGAAGGTCGACAAGCGCATCCGCGCGATCCTGCTCGACGTGAATATGTCGGGTGTCGGTTGGGGCAAGGCGGAAGAGATTCGCGACGCGATCACCGATTTCCGGTCGTCCGGCAAACTGGTCTACGCGTACGTCGAGTTTGGATTGAACAAGGAGTATTACATCGCGACCGCGTGCGACAAGATCATCGCGCCGCCGCCCGGCGAGTTGTTCATCAACGGGCTCGCCGCCGACGTGATGTTCTTCCGCGGCTCGCTCGATAAGCTCGGCATCTATCCGGACATCTACCAGATCGGAAAATACAAGAGCGTGGGCGACATGTTCACGCAGAAGCAGATGACCGAAGCTCATCGCGAGTACATCAATTCGCTGCTTGACGATCTTTACAATCGCTACGTGAACGCGATCGCCACCGCGCGACACAAGACGCCCGAAGAAGTGCGCACGCTGATCGATAATGCGCCGTACAGTGCGGCGAAGGCAAAGGAAGCAGGCCTCGTTGACGACGTGCTGTACAAGGACGACGTTGAGAAGCAGTTCAAGAAATTGCTCGGTTACAAAGATACCGATCAGTTTGTGGCTGTGCGTGGAGTTGATTACAGAGACGTTGAGCCTGAGTCGCTCGGGCTGAACAAGGGCGAGAAGATCGCGGTGATTTATGCGTCGGGCGAGATCGGTTCGGGCAGCTCGCAGAACAGCCCGTCGGGCGATCAGTCGATCGGATCTGACACAGTTGCGAAGGCGCTGAACGATGCGGCGGCGGATAACTCATTGAAAGCGATCGTGTTGCGCGTTGATAGTCCTGGCGGTTCGGGGCTCGCGTCAGACATCATCTGGCACGCGGTCGAAGCAGCGAACCAGAAGAAGCCGGTGATTGTGTCGATGAGTGACGTGGCGGCTTCGGGTGGTTATTACATCTCGGCGAGTGCGGCGAAGATCATTGCGCAGCCGTCGACGATCACGGGATCGATCGGCGTCGTTGCGGGTAAGCCCGTGATGCGTGGTTTTTACGACTGGCTCGGCATTTCAAACGAGTACGTGCTGCGTGGCAAGAACGCGGGCATGTTTCGCGAGACGGAGAAGTTTTCTGACGACGAGCGCGCGAAGTTTGAAGAGTGGATCAAGACGACTTACTACCAGGACTTCGTGCCGAAGGTTGCGAAGGGACGCAACAAGGACGCGGGGTACATCGACTCAGTTGCACAGGGACGCGTGTGGACCGGCGGGCAAGCGAAGGAACGTGGGCTTGTTGACGATTTCGGCGGGCTTGATAAAGCGATCGAAGTGGCGAAGCAGCTTGCGAAGATACCGGCGGACAAGGGTGTCGAGCGCGTGATCCTGCCGTATCCGACGACGTTCCTGCAGGAGTTGTTGAGTGGCAGTGGCGAGAATTCGAACACGCAAATCGAACAGCAGCGTGCGGTCTACGCGGCGCTGCCCGAAGATGCGCGCCGCGCGTTTCGCTACATGCAGATGATGGATCGGATGAAGAACGGCGATACGATGCTCGTGATGCCGTTTGATATCAGGGTTAAATAAACCACGGATAAACACGGAAAAAATCCGGATTTATTCCGCGTTTATCCGCGGTTAATTCGGTCTAGGCCGCCCATATACGATCGGAGAATCTCAGGCACGATCACAGATCCATCTGCCTGCTGGTAGTTCTCGAGTATCGCGATCCACGTACGTCCAATCGCGAGGCCGGAGCCATTGAGCGTGTGCACAAACTCCGGCTTCGATCCACCACCACGCCGGAAACGAATCTGCGCGCGCCGCGCCTGGAACGATTCATAATTCGAACAAGACGAGATCTCACGAAACGCATTCTGCGACGGCAGCCACACCTCGATGTCGTAAGTCTTCGCCGCTCCAAACCCGAGGTCGCCAGTCGACAGCGTCATCACTCGATAATGCAACCCCAGCTTTTGCAGGATCGTCTCCGCATCTCTTGTTAGCACCTCGAGCTCCTCGTAAGAGTTTTCCGGCAACGCGTATTTCACGAGCTCGACTTTCTCAAACTGGTGTTGCCTGATCATGCCGCGCGTGTCGCGCCCGTAGCTGCCCGCTTCGGATCGAAAACACGGCGTGTAAGCCGCCCACTTCACCGGCAGTTGCGACGCATCGAGTATCTCTTCACGATGATAATTCGTGACCGGCACTTCCGCCGTTGGGATCAAATAAAGCTGTCGCTCGTCTTCAAGCTTAAACAGATCCGCTTCAAACTTCGGTAGCTGCGCCGTGCCGAAGAGCGAGTGACGATTGACGATGAACGGCGGCAGCGTTTCGAGATAACCGTGCTCGCGCGTCTGCACGTCGAGCATGAAGTTGATGAGGGCGCGCTCAAGTCGCGCGCCCGCACCGTTCAGGATCGCGAAACGCGCAGAGGCTATCTTCGTCGCGCGCTCGAGATCGAGTATGCCGAGTGCTGTACCGAGATCGACGTGATCTTTCGGCTCGAAAGAAAACTCCGGTCGTGTGCCCCAGCGACGAACTTCAGTATTCGCAGACTCATCAGTGCCAACCGGAACTGACGAGTGTGGAATGTTCGGCAAGGTCGACAGCAACTCATGCACGCGCTCTTCGGATTGGGCGCGCAGTCCGTCGAGCTCTGCGATACGATCCTTGAGCCCACTGACTTCCGCGCGACGGGCTTCGGCTTCTTCTTTATGGCCTTCCTTCATCAAGCCGCCAATCTCACGGCTCGCAGCGTTGCGCTGCGCGTTGAGTTGATCGGATTCCGCAATCGTGCGGCGACGCTCTTCATCAGCACGCGCAAAATCGTCCAGCGCGGTCGCGTCGAAGTGCCGCGCATTCAGCGCCTCGCGCACCTTGTCCAAGTTTTCTCTGACGTAATTAAGATCCAGCATAAAAGTATGTAGCCACAAAAGGCACAAAAAGCACAAATTATATTTTGTGACTTATGTGCCTTTTTGTGGCTAATTCAATTCTGCGACTCTTTGTGACTGAGCTCGAAGCGGCACTTGGGCCGGCCCGTGCGGTCGCAGCGTTCCTCGACAGGGACTTTAACAATTTCTGCGACGAGAGTCTCGGCCAGGCGACAGACTTCCGGATGCACAGACACAGCGGCAGCCAGCGGACACCCGCTGCTAACGATCACCATTTTGTCGTCGTGCTGTTCGATCACAGCCGCTCCGCCGATCGCTTCGAGAACTTTCAAAGCAGTCTGAACGCGAGTCTCAAGACTCATGCTGTTCGCAGACGGTGAACCGGCTGCGAGCGCCCGCCCCACTTCGCGAAGAATGTCTTCGATCTCCGCCGGCTCGAGGCGCGTCTTGAGCACGCCAATGAGTTGATTCAGGAGCGCGTCGTAGGCTTTTGGAAAAAGCTTATCGGCTTCTTCGGTGAGCACGTAGGTAAAGTGCGGCTTTCGAGGACCGCGGCGCAGTCCGCTTTGGCGCACCAGTCCGTCGCGTTCGAGAGTTGAAAGGTGAGCGCGGACGGCGTTGTCAGTGAGGTTGAGTTTTCCTGCCAGCTCTTCGACGGTGCACGGCGCTGTACGCAGCAAGGTAACGATTTGCCCACGTGTACTGTCGAAAAAGCGTTTGTCGACCGTGATGCCGTCCATTTCCTAGCCCTGATTCTAGCGTATTTCTGCCAAAATCACAAAAAATCAAATAAGTTCTTGACTTATTAGGTAAGAGTAGTATTTTAATAGTCCCACACAGTCACGAAGCAAATCGTGGGGCATTTACCACAGGAAGGGAAGACGATCATGAACGCGAGTGAAGGGCTACTCAATTTCAGAGAGCGCGGCCTGGCGAAGATCGCATTTTTGCTTTTAACCGCCGCGATAACGATGGTTTTCGTAAGCATGAGGGGCAGCGAGGCGAGCCCCGGGCATTCTACCGACAGTGAGCAACAGACGGACGCAAACGCGCAGCGGATGCTCACCGAGGGCAAACAGACTTTTCGTTTCGATACGTTTGGCGATGAGGCGTTTTGGACTGATGCACTGCAACTGAACCGCGCGATTGCTGGGTCGAAACTCGGCGGTGTCGGTCCGGGCGTCAGTCCGGCGACGGCGCTTGCGGTCGGGTTGAAAGTTGACGCGGACGCGCTGCCGCAATCGCTGATATCGCAATTGAAGCACGGGCGCGTAAACCTTGACGATCCTGCCACGACACTCGCGTTACTCAAGCTCAATGCAGTCGTCGGTGTGAAGGGTACTTTCAAGGCCGATGGCAGTCTGCAATCCGTCGGTATCACTTGCGCGCTTTGCCATTCGACCGTGAACGACTCGTTCGCGCCCGGTATTGGCCAGCGTCTTGATGGTTGGGCTAATCGCGATCTCAACGTGGGCGCGATCGTGGCGCTCAGTCCGAACCTTGCGCCGGTTGCAAATCTGCTTGGCGTTGATGAAGCGACGGTAAGAACAGTTTTGCAGAGTTGGGGACCGGGCAAGTTCGATGCGGAGCTGTTTCTTGACGGCAAGGCTTTCAGGCCGGACGGCAAATCGGCGGCGACATTGATTCCACCGGCGTTCGGACTCGCTGGCGTAAACCTGCACACGTGGACCGGCTGGGGCTCGGTCACGCATTGGAACGCGTTCGTCGCAAACCTCGAGATGCACGGGCAGGGAACGTTCTACGATCCGCGACTCAACGATCCGGTGAAGTTTCCGATCGCTGCACGCGAGGGTTTCGGCAACGTGCGTAGCAATCCCGATCTGATCAGTCCAAAACTTCCAGCGCTTCACTTTTATCAACTCGCGATTCCTGCGCCCGCGGCGCCGGCGGGAAGTTTTGATCCTGCGGCAGCGGCGCGTGGTGCGGCGTTGTTCAATGGAGCAGCGAAGTGCACGGTGTGTCACGTGCCGCCGACGTTCACTGAGCCCGGTTGGAACATGCACACGGCGGAAGAGATCGGCATCGACGACTTCCAGGCCAAGCGCTCGCCGGATGAGCGTTATCGAACTTCGCCGTTGAAGGGACTCTGGACACACCAGAAAGGTGGCTTCTATCACGACGGACGCTTCAGCACACTCCGCGACGTGATCGAGCACTACAACACTTTCTTCAACACGAACCTGACCGAGCAACAGAAACTGGATCTGGTTGAATACCTGAAGTCCCTCTAGTCACAACTGTAGGGGTGGCCCTCTGTGGCCACCCGTGCGTTGAAACACAATGTGGCAAGATCGGGTGGCCACAGAGGACCACTCCTACAGTTGATGCAAGCGAGATCACGATAACGTGAGGACGATCAAAATGACACTGAGACTCATTCACTCCACACGGAAGAAGACGGTCGAACGAGTAGCCGACGCGCGGCTGCCGACCGAAACAGGCGAGTTTCGCATCATCGGTTTCCGCTCGCTCGACTCCGATGAAGAATTTGTTGCCCTTGTGAAAGGCGACTTAAGAACTGATCACCCGAGCCTCGTCCGCATTCACTCGCAATGCATGACTGGCGACGTGTTCGGCTCGGTCAAGTGCGACTGCGGCCGCCAGCTCCAGGCAGCCATGAAACTCATCGAGCACGAAGGACACGGCGCGATCGTCTACCAGCAACAGGAAGGACGCGGCATCGGCATCATCAACAAGATTCGCGCCTACGCGTTGCAGGACGAAGGCGCAGACACCATCGAAGCCAACGAGCGACTCGGCTTTGAGGCAGACATGCGCCGTTATGAGCAATGCGCCGAAATCCTGCTCGATCTCGGTCTGCGCTCTGTGCGCGTGATGTCTGACAACCCTGCGAAGATTCAGGCGCTGCGACAAGCAGGACTCAAAGTCGTCGAGCGTGTGCGTCTCGAAGTCGAGCCACACGACGCATTCGTCAATTATCTCAAGACCAAGAAGGAGAAGATGGGCCACCTCGTCAGTGTGGCTTCATAACGGCAATGTCTTTCCAAGAAGTTTCCCTCGCACATACTCTTGACCTCCGCGACGGCGAGATGAAAGAGATCTCCGCCGGCGAAACAAAGATTCTGCTGGCGCGTGTTGGCGACAACTTTCACGCGGTCAGTGCGAATTGTCCTCACTACGGCGCGCCACTCGCCGAAGGCGCACTCTGCGGTACGCGTGTCGTGTGCCCGTGGCATCACGCCGTCTTCAACGTCGTGAACGGCAATCTGGAGGATCCCCCAGCATTAGACTCACTCGTTTCTTATCAAGTGCGCGTCGAAGGTGAGCAGATCTTTGTGAGCCTTCCGGAAGAGCCACAGGATCGACGCACGCCTGCAATGGCGAAATACGAACCTGCCGTCGATCCACGACAGTTTGTGATCATCGGTGCGGGCGCGGCCGGCTACGCTGCGGCGCAGGCGCTACGCGAAGAAGGGTTCCGCGGCAGCGTCGTCATGATCACACGTGAAGATCGCGCGCCTTACGATCGGCCCAACCTCAGCAAAGACTATTTGCACGGCCATGCCGATCCGGAATGGATGCCGCTTCGCGGTGAAGACTTCTTCAAAGAACACGACATCGATCTCATACTCAAAAAAGAAGTCGCACGAGTTGATGCACGCGCAAAGACGATCGCGTTCGAGAGCGGCGAGACGATGGAATACGACGCACTACTCGTCGCCACCGGTGGCGCGCCTGTTCGTCTCAACATCTCCGGCGCCGATCTAAAGAACGTTTGCGTGTTGCGCAGCTTTGCCGATGCCGACTCGATCATAGAGACGGCTTCGCTTTCGCGCCGCGCCGTAGTTGTCGGCGCGAGCTTTATCGGGATGGAGGCTGCTTACAGCCTGCGCGAGCGTGGACTCGAAGTAACAGTGATCGCGCCGTCGCTCGAGCCTTTTGAAGCAACGCTCGGTGCGGAAGTCGGCGCGTTGTTCCGGCGTGAGCATGAGAGTCACGGCATTCGTTTCAAGCTTGGCTCGATCGTCTATCGCTTCGAAGGTAATCACAACGTCGAAGCAGTCGCGCTCGATAACGGCGAGCACATCGAGACGGACATGGTTGTCGTCGGTGTGGGAGTGCGACCGGTTACGCAGTTTCTTGAAGGTGTGGAGTTGGACCAGGTGGGGGCCGTTGTTGTCGATTCGCGGCTGCGTGCCGCCGACGGACTTTTTGCTGCGGGTGATATCGCCAGCTTCCCCGATCCGCGCACGGGGGAGCGCGTGCGGATCGAGCACTGGCGTACAGCACAGCAGCAAGGACGGACGGCGGCACGTAATATGTTGGGACGCGACGTCGTATTCGATGGGGTCCCGTTCTTCTGGACGCGACAGTTCGACATCGGTTTGCTCTATGTCGGACACGCGACGTTGTGGGATGAGATAATTTACCGTGGCGATGTTAAGTCACAAGATTTCCTCGCTTTTTACGTGAAGAACAATCGTGTGCGTGCGGTGGCCGGAATGAATCGAGATGGCGAGATGGCTGCGGCAGAAGAGTTACTGCGGCTCGATCGCATGCCTCCGCGCGAGCAACTTCAGTCGAACGATGTGAGTCTTTTGGAAATGCTTCGGACGCCCGAGTTGATTCACGCCTGAGCAGTCGTTAGGATTGCAAGGCACCTCACTTGCGGAGTCGCCCAGAACTCCAAAACAACCTCCCGTTAGGAGTTTAAAATTATGGGAGTCGCAGCGTCCCCGATAGTCACGTTTCCGGGTTCTCGACATAACCAGCGTGTGCAACTCTTCTCTGGACTTGGACCAGAGGAAATGAGTCGCGTCGCGACGTACGCGCGCAGTCTGCGCAAAGAGCGCGGTGAGTTTATCTACATGCCCGGCGATCGCGCTGACTTCGTCTACATCCTGAAACGCGGCAGAGTGAAGCTTTCCGTGCTTTCCGAATCGGGCAAAGAGATTGCGATCGACATCATCCTGCCGGGTGAAATCTTCGGCGAGTTTGCGCTCGTTGACGAGTCGCAGCGCAGCAACATGACCCAGGCACTCGACGACGTATCGATGTGGGTTTTTTCAAAGCACGATTTTACGAAACTCCTCACGTCTCTGCCCCAACTGGCGTTGAGTTATATCAAGCTCGTTGGCGATCGCAGGCGGCGCATGGAGAAGAAGCTTTCTGACATCACATCAAAAGCCGTGTCGGGACGTATCTGCGAACTGCTGCACGAGCTTTCCACGAGTGCTGTTGAATCTGAAAGTGTTGCCCATGATTACATCGTGCCACTCACGCATCACGATGTTGCGAGTCTCATCGGCGCTGCACGTCAAACTACCACTACGGTCCTAAACGATCTGGAACGTCGCGGCATCATCGAGTTGGGCCGCGGCTGGATCCGCGTCAAACGTTTGAAAGAGCTTCAGACTTATGCAGGTCTGCTCTTCATTTTCTGTCTAAATATTTTTCAAGCCGGGTTTTTTACATTCGTGTCGCCGTGCTGACAGTCCACCGAAGACTCTTCGGACATGATGCGCTCCTCGTTTTGAGAGACATACGAAGGAGACTCACCGATCATGAAAAGTAAAACAAATTCAAAGTGGATACTCTGGCTTGCTGTCGTCACACTCGCGCTGATCACAGTGGCTGGTCTTAACTTCAACGCAAGCGTTTCCGCCGCCGGCGGTAGCGATCTTGGCACGTCACCATTCGACTTCAGTGATGCAGCGTATCGCGCACACGGCGTCGTTCCCGAGAACATCGTGCTGCGCGTTGGCACCGCGTCCCGCACCGGCGATTTCGTCGTCGATAACACCAACACCGATCCGAACCGCACAAACATTAGGACCATCGAAACCACACCCGGCACGACCGGCACGAGTGGTTTGACTTACGCGAACATCTTCGGCGTGCTCAACTTTACAAGCTTCGAGCACAATACCGCGGGCGCGTTGACTGCGCGCGGCCAGGCTGCGTTCGATACTGCCGAGCACTTTCGCGTTTTCATTTTCCCGAAAGCGTCGAACGGCTCAATCCTCGATCCGTTTCTTCCGAACAAACGTCAGGACAACGTCTTCGACACGCGCGATGGTTACTTCTCGAATGATCCGCTCGGCATGTGGCTCGCCGTTTGGGTGGTCTACACACCGAAGGCTTTCACGACTGAAGGACGCAAGGAACTCGATCCGATTGCTGCGGTCAACGGTCGTGATCTTGACGGCACACCGATCCTGACGAGCCCATCGCAGATCGACAATCTCGCGTCGAAAGGTCTTGTTGAGCTGCGCACACGTCCGGTTAACGACGGTGTGTTTCGTTGGGTCATCTGCCCGATTCCCGAAGATCCGCGCAACGGCTTCATTCGTCCGGATGCTTTCATTCGCGACGTGAAGCGGAGCGACGGCACGCCTGTTTTCCCCGCGCTCGGTAACAACTTCCGCTGTTTGCAACAGACCGGCGACTGGTGCGACTAAGCCAGTTTTAGCCACAAAAGGCACAAAAAGCACATAAGAAATGGGTGAAAACGTTTCTGTGCTTTGTGCCTTTTTGTGGCTGAAGGGCCTTCTGTGTTATTTAGAGGCGCATGCCGGATCAAAAACAATTTGCAGGTCGCGTGGCGATCGTTACTGGTGGGACGCGTGGAATTGGACGAGCGATCGCGCTCGAATTAGGTAGACGCGGTGCTGATGTCGCTTTCAATTATGCGAAGAGCGTGGAAGCGGCGGACAGTTTGACAGCAGAGCTCGAGGCGTTGGGCGTGCGCAGTTTGTCGGTGCAGTGCGACGTGGCGAGTACTGAGGCCGCAGCCGCGATGGTCCAACAAGTGAAAGACACTTTCGGACGCATCGATTTCCTCATCAACAACGCAGGGATCACGCGCGACAATCTCATCCTGCGGATGAAAGAAGATGATTGGGACCAGGTGCTCAACACTAACCTGAAAGGCTCTTGGAACTTCGCGAAGGCGGCGTTACGAACGATGCTGCGACAGGACACGGGCGGCTCGATCCTCAACATCTCTTCGATCAGTGGTGAAGTGGGAATGCCGGGGCAGTCAAACTACTCGGCGTCGAAAGCGGGCATGGTTGGACTCACGAAAGCTCTTGCGAAAGAGGTGGCGAGCAGAAAGGTCACCGTCAACGCGCTCGCACTCGGTATGGTCGCGACTGACATGGCGGGGAAGCTTGATGAGACTTACCAGGAAAAGATCCGCGAGCAGATCCCGCTTGGTCGCTTTGCGGAGCCTGATGAAGTCGCACGCATCGCGGCGTTTCTGTTGTCAGATGATGCTCGGTATATCACCGGGCAGGTAATCCAGGTTGATGGCGGGTTGGCTATGTAAAATTAGCCACAGATGAACACGGATTGAGTACGGATTTTATTTTATGCTTTTCACGTCGGTAGGCTTCGTGAACAAATTATCCGCGAAGCGCTGGTTGTATTGAACTGACTCGTAGTTGATCCGCGAGCTTTGCTTACCGTTGATGAAGTGGTCGACGACCCAGGGGGCGGTGACGCCGTCGATCGTGATCCATTTGAACAGCCGATCCTCTTCAGTCATCCAGACCATGTCGCCACTGTCCGGATCCTTCCGCTCGCGTTTGTAGATGATCTTCGCCGGCATCCCGTCGCGCGCGCTGAACTCATACTCGATCCACCAGTCATCAGGAAACACTAGACGGATCGTCTCATTGCGATTGCCGACACCAGCTTCGCGCCGGCCGACGTAAGTGATCTTGCCACCATCCTTCTTCCAGTAGCCGCGCAGGAGATACTCGAGACTCGTACGAATCGCCTGTTTGAAGTCTTCGACTTGTTGCGGCGTCTGGTCTGAGATCTTCTTTACTGAGCCATCAAACATCCAACCCGTGTCGCCGGTGTTTGTCTGGATCGTGCGAATGCCCGCGCCGGTAAACTCCGTGCGCTCGCGATCCGGATACGCGATGTAGTCGAGGAAGCGCGCGGGTATCTGCGAGATGCCATCTTTGAAGGTCGAATAGAAGCCCTTGCCGATGACTGTCTGGACGCCGAGATACTTTTGCCCGCCGAGTACTTCGACAGCGCGGTCCATGATCTGTTGCGACTTCTCGTCGACTGATGTCGATGGGGCAGGGGACTGCGCCAAGAGCAATGAGAGGATTAGAAGTAAAATCATTTGAACAAGATTTACAAGATTTTTTCAGGATTTGCAGGATTCATCTTGTGAATCCTGCAAAAATCCTGTCAATCCTGTCTAATTGAACTCGGGCTTGGGGCTGTCATCGGGCTTCACGATGATCTCGCCGTTCTCAACATCAACACGGAAACGTAACGCCGTTTTCCACAACCCGGTGATCGGAAGTTTCACCTTCTCATCGATGTGCCGCTTCAGGAAGCGCGCACCATAAGCGGTGTTGTAACCATTTTCAGTGAGAAGGTTAACCGCAGCCTCGGTCACTTCCACATACTTGCCTTGCCGTTCCATCTGCCGTCGCAGCTTGTCGAGGTAGAGCTTCGCGATCTGGCGAACCTCGTCCATCGTCAACGGTGAGAACACGACAATCTCATCTATTCGGTTCCGAAATTCCGGCGAGAACCTTTGTTCCGAAGCCTTCATCACTTCGTTCTTCACGGCGCGGAAGTCAGAAGCCGTCTTGGTGCCGAAGCCCAGAGGTTTCTCAAACTTCTTGAAGTTCTCCGAGCCGAGGTTCGAAGTCATGATGATGATCGCGTCTGAAAGATAAACTTTCTTGCCGCGCCCGTCCGTCAGCCAGCCTTCGTCGAAAGCCTGGAGAAACAGGTTCATCAAGTAAGGCGACGCTTTCTCAACTTCGTCGAGCAGCAGCACCGTGTATGGATTCTCGCGCAGTTGCTCGGTAAGGATTCCGCCTCGCTCCGAGCCGACGATGCCACGCGGCATTCCGATCAGCTTCTCGATACTGACGGTGCCGTCGCTGTACTCCGACATGTCGATGCGAACCATCTTCTCTTCGTCACCAAACATGAACTCGGCCACAGCTTTGGCCAGCTCCGTCTTGCCGACGCCGGTTGGACCAAGAAACAGCAGCACACCGTCGGGTTTGTAGTGCGACTCTTTCAGTGGACCTTTGTTTAGTCGTAGTCGTTGTGCAACTGCCTTGATCGCGTCCTTCTGGCCGATCACACGACGACTCAACATCGTTTCAACCATCGCAAAGCGATCGCCCGTGTCGCGGAAGATCATGTCGCGCGGAATACGCGACTCCTGCGAGATCACGTCGATGACGTGCTCAGGCCGGACGACCATCTTCTGCGGCTCGTTGATCTCGACCTTCACTGCCGCCGTGTCGAGCCAGCCGATGGCTTTGTCAGGCAGGTGCAGGTTGCGGATGTACTTCGGCGCCATTTCCAACGCGGTGTTGATGGCCTCGTCGGAGATCTTGACCGAGTAGTTTTTCTCGAGTCGCGGACGAAGACCGAGCAGGATTTCCTTGGTCTCGTTAATCGAGGGCTCGACAACCTTCACCATGCGGAAACGACGTGCGAGTGCTTCGTCGTCAGCGATGTATTCCTTGTACTCGGAAAGCGTAGTCGCGCCGATGATGCGCATCTCGCCGCGCGCGAGGGCTGACTTGAACATGTTGGCTGCATCGGAAGACGTGCCGAGTGCTGCGCCCGCACCGATGATCGTGTGTGCTTCGTCAATGAAGAGAATCAGGTTGTCGCGTTCTTTGACTTCGTCAATGATGCCCTTGATTCGTTCTTCAAACATGCCTCGCAGCATTGTTCCTGCGACGATGCCGCCCATTTGCAGTTGCACGATGTGCGACGCACGCAAGCGCGCCGGAACCTTCTCCGGTTCCAACTCGATCAAGCGCGCGAGTCCTTCGATCACCGCAGTCTTGCCGACACCCGGCTCACCAACGAGCATCGGCGAATTCGCACGCTCGCGATGACAGAGGATCTCGATGATTTGTTGTATCTCTTTTTCTCGTCCGATCGTGGGCGGAATCTTATCGGCTCGAGCAAGCCTGTTGAGTGAAACTCCGAAGTGTTTCAGGTAAGGCGGAAGCTCAAACTTCTTCCTGTTCAGCTCGTCTTCCTGTTCTCGTTTTTGCACCTGCGCACGCACGTTTTCCATGATCGCTTCAGGACTCGCACCCATGTTTCGCAGTACGTCAACGAACAGACTATCGTGACTGCTCAAAGCTTCAAAGATGTCTGTTGCTTCAATTGTCTTGCGGCCCTGCAACCGGGCCCGTTCCATTGCGCGCTTAAACAGGTCAGTCGTATCAGGGCCGATGCGAAATCCTTTTCCGACATGTTGCTGCCGGCTGTTGGTAAGGCGTTTCTCAATTGCCATTTTGACCACGACCGGGTCAAGCGATAATTCCCGCATCGTGGAGTTGAACATGTCAGGCTCCTCAACAGTTAGAGCCTGCAGAATGTGCTCCACGGATACGAAGTTTTGGTCACGACGGCGCGATTCATTCAACGCATGTTCGAGAATGCGCTGACCGCTGTCGGCAAATTTGTCTTTGTATGAACCTAAGTCAACCATATCTCTTTTACGATCGCGGCACTCGTTCTGATCAGCATTTGAGCGCCACAATTCACTCAACTTTCAAACAACTCGGCCCATCCAAGTTGCTGCACTTGGATGTCGCCAGCATAAGCGCCGTTGCGTTTCAATGCAATAACAATCCTGGCGAGCGCTCTGTTGCAAATTTGCTGCCGTTGTTCGCTACAAAAATGCACAAAAGGCACAAAATAGATTATTTCACCATTTGTGCCTTTTGTGCTTTTTGTGGCTAATAATCGTAATCATCACCGCCCGGCATCGGCGGGCCGCCCTTCTTCTTCTCCGGCAAGTCAGTCACAGCAGCATCAGTCGTAAGCAACAAACCTGAGATCGACGCAGCGTTCTGCAATGCAGTGCGTACAACTTTGGTTGGATCGATGATGCCCGCCGCGGCGAGATCTTCGAACTCGCCAGTGACGGCATTAAACCCTTTGTTTCCTTTCGACCGTTCGATTTCTCCAATGACCACCGCGCCTTCGATGCCCGCGTTTTCTGCAATTCTTCGGAGTGGCTCCTGCAATGCACGCTGCACGATTTTCACACCCGTACGAACGTCCGGATCCTCATGATCGTGATTCTCGAGCACCCGCGCCGCTCGCAGCAGGGCAACGCCGCCTCCGACAACGATTCCTTCCTGCGCCGCAGCCTTGGTGGCATTCAATGCGTCTTCAACACGCATCTTGATCTCTTTCATCGCGGTCTCAGTGGGCGCGCCGACTTTCACGACCGCAATACCACCGGCAAGTTTCGCGAGTCGCTCCTGGAGCTTCTCGCGATCGTACTCAGACGTTGTCTCCTCGATCTGTTTGCGAATCGTGGCTACACGACCCTGGATCGCTCTGCTATCGCCGCCGCCTTCTACAATCGTCGTCGACTCCTTGTCGACAATCACACGTTTGGCAGTTCCGAGATCCTGGAGCATTACTTTCTCCAACTTGATGCCAAGATCTTCAGTGATGACATTCCCGCCCGTCAGGATCGCGAGATCTTCGAGGATCGCTTTGCGTCGATCACCAAACGCCGGTGCTTTCACTGCGCACACTTTGATCGTACCGCGCAGTCGATTGACGACGAGCGTCGCAAGCGCATCGCCTTCGATATCTTCAGCAATGATCAGCAGTGCACGTCCGGCGCCGGCGGTCTGTTCCAGGAGGGGCAGCAGGTCGCGCATGGCGGAGATCTTCTTCTCGTAGAGCAGAATGTACGGCTCGTCGAGAATCGCTTCCATGCGATCGGGGTTCGTCATGAAGTAAGGCGACAAATAACCGCGATCGAATTGCATGCCCTCGACGATGTCGAGCTCCGTATTCAACGTCTTCGATTCTTCGACAGTGACGACGCCGTCTTTGCCGACCTGGTCCATCGCTTCGGCAATCAGTTGTCCGATTGCGCGATCGTTGTTGGCGGAGACGCTCGCGACGTTCGTCAGGTCTTCCTTGCTTTTGACCTTCTTCGACATGCGCTCCAGCTCCGCGACCACTTGTTCGGTCGCGAGCTGAATACCGCGCTGCAAAGACATCGGGTTCGCGCCGGCGGCGACGTTCTTCACGCCTTCACGAAAGATCGCCTGTGCGAGGACGGTCGCGGTGGTGGTGCCGTCGCCCGCCTTGTCGTTGGTTTTGACGGCGACTTCGCGGACCATTTGCGCGCCCATGTTTTCATAACTGTTCTTGAGCTCGATCTCTTTGGCGACAGTGACGCCGTCTTTCGTGATCACTGGCGAGCCAAACTTCTTGCCCAGAACAACGTTGCGACCTTTTGGTCCAAGGGTCACGCGCACCGCATTCGCAAGCACGTCCACGCCCTGAAGCATCGCGTTGCGTGCTTCTTCTCTAAACTTCAGCTCTTTTGCCGGCACTCTGTTTTCTCCTCAACTAAGATTTCTCTGCGCAACCTCTGCGTTCTCTGCGTCTCTGCGGTTAATAAACCAAGATCACCGCAGAGACGCAGAGAACGCAGAGGTTGCGCAGAGAAGAACTATTACTGCTCTGTCGCTTCTCGGGCCTGTTTCATTGCGCGTCCGACTTTCACGCGCGCCGGTCGCAGCAGCCGGTCGCCCATTCGGAAACCGCGACTATATTCCTCGATTACCTTTCCGTCCATCTCGCCGCCTGTATCTTCAGTGTCCACGGCTTCATGCAGCTCGGGATTGAACTCTTCACCGACAGACTGGATCGGCTCCACGCCCGCGCTCGTTAACGCCGCTTCGAATGTCGTGGCGATACTGCGAATGCCTTCGAGAATCGTTTCGCGAGGTGCGTCCGCAGATGCCGCTGCGCGGTTTAAGTTATCGAGTGCAGGCAACAATGACGCGATGAACTTCGCCTTCTCGGCGGTTGCGCGCTCGTCCGCCGAACGATTCAAACGCTGTCGTGTTTCGTCAGTCTCGCGTTGCAGTTGTTGGCGTAGCTGATCGAAACGTGCCTGGACTTCCTGCACCTGTCTCTCCGCAGTCTTCGTGCGCTCTTCGAGCTCCTCAACATACTTCGGCTTGAGGTTTGGCTGTTCAGCTTCCGTGCTGGCGCGTTCCGTTCCTTCGTCGTCGAGATTGATGCGACGACGATCCGTCACCCTTACCTCGTTCTCATCTTTAGACATCATCCGTCCCCATCCGTGTTTATCTGTGGTCTAACTGACCTTGATATCGATCCTCTTCGGCTTCTGCTCAGTACGCTTCGGCAGGCTGATCTGCAAAACACCGTCTTTGTATTCCGCCGCGATCTTCGCCTGGTCGACCGAGCCTGGAACGCTGTACGTCCGCAAAAACTTTCCGCGCGGTCTTTCACTACGATGTTGCCGCGACTCCGAAACCTCGCGCACGCCTTTCACAACGAGCCGGTTATCGTCCGTTTCGATTTCCAAAGCATTACGATCGATTCCCGGCAGGTCGATCGCGATCAAGTATCCGGACTCAGTTTCGTAGATATCGGAAGCAGGCGTCCAATCCGCGCGTTCGAATTGGTCGCCTGCGCCGGCATCGGCCTGACTGCGCCTTTGTGTGGCGTCTTCAAAAAGCCTGTTCATTCGATCCTGCAGGAGGACTAAATCCTGCAAAGGGTTCCACTGTTGTGACATGTTTTCTAAACTCCTCAAGCGGTCGCAAACGCCGCGTCAGTCTTAAATTCCATCGCATCGCCATTCGCCGACACTCTCACGGTCTGCCCGGGCAGGATTTCCCCCTGCAGGAGTTTTACCGCCAGCGGGTTCTGAATCAGCGACTGAATAGCGCGCTTCAAAGGTCGCGCACCGTACGTCGGATCGTAACCTTCGCGCATCAAGAGCTCTTTGGCCGAAGGTTCCAACACGAGCGAGACGTTTCTTTCATTTAGCATGGCGACCAGGCGCTCGAGCTGCACGTCGATGATCTTCCCGATCTGTTCACGTGAGAGCTGGTGAAAGACGACGATGTCGTCGATACGATTCAGAAACTCCGGCTTGAAGTGCAGCCGCAGCTCCTGAATGACAGCTTCACGCACCTGCTTCTCGTCGCCTTCGGCCGCCTGTATCTCACGCGAGCCGAGGTTCGAAGTCATGATCAAAACGGTGTTCTTGAAATCAACCGTTCGACCTTTCGAGTCTGTCAGTCTTCCGTCGTCGAGAATCTGCAGCAGCACGTTGAAAACGTCCGGATGCGCTTTCTCGATCTCGTCGAACAGAATCACTGAATACGGACGGCGGCGCACTGCTTCCGTAAGCTGTCCACCTTCATCATATCCAACGTATCCCGGCGGCGCTCCGATCATGCGCGCGACTGCGTGCTTCTCCATGTACTCCGACATATCCAGCCGCACCATCGCTCGCTCATCGTCAAACAGAAATTCCGCCAGCGCGCGAGCCGTCTCGGTCTTACCAACACCGGTTGGACCAAGAAAGATGAACGAGCCGATCGGACGATTCGGATCCTGCAAGCCCGCGCGTGCACGCCGCACCGCATTCGAGACGGCCGCGAGTGCTTCTTCCTGTCCGATCACGCGATTGCCGAGACGATCTTCCATCGTCACCAGCTTCTGCATCTCGCCTTCGAGCATGCGCGAGACGGGGATGCCGGTCCACTTGGCGACGACTTCAGCGACGTCTTCTTCGTCCACCTCTTCCTTCAGCATCACGCCGTCCTGCTGGAAGTTCGCGAGCTTGTCCTGGTCGACTTTCAATCGTTGCTGGAGCTCGGGAATCTTGCCGTACTGGATCTCAGACGCACGCGCGAGCTCGCCGTTGTTACGGGCCTGGTCGAGCTGGAAACGAAGCTGTTCGAGCTCGGCTTTCGCAGCGCGAATGTGATCGATGGCTTCTTTTTCAGACTGCCACTTGGCTTTCATGCCCGCTGAAGTTTCCTTCAGATCGGCAATCCGCTGCTCGATCTCCCGCAAGCGCGCTTTCGACTTCTCGTCTTCTTCTCTCTGCAACGCCTGGCGCTCGATCTCGAGCTGGATTATTTCGCGCTCGAGTTGATCGATCTCCTGCGGGAGCGAATCGATCTCGATGCGCAGCCGCGAAGCTGACTCGTCAATCAAGTCGATTGCTTTGTCAGGCAGAAACCGGTCTGTGATGTAACGATTTGAAAGCGTCGCCGCGGCGACAATCGCAGAGTCTTTGATACGAACGCCGTGATGGACTTCGTAGCGCTCTTTCAAGCCACGCAGGATGGCGATCGTGTCTTCGACCGTCGGCTCACCAACATAGACCTGTTGGAAGCGACGCTCGAGCGCGGCATCTTTTTCGATGTGTTTCTGGTATTCGGCGAGTGTGGTCGCGCCGACGCAGCGCAGCTCACCACGAGCGAGCGCAGGCTTCAACATGTTCGACGCGTCGATCGCGCCTTCAGCAGCGCCGGCGCCGACGAGTGTGTGCAGCTCGTCGATAAACAGAACGATCTGGCCCTGCGCGCTCTCAATCTCTTTCAGCACTGCTTTCAAGCGATCTTCAAACTCACCGCGATACTTCGCGCCGGCGAGCATTGATCCGAGATCGAGTGCGACGAGTCGCTTGTTGCGCAACGTTTCAGGCACATCGCCTGAGATAATTCGTTGCGCGAGTCCTTCGACGATCGCAGTCTTACCAACCCCAGGCTCACCGATCAGTACCGGATTATTTTTTGTTCTACGCGAAAGGACCTGGATCGTGCGGCGAATCTCGTCGTCGCGGCCGATCACCGGATCGAGTTTTCCTTTGCGTGCGGCTTCGGTCAGGTCGCGCGCGTACTTCGAAAGTGCCTGGTAGTTTTGTTCGGCGTTCTGGTCCGTGATGCGTGAGCCGCCGCGCATCTGCTCGATCACCTTGAACAGATCGTCGCGCGCGACGCCATGCTGGCGGAGAATCTTGCCGGCGTCGCCGTCCTTCTCTTCAGCGATCGCAAGCAGCAGGTGCTCGGTCGAGATAAACTCGTCCTGCATCTGGTCTGCTTGTTTTTGCGACGCAGTAAAGATCTGCGTCATGCGCGTGCTGAAGTATTGCTGCCCGCCCTGTACACGTGGAAAACGCGCTACCGCTGCCTGCGTGTCATTGAGAATGACAGCGACGTTAGCGCCGAGCTTGCCGAGTATTGGTCTGACAATACCTTCGGGTTGTTCGAGCATCGCGACGAGCAGGTGCTCCGGCTCAACCTGCTGGTGCTGGTTGCGCTCGGCGAGCTCAATCGCGGATTGAATTGCTTCCTGCCCGCGTAGTGTGTACTTATCTAAACGCATAATGATGAACTAAAAACCTTGGCCAGGATTCACAAGATTTTTCAGGATTTACATGTAAATCTTGTCTAATCATGTGAATCTTGTAGAACGATTACCTCTTGTACCAAAGCCCCCAAAAGAAATCGAACGGGCTCGACATTCGCATCCCAAACTGCGACGAGCCCGCTCGCGTTTTACCAATCCGTCAAAGCCTTACCGCCCGCCACTGGCTTCTTTCGCTTTTCCACTTTCGGCGGTCGTTTCGATTGTCTTCTGCGTGGCGCCGGCACCCGTGCCGGTCACCTGAATGCGACGGGCCTTCGTCTCTTCTCGTTTCGGCAACGTCACGCGCAACACGCCGTTGTTGTATTCGGCAGTCGCTCCCTCAGCGGAGACTGTTTGCGGCAAAGTGAAAGAACGTGTGAAGGCGCCATACGAGCGCTCGACTCGATGGTAGTTGTCAGTCTCATCCGTCTTTTCAAACTTTCGCTCACCGCGGAGGGTAATGACATTGTTCTCGATGGAGAGGTCGAAGTCTTCCTGCTTCATCCCGGGAAGCTCGGCCTCGAGGACGATCTGGTCCTTGTTCTCATAGATGTCGACGCTGGGCGCCCATGCGCCACGTCCGATGCCCTCATCGTCGAAGGCACGGGTCAGGTTGGTCGAGAACAAGCGATTCACTTCTTCCTGTAAGGTCCGCAGGTCGCGGAATGGATCGTAGCGAACAACAGTCATGGGTCTCTTCCTCCTAATAATCCTTGTTATATAGACTCAGTACCTAGCTGAGCGTGTGAGCATAATAAAGGTTGAGTGTAGCTTTGTCAACTCCTAAAATTAGCCACAAAAGGCACAAAAAGCACAAAAGTATTTCTGAATGGGGGTTGGCCTTTATTTTGTGCTTTCTGTGCCTTTTATGGCTAAATTCCGAAGAAGCGCTTGATGGAGGAGAGGATTCCGGCGGAGGAGTGGGTGCTGGTGGCGGCGTCTTCCGATTGCGAGGCGAGGCCCTGGCGTCGCTCGGCCATAATAAAACTGAGGGATTCGACGAGATCCGGGTTCGTATCGAACACCCGCTTCATCGCAGCGTGGCCGATTTCGAGGACCTCAGTCTCTTCGAGCGCAAGGACGTTCGCGGTCCTCGGCTCACCTGTAAACAGCGCCATTTCACCAAAGAAATCGCCTTCGTTGAGGGTCGCGACCGTCCGCGGGCGTCCATTTTCGCTGACCTGGACCCGGACCTTTCCTTTATGAACTACAAACATGGACGAGCCGGGGTCGCCGGCACGGATCACGGTCTCGCCGGGTGCGAAGACGTGCCTGACTGCGGCCTGCGCCAGCATCGAGGTCTCATCCGCAGATAACGGCGCGAAAATATCGACCGCCGACAGCCGCTCAACGACCGCACCGCCGTCGCCGTCGCGCTGGGCGTTCCGGCCCGGACGCTCGACGTAGAGTGTCCGCGTGGGAAACGCGAAATTCAGGCCAGCGCGGCGGAACGCGTACCAGATCCTTTGCCGAATCAGCGCGTCCGTATCGTTGTACTTGGCGTAATCCACAAGCCAGTATTTCACTTCATAATCCACGCCGTTATCGCCAAGGTTCCTGATACGGACGATCGGCGCAATCTTATCTGAGACATTGTCCGTTTCCCGCACCGCTTCTCGAGCGACGTGAATCGTCTTCGCGGGCGAATCGGTGTAGAGCGTATTAAAGAGGACAAGCCGCGCGTTCAGATTGTCGCGCGGGCAGACTTCAATCGGCTCCTTCGCGGCATTGCTGTTCGCGATCAGCACGACGTGATTCGTGAATGTCCTTATCTTTATAGCGCGCCAACTGATCTCCTCGACGACGCCCGTGTGCCGTTGCGCGCCCACCGTGATCACGTCGCCAACCTGGAACGGCCGGTCTGCCTGCAAAGAAATTCCCGCGAAGAAATTGCCGAGAGTGTCTTGTAACGCGAGACCGAGGATCACGCCGAAGATCGCCGAGGTCGTGAAGAGCGCTCCGAGGTTGACCTCGGGAAAGAGGAACGTGAACGCGATCAGAAACAGGATCGTGAACGCGACGATCGTGAAGATGTTGCGAATGAGTGTCGGCGCGTCGATTCGTTTGAGTTGGTATGCGAGACCGAAAAATAGCGCGTTGAGCGCGCGGACGAACAGGTAGGCGATGATGCCGATCAGGAACAGCTTGACTACTTTGACGATCGTGTCGGCCGATGGCGATGGACTCGCGCCCATCCGGTGCTGTAGCAGCGCTGTGACCTCGGCGTCGAACGACCAGAAGAGGTACGCCGCGAGGAGCGCGGCTGCCGAAGCCGCGAGGAAGAGAATGAGTTTGTTAGTAGAACGAGGACGGACCATTCGTGTCATCCGAGTTCATTTGTGGCCGAACAACGCAGGAAACAGACTGATTAGTATAAAGAGGAGCGACAGAATCGTCACGAGAATTGCTGTCAGCCACGCGGCAATATTATAGAGCGGCCCGTTTACGTACCGGCCCATCACCTCGCGATCGTTCACGAGTCGCAGCACGGCGAAGAGCACGATCGGCAGCAGCAGGCCGTTGATCACCTGCGTCACGAGCAGCACGCGAATGAGCGGCAGGTTCGGCACGATCGCGATCGCCGCGCCGACAGCCACCAGAAAAGTAAACGTTCCGAGGAAGATCGGCGCCTCACGAAAACTGCGCGAGACGCCTTTCTCAAAACCGAGAGCCTCGCTGATCGAGTACGCGGTGGCTATCGGTAAAACGCCGGCCGCAAGCATTGAAGCGCCGAGCAGCCCAATCGCAAACATTGTCTGCGCATATCGTCCGGCGAGTGGTCGCAACGCATGAGCCGCGTCCGCGGCGCTCGAGATCTGAATGCCGGCCTTGTGAAGTGTCGCTGCAGTCGAGACGACGATGAAAAACACGATCAGGATCGCGAAGATCGTTCCGACCCAGACGTCCAGCTTCGTCTTTAAATAATCGTCAGGCGTCACTCCTTTTTCGACCACCGACGATTGAACGTAGACCTGCATGTACGGCGAGATCGTCGTACCAATCACCGCCACAAACGTGAACAGGAACGCTTGTTCGAACTTGAATTCCGGGCGGACAAGCCCGACCGCCACCGCGCTCCAATCCGGCCGCGAGAGAAATGCGGAAACGATGTAACCCAGAAACACGAGCGACATTAATAAAAAGGCCCGCTCGACTCGCTTATAAGAACCTTTAACGATAAGAAACCAGACGAGGATGGCAGCCAGCGGCACGGAGACGTAGTGCGAAACGCCGAACAGCTCCGACGCTGCGGCGATGCCGATAAACTCCGAGACCGTCACGCCCGCATTCGCGACGAGTAGCGCCAGCATGATGAGCGCCGTCCAGCGCACACCGAAACGCTCGCGAATCAGATCCGCGAGACCTTTGCCGGTGACGGCGCCCATGCGCGCGCACATCTCCTGGACGATACCGAGACTGATCGTGATGGGAATAAGGATCCAGAGAAGTGAATAACCGAAGTCAGCGCCGACTGAAGCGAAGGTGGCAATGCCGCCGGCGTCATTGCCGGCATTGGCGGTGATCATTCCCGGGCCGAGGATGGCGAGGTAAGCGAGCAGGCGCCGGCGGCGTGCCACCGTTTGGCGCAAACGACGTCCGGCAGCTCGCACTGCTGCTCGCGGTTCTGCCACTTTGCTCATCATCTTTCATGATTACCATGAAGTTTCACCACGGATTTTACGGATTTATCAGCGGATTTTATCCGTGAAATCTGTGGTTAAATATACCTACCCAAAGAGGCGCGGCAAGCGCTGCCGCCAATCCTTTGGTAGCAAAATCTCCATCGCGTCATCGACAGTGATGATGCCGAGTATATCTCCTGACTCGTCGATTACGGGAAGCGCCAGCAGGTTATATTCTGCAATCCGCTGCGCGACCTCCTTCGCGGACTCTTCGGCTTCGGCTCGTTGAAACTCAGTTCGCATGACGCTCTCGAGCGGCATCGACGGATCCGCGAGGATCAAACTCCGCAACGCGATCACGCCAACGAGTTTCCACGATCCTTCTTCCTCGACGACGTAGAGGTAGTAGATCATGTTTGGCGTTTCGGCCATCTCACGCAGACGCGCGAGTGCTTCACCCACTGTGAGGGCGCGTGGCAGCGAGACGAACTCAGTGGTCATCAACCCGCCTGCGGTGTCATCTTCGTATGGAAGCAGCTCCGCGACGTCAGCCTGCTCGTCGTGTTCCATCAGACCGAGCAGCTCTTCCGCCTTGTCTTCGGGAAGATCGCCGAGCACGTCGGCTGCTTCGTCAGGCGACATCCATTCGAGAATGTCGGCGGCGCGCTCCTGGTCCATGTCGCCGAGTATGCGCGCCTGGCTTTCGGCGGGCATCTCTTCGAGTGTTTCGGCTGCGGTTTCATCGTCGAGCGCTTCGACCACTTCGGAGCCGTGATGATAAGAGAGTGCTTCGGCGAGCCGTGCGATCTCGACCGGATGCAGACGCGCGAGCTTGTCGCTCGATGATTTCAACTGCACGGTCGCGGCGTCAGTGGCGAGGTAACCGACGTCGGCCCAGTCAAGAACTTCAACAGGTTTTCTTGAACCGGCAAATCCCGCGGGCGCGAGTCGTCGCCAGAGTCCTTGAAGACTCACATCCGCGCCCGTCACGCGCCACTCGCCCGCGGCCTCGATGATCTGCACGTCGTTGACGCGCACTACGCGTTTGCCGTCGACGTCGATGAGTTGTTTATCGAGCACGTCACGCGCGAGGAGGACTTCACTTTCGCGACGCACGAACGGACGGAGGTCGAGGATGTCTGAATTGAGCCGCACGCCGTTCTGACTCAACTGCGTGATGCGCCAGCGTGAGAGAAAAAAGTCGCGGCGTCGATAACGTGCGACAAGGCCCGTGACCGGCGGATGATCCTCTTCGCCGAGTCGCACGATCACGTCCTTCACAGTAGCGACACGCAACCCCTCGAGGTCGCGTATCGGCCGACCTAAAACCTGCGACAAGTAGAGCATTGCCGCATAATACAGTAGCCACAGATAAACACGGAAAAGACGGATCAGCGCTGATCCGTCTTTTCCGTGTTTATCCGTGGCTATGACTCCAGCAGAGTTATGGCGCGTTCGAGCGCGCGGTCGTGACGGGAGTAGATATCGGAGCGGGTAAGGGAATTAAATATGTCGGGCTTGATGCCGGCGCCTTCGAGTCGCACACCGCCCGCAGTCTTATAGTCAAACTCACTGACATCCAGCACACCACCGTCAGGCAATGCGTGCCGGCTACGAATCGCGAGCACGCAACCACACGTGCCACTGCCGATCACCTGGGCACGTCCCTTCGTCTGCAACGCCGCCGCTAAAATCTCAGCCGCACTCGACGTGTTCTCACTCGTCAACACAACCAACGGCAACTTGATCGGCACCGCTGCCGGACTGCGCCACACTCGCTTCGCAAACGTTTGCAGCTCAAACGAAGCACCGGAACGATCAGCAAACCTGCCGAGGTTCGTGCCTTCATCAAGAAACAGCGACGCTACATCAGCCATCGCCTCCGCATCACCACCACCATTGCCACGCAGATCTAAAACGATTCCTTCAGCGCCATCGAGAACTTCGGCCAGGTTTTTCGAAAAATCGATCGCCACGCTTTGCGTGAACGCATCGAGCCGGAGAATCGCGATCTTTCCCTTGCGCTGGTTGTTGAATCCGAGATTGCGCTGGCTCCAGTAACGTTGAAGCACAGTCGACTTCTGGTTTCCGTTGCGATTGATCCATCCGATCTTGACGCTCGTGCCTGATGGTCCATCGAAGAGGTTGGCAATAACTCGATGACGAATGTTCCCTTCGTCCACTAAACCAGCGTTGCGCATGCGCTGCGCGACAAACTGCGCAACCGGAACATCGTCAACACTCGCGATCACATCGCCTTGCTTGATATCAGTCTTCGACGCTGCTGAGCCCGACTCGATCTGTATCACTGTCGGCGCGCCTTCGACCTCACGAACAGTCAACCCGACAGTCACAAACCTCGGGCTCCACCAGTCAAACTTTTCATCAGGTGAATAAACTCGCGTGTGCGCGTCGCGGAGTGAAGCAATCATCTGTCGCAGGACATCGTAAAACTCCTGCGCGTTGCCGGCGCGTGCTGCTGCAGGTCGAAACGTTGTGCGCTTTGCCTGCCAATCGATCCCATGAAACTTCGGATCGTAGTAACGCTCCTGAATCGTTTCCCAAACGTCATCAAACACCGTGAGGCGACCTTCGACTGTTGCTGTCGAAACGAGTGTCGAGTCGTCGCGAGCTGCGCGCGCAACCGCGAGTTGCGAAACTACGAGAGCGATCAGGAGAACGACAAACGAGGAATTTCTGACAGCGCGGTTTCTTCCCATCTCTACCTCTGTAACTCGGGGGGTGGCTTGCGAAAGTTATAGCGCAGCATCACGCGCATCGGGATCGGCGTTCCGTTCTTCATTGCCGGGAAGAAGTGCAATTGACGAACTGTCGCCACCGTCGATTCGTCGAGGCCGAATCCGGCCCAACGAACAATCTGTACTTCACCAACTTCGCCGTCTGCGCCCACATCGACAACGACGTCGACAGTCGCTTCAGCATCGGCGCGAGCAGCGGTCTGCGGGTATTCAGGTCGCAGCCGTCGATACGGTCGCGGTGCGCGCAGGCCCTGAGACTCGGCGGCCTTTTCGTCTTCAGGCGCTTCCTCGATTACGGCTTCGGCGGCGGTTGTCAAAATGGTTCGTTGCATACGCTCGTCGTCGTGACTCTTCTTTATTACGGCGATCAGACGTAGAGACTGGGCGTTGTCCGAGAGATACTGTGACAGCCGTACTTCCGCTTTGGTTGCTTCGGCGTCTGCAAAGCTTGGTCGCTCCCATAATAGTAAACGACCCGTGCGCGCGCTCACCAAAAAAATCGTGCAGTACGACTCGAAATAAACCGGAGTTTCGAAAGATGAGCGACGGAGCGTTTGTGCGTCGCCGAGGATGTAGAACTCGGTGGCCAGGGTTGCGCCGAGATCGCGTGCTTCAGTGATAGTCAAGTTCAAAGAGCCGGTGTAACCGATGCCTTTCGCAGCCGCGCGACTCAGATCGGGGTCGGCAATAGTTACGTCTCCGGTTGCGCGAAGTTTAGTACGGAGTGTCTCCGCCGTCTGTTTCGCAATCGGACTTGCTCCAAAATCCAGCACACTCAAAACCGGATTCTGACTTGCTCGCGCTTGCGAGCCCATCAGGATTAGTGCCACAAGAGCAACAACTGTAGGGGTGGCCCTCTGTGGCCACCCGTGCGCGGAACCACGCACGGGCGGCCACGGAGGGCCGCCCCTACAATTACGCCTGAACACGCAAAGCGTTACCACGGTGGTATAGCTCGTAGACTTCGTTCTTCACGTCTGCGGGGAAGCACACGCGATGCAGCTCGTACGCGTGTTGTAGCCCCTTCACGACATTACTTACCTCGCTGATCTCCCGAATCTGTGGCGACGCATACCCGCTCTCCACGTAGATGTGTGTCTTCGGTTCCGATTTCTCCGTCTCGTAATAACCGTAATACGGCACATCACTCGCACGATCCTCGATGAAGTAATAATCCGGATCAAACCCGGCGCGCGCGACTGTCTGCCGCGCCGTCACCAAAAACTCAGCCTGCTGGTCCTGCGGCATATCAAGATCGATCGCTTTAAACATACGCCGCGAAATAAACCGACGACTCAGATCACTCAAGACCGCATCACCAGACTTCTGCCATTGCTTGATATGAAACACGAAATCGGAATCATCAACCTGCATGTGATCGCTAACCGTTAGCGTCTCGCGTCGCAGTATCTTCTCGAAAGCAGTTCCCGGCGCATGCCACACTTCTTTGCCACAGTCCAACAACTCGAGCGCACGACGAATGATCGAGCGCAACACCGCCTCTGCCGATCGCAACGTGCGATGAAAGTAGACCTGGCGAAACATGTAATAACGTGCCTGCAGGTATTCCTCGACTGCATAGATCCCACGCGCCTGTACGTAAACGCGATCCGCAGCTTCATCGATCGCAAGCGCATTGATGATCCACTCGAGATCGTAGATGCCATACTTCGCCCCCGTCATGAGCGAGTCGCGCAAAAGGTAATCCATTCTGTCGACGTCGAGCTGTGACGAGACGAGTTGGGCCAATGCTGCCGGTTGAAACTTTCCTTCGATGATCGAAGCTACTTTGAGCGGCAAGTCACTCGAATGCGATCGCAACCGCTCTCCGATCTCAGTTTGCTCATCGAGGATCACTTGCACGGTCCAACGCTCGTGATGGAAGTTAAGCACCTTCTCCATCACGTGTGAGAACGAGCCATGGCCCACGTCATGAAGCAGCGCGGCTGCGCGTGCAGCAACGCGATCTTCAGGAGCGATCGCATAAGTTTCACCGAGACGATCGAGCACGCGCGTCATGAGATGAAACGCACCGAGTGAATGAGTGAAGCGTGAATGTTCAGCGCCTTGATAGGTGTATAGACCAAGACCGAGTTGCTTGATGCGACGCAGGCGCTGAAACTCCGCGGCGTCGATCAAGCGCATCATCAACTCGCCTTCATCGGAGTCCGTTTGCAGACGGATGATGTTGTGAACTGGATCGCGATAGATGCGTTCAGGCATTGAGCGAATCTTAACAGAGAGATGAGCGCCCCGATGCCCATTTGCGGTTGAAATTTCTGGATTTTCCCATTTTTTTGGATTTGAACCGTGTGACCAACGGGGTTAACGCGCCGAATACTTAGAGAATCCCGAAATTGGCACGTGGGCATGGCATTTGCCAAAAGTGCGCCGGACGAGGCCTCTTTTAAGCCGCTCGTTTTAGGAATTCTTTCGGTGCTGCCAATAAAAAGGGAGTTTTTTCACAGGAGGGGGCAGCACCTTTGTCCAGTTCAAGAAAGGAAAGCAGAAAATGAAGAATGTTTTTAAGTTTATTGTCCTGTCGGCACTTCTGATGTCATTCGCGCTATTTGCTGGTAGCGTGTTTGCGCAGACGTCGACGACAGGTTCAATTGAAGGATCGGTCAGCGACACCACCGGTGCGGCCGTTCCTGGAATCTCCGTCAGGGTCACGAGCCCGAATTTGATTTCGGCTCAGACGGCTACCACCGATGAGAGTGGCCGTTACAAGATCCTGAACCTTCCTCCGGGAAAATATGCTGTTTCAGTTGAAGCTGATAAAGGATTTGCCAAGTTTGAAAAAAGCGATGTTGAGGTAAATCTTTCCCGAACGACCTCGGTCGAAATTTCACTTCAACCAGCGGGTGCTCAGGCGAGTGTGACGATTACCGACACCGCCGGCGCTGCTGTTGACGTTAGCGGCACGACCACTGGATCGAACGTTTCGTCCGATCAGTTTTCAAACTTCCCGACGCAGCGCACTGTGCAGGGCCTCTACACGATCGCTCCCACAGTTACACGTTCAGGTTTGCGCGATGCCACCGGCCGCGACCGAGACCCCTCGGTGGCTGGTGCTTCGGGTCCTGAGAACAACTACATCCTCGACGGTGTGAACACGACTGACCCCGCGTTCGGTGGTTCAGGTGCGAACCTCCCGTTCGAGTTTGTGCAGGAAGTGGAAATCAAGACCGGTGCGTATGGTCCGGAATACGGAAGATCGACCGGCGGTATTTTCAACGTTATCACCAAGAGCGGTGGCAATGAATTTCACGGCGACATCTTCGGCTATGGCACGACCAAAGGCCTGGTTCGCGAAGTGAAGAACTTCCCGTTCACCGGTTCCGCTGCGAACGGCTTCTCAGAAGTCGACCTCGGCGGCGACATCGGTGGTCCGATCGTGAAAGACAAGCTTTGGTTCTTTGGTGCTTTCAATCCACAGAAGCGCAAGAATTACTACCTGACCCAAACGTTCCACACGCCCGTGGAAAACGACGTAACGATTCCGTTCTACGCCGGCAAGATCACATGGGCCATCAATGGGCGTAACACCTTCACGGCTTCGACGTTCGGCGATTTCACAAAGATCGACGGCTTCCTGGCCACCGCAGCCCTGAACAACATCAATGGTTTCGGCGATGACATCACGGCTTTCGAAGGACGTCAGGAGACTGGTGGACACAACTACGCATTCCGTCTCAACTCAACGATCACGAACACGTTCATCGCTGAGATCTCCGGCGGTCTGCACTACCAGAGAGCAAACACGATCCCGCGCGCAATCGATCGTTCACTCGTCACCGACAACTTTGCGGTGTTGAGAGGCGGCTCGGTGCTCGTTCCGACGCAGACTGGTGTTAACTTCGGCGGCGGTACTGGCTTCCTCGATTTCGTTGACGGTCGCGGTGGCTCATTGCAGCGCAACTTCGTACGTGGTCCCGGCTTTGGTCTGTTCTCAGATCAAAAACGAAACCGCTATGAGGTGAACGCGCACATGCAGAACATCATTGGCGGCAGCCACACGGTGAAGTGGGGTTTTGAGTTCAATCAGAACAAATACGACATCGACACCCGCTCCAGCGGTCCGGCGGTTACCTACGCGTTTACGCCGGGTGCGGTGAATGCTGACGGTACGCCATTGAGAAATACAAATGGCAACTCGAACGAAACCAACGGTTCGCGCATTACGAACAACTGGCTGGTATGCACGGTTATCAGCAATGCGATTACGTGTCCGAGTGCCGCGGGCGTTGCTCGCGCCCAGGCTATTCCTGGCGCGACACTGGCAGCATTGGGCTTGACGGTAAATCCAACTGCCACCGCTATCACGACAGCACAAGCGTTTGGTAATCCATTCATTATCCGGAATACCACTCGCGTTCGTGACTTCCAGCTTACCGGCGGAACCTACACCAACGTGGAAAGCTTCTACGTCGGCGACGACTGGAAATTCGCCAAGAACTTCCAGCTCAGCTTTGGTGTCCGTTGGGATTACCAGCAGTCGTACGGTAACGACAACAGCACCTACCTGAAGTTCAACAACTTTGACGACAACGCTGCGCCGCGCTTCGGCTTCATCTGGGACTTCACCGGAAAAGGCCGCGGCAAGTTGTTTGCTAACTACGCGCAGTTCATCGAAGCCCCGATTCCGCTAGACGTCAACGTCCGCGCAGGCGGCGGCGACGTGCAGACGGACAAGAACTTCAACGTCAACAGACTGAATGCACCGGCAGGCGCTTTGATCGTTCCGGGCGTCAGCACCGGAGCCACCAATCTGGGCTCTGATGCCACACCGGCCGATCCAGGCCTGAAGCCGCAGAGCATCCGTGAGTTCACGTTCGGCGCCGAGTACGAAGTCGGCGGCGACGTCACGATCGGAACCCGCGGTATCTACCGTGCAATGGTTAACGTCATTGAAGACGGTTCATTCGATGACGGCGACACCTACTTCATCTTCAACCCGGGCCGGCTCGGACCAGGCACGACTGAAGAAAACGCCTGCGCTGGTGACCCGGCGACTGGTCGTGCTCCTCAGTGCTTTGGACGCGCTCAGCGTTTCTACCGCGCAATCGAGTTCACTGCTACGAAGCGATTTACGAATAACTTCCAGTTCATCGCTTCCTACGTGTTCTCGAGCTTGATCGGTAACTACGAAGGCCTGTTCCGTAACGACAACGGGCAGTCTGACCCGAACATCACTTCGTTGTTCGACCTTCAGAGCTTGCTCGCTAACACCTACGGCCGCTTGCCAAACGATCGGCCGCACCAGTTCAAGTTCAACGGCAGCTACCGCACCCCGTGGAAACTTCTGCTTAGCGGAAACTTCTACGCTCAGTCCGGTGTGCCGTTCAACCAGCTGATTCCGCATCCGATCTATGGCAACAACGAAGGCTTCGCCGTTCAGCGCGGAACCGCAATCGTTCCGACTGTCTCGGCCGTACAGACCGGATTCCCCAACGTCGTTGAGAGCATTGGTGACCACCGATCGCCAACGACAATGAATCTGGACCTGGGTGTTTACTATCCGATTAGAGTTGGTGAAGGAAAAGAGTTGCGACTGACTGGAGACTGGTTCAACGTCTTCAATAGCCAGCGTGCTGTGACTCTCGACCAGACCTTCTCGATCAATTCAGGTGTGGCTGGAGTCGCGCCAGTGGTGAATCCTTTCTGGGGTTCGGCGCTGCTGGTCCAGGCTCCTTCGGCGTTCAGATTTGGCGCCAAGTTCACCTTCTAAACACTAACTTCCGCCATTTGGCGAAAGCCATTGCGGGTGATGGGGAGAGGCGCCGACGGCCCTCTCCCCTATTGTTTTATGGGAGCAAAGGCTCTTTCCACAGATTACACAGATGTCATAAACAATCTGTGTAATCTGTGGATAAAGATCGAGATTTTGACTTGATCTTCGCGCACTACGGGAGTTAAATCTCCTATATCCAGGACAGTTCAGGGAGGTCTCCATGCCAGGCTCGTCATCCCTCCGTATCAGCTCTACCCGATTCCTATTCATACTTCTTGGCATGCTTCTCCTGGGCCCCAGTGCGATGGCGCAGGGAAGCGGTCGACTATCAACGGGAACGGGCGGCATTCATGTCATTCAGGGGTACATCTTCTTTCCTTCAGGTCGCCGAGCCGAAGGCAACATCGTCGTAAAACTCCAGTCTCTGCAATACGGTGAATTGCAGGTGATTCCGGATTCAGGCGGCACGTTCAATTTTTCTTCCCTCGCACCCGGAAGTTATACAGTCATTGTTAATGCCGGAGACGAGTACGAAATCTTCAGGGAGGCAGTCTTTATCGATACTGACGCAGACACATCGCGGACTGGCGTGCGGGTTCCGCCAACGACGCGCCGGTACACCGTGATGGCGCATCTGCAACCTAAGCTCAGAATGGGTACGGGCAAGCCCGGCGTGGTGAATGCGGCGCTTGCGGCAGTTCCTGATAAGGCGCGCAAGCTCTACGAGCGAGGCGTGGAAGAAGCGCGCAGCGAGAACGCAGCAAAAGCAGCAAACACTTTGAAGGAAGCAGTGACGCTTTATCCCAACTTCCCACTCGCGCTCAACGAGCTCGGTGTTCAGTATCTGAAGCTGCGGCAGGTCAATAAGGCGATTGAAGTTCTCAAAGAAGCCTGCAAGCTGAGTCCTGACGCCGCTCCAGCGAGACTCAATCTCGGCATCGCGTTGCTCGAGGCAAAGCAGTTCGCACAGGCCGAGGAACAGTTGCGCGAAGCGTTGAAACAAAACAATAGCTCCGCGACGGCCCACATGTATCTCGGTATCGCCTTGCTGCGCCAGACTAAATTCGAAGAAGCTGAGAGGGAGTTGCTGGTCGCGGCACAAGCGAATGCCGCGCAACTCGGCATGGCGAATTATTATCTTGGCGGTCTCTACTGGCGCAAAAAGGATTATCCTCGCGCGGTCGAGCAGCTTGAGAAGTATGTGGCAGCGTCGCCGAATGCTCCTGACGCCGAGCGCGTGCGCGCAACGATCAAAGAGTTTCGCAGTCGCATCACTCCGGAATAGCTAATACAAGAAAGGACAGCAATTCATCCCATGAATGCAAACAGACTCATTTTAACGGTGGCGCTGATCGTCTCGTCTGCTCTCGTTGTGTTGGCGCAGGCGCCGGGCAGCTCGCGCAACGGCGGACTGTCGAGTGGTGAAGGCAACATCATGCTCCAGGGCCACATTTTTTTTCCGTCCGGACAGAGTGCCAGTGGCCGAACTATCAGAGTAAGTCTCGAAAGCGTCAGCGCGTTTGGGTCGAATACAACAACGCCGGATCAGGATGGTGTTTTCCGTTTCAATGGTCTGACGCCTGGGGAGTATACCGTTGTGGTCGATGCCGGGAAAGAATTTGAAAAAGCGCGTGAACCCGTAGGCATTTATGCGGGCACGAGCGGCAAGATCGTCCAGGTTACGATTCAATTACAGCCGAAGATTGATGCCTCGAATCCGATGTTCGCCGGAGTGCCTTCCAATGCGCTGAATCTTTACCAGAAGGGCATGGCTGCGGCGAAGAAGAACGATTCAAAGGCAGCGGCTGAGTCGCTCAGTGCGGCCGTTGCGGCCTATCCAAACTTCGCCATCGCGCTAAACGATCTTGGTAACCAGTACATGCTTCTGAAGCAGTGGGACAAAGCGATTGAAACGTACCAGGCGCTGCTGAAGCTCAAGCCCGACGACACGACCGTACATCAAAATCTCGGGATTGCCGCTTACAACAAGAAGAGCATGGAAGACGCGGAGAAGCACTTCCGCAAGGCGCTCGAGCTGAAGAGTCCTGGTCCGACGGCGCACTATTACCTCGGATTGATTTTTGTCGCCACGAAGCGTTATCCGGAAGCGGTGCCTGAGTTTGAGGCGGCGATCGCTAATGGCGGTGAAAACCTCGCGCTCGCGCACAAGTTTCTCGGTGGCCTGTACATGAACTCGAAGCCCAGGGAGGCGGCGGACGAGTTGGAGAAGTATCTGAAACTTGATCCGAAGGCGCCCGACGCGGATCGCATTAAGGGGACCATCAAGGACCTGAGAAGCAAGCAGTAATATTTTAGCCGCGGATTCACGCAGATAAACGCTGATCAGAAACAAAAACGGTTTCTGATCGGCGTTCATTCGCGTGAATCCGCGGCTCTAATCTCTTTTCAGCTCGAGCAGGTGTCCGAGTTTCTCTTTCTTCGTGCGCAGGTAATCCGCGGCGTGTTCTGTTGAGTCGACCTCGATCGAGACCCGCTCGACGATCTTCAATCCCGCCTCTTCGAGTGCACGAAGCTTCAGTGGATTGTTCGAGATGACCTTGACGCCGCAAAGCCCGATGTCGAAGAGAATCTCCGCACACTGGCGATAGTCTCGCAAATCGACCGCCAGACCGAGCTGCTCGTTCGCTTCAACAGTATCCGCACCCTGATCCTGGAGCGCGTACGCGCGAATCTTGTTGACGATGCCGATCCCACGACCCTCCTGCTGCTGGTAGACGATCGCTCCACGACCTTCCTGCTGAATCATCTGCATGGTGTGGTGTAGCTGGCGCCCGCAGTCGCATTTGGTCGAGCCAAACACGTCCCCGGTCAAGCATTGAGAATGAATGCGAACCAGCGTCGGGACGTCGCGGCGCATCTCTCCTTTAAAGAGGACAACAAACTCTTCCTCACTAGTGAGGGAGCGGTAAGCCGCGATCTGGAATTCGCCCCATTCAGTCGGTAAATGAGCAACTGCAACCCGCTCGACCGTTCCCGCCCCAACTGATTCGGCACAGGTCCCCACAGCGGATTTTTGAGATGAGTGTACTTCCATGACAAATACCTGAAACAGCAAACAGAGTTAAATAGGTGGGCAATTATAGGAGGTATAGGTCCTATAGGACAAATACGACCTATCATTCCGCAACCAACTGCATCCAAGCGCGTGTAGATTCTCCGGCGTTTGCGATTGTTTCCTCAGGCCGTGTATGCTTTCACACAGTTTGGCCTGCCGGTAGGCTCGCAAAGAGGTTTTCTCCAGTGAATAACAGTCTTAATCTAGCCTCAAGACCGTTCAGTAATCGCATTCTTCCGTGGGCGCTCACGGTGATCATCCTTTTTGTGTCTCTCATTGGACTGCTAATCGTCGTGCAGCTCACGACGAGCACCAGAAGAGAGGCCGCTCTCGTCGAAGGTCAGATCACACAGCTGAAACAGCGCGAACACAATCTGCTCGACACCGCGAAGCAGGTGCAACAGTCGTTTACGCCCGAGCAGCAGCAGGGGCTCCCGGCCGCACACGAGCTGGTCGATCGCAAATCGTTTTCATGGTCAAGGTTGCTGGCTGATCTCGAGACATCATTGCCGGCGAACGTCAAAGTCACACGTATTGCAGTGCGCGAAGTGACGCGGCAGGGTGGCCAGACAATCGCGCAACTGGAGTTGGGCGTGTTTGCGAAGAACCCCGCCACGATCAGCGAGATGATCAACGCCATGCACCAGGAAGGAATTTTCGAGGCGGAGATTCGCACCCAGACTCTGCAAAAAGGACGCGGCGAGCAGGGAACCGAATACGAGCTCGCTGTGACTTACCGTGCTCGTTCCAGTTATTCATCGGAGAACGTCGCTGAAGTCGACGCGAGCAGAAAAGAAAGCGAGGTTCCGAGATGAGCGTGGAAATGCAGACCGAACCTCGAACTAAATCGACCGGTGTTTATAGCTCGCGCGTGACTGAGTTTATCGAGTCGCGACGCGGCAAGATGTTTGGCGTCGCTGAAGTTGCCGCCCTCGCCGGCAGTTGCTTTGTGCTCCTGCTCGTCCTCTTCAGTTATCTCTACTTTCTCGTGCCCGCGCGTTCGCGTCTCGCATCGCTGAATGCCGATCTGAAGCAAACGCAAACGAACCTGCAAACGCTCGGCACTGTCATCACAAAAGACCAAAGCGCGAAAGACATCGTCGACCGTGCGGCCGCAAGCCTCAACAAGTTTGAGACTGAACACCTCAGGCGAGTGGATGAGGGTCGCATGGATTCTTTTAGAGAGCTCAACGAGCTGATCGTGAAGAACAACCTTAAGAACACTTCAGGTCCGACTTACACACCGCTCGATCCAGCCGGAACGAAGTCCACCGCGGGAAAGACTGTCGTGACGAAGTGGCAGAGTTTCTATCCGGGAACCGCGGTGATGGTGACGGTCGAGGGTGAGTATCAGAACGTACGCCGCTTCATTCGCGACATTGAACGGAGCAGGCAGTTTGTGGTCATCAACGAAGTCGAGCTACAGCGTGCAACTCAGAACAACGCGCCGGCGTCAGCAGAAGATGGCGCTGCTAACCCGGCCGGTTCAGGCACGCGCGGCTCGCTCGTGACGTTACAGTTAAATATGGCGACTTACTTTCAGCGGCCGAGCGCCGTTGAGGGTGCGCCGGCAAGTCAGGAATAAAGAAAATGGCACTGGTCGATTTAAGTAAACCAGGTGAAAAGAAGAAACTGATTTTGGCCGCGGGGCTGGGGTTCGGCGCGATCCTCGTCCTCTACTGGGCATTAATCGGTTTCGACAGCCGTCCTGCTCAGCCAACAAAGCCGGCGGCTACAGCGTCGCCGCAGCGCTCCACGACAACGGCGCAACGAAATGCTCCTGCTACACCTGCTCCGGTTTCGCAGCAAGTCCAGGATGCGGCAAAGTTCGCTCCGATCGACTACGAGCCTTCGTCATACAGTGCCCCTGAGGCGAAGCGAAACATATTCGCTTATTACGATCCACCAAAGCCGCCTGCGGTTGTGCCGTCAACGCCGACTCGGACGCCGACCCCGCCGCCGCCGATCCTGCTTGCATCTATTTCGCCGTCGAACGTTTACGCACGCACAGCAGATTTCACACTCGAAGCTGCGGGCGACAAGTTCACACCGCAGATGCGCATCTTTGTTGATGGCCGTGAGCTGCCGACGAAATACAAAGGCCCGCAACAAATGTCGGCGACGATTCCAGCATCGTTCATCACTGCTCCCGGTGCGCGCCAGGTTGTTGTTCGTACTCCGGACAATACGCTCTACTCAAATCAGATGACGATCAATGTCGCGGCGCCGCCGACACCGAACTACTCGTACGTCGGAATCATCAGCCCGCAGAATCGCGTTACCGATACGGCCCTCGTTCAGGATCGGAGCACGAGGCAAATCGTTTCGGCTTACCGCGGCGATGTTATTGGCGGCAGGTTTCGTGTGACGAGCATCTCTGAAAAAGAACTCGTGCTGATGGACACGAGCTTGAAGATCAAACACATACTTCCGATGACTGAAGGTGACAAGACCGCGGGTGGCCCGATGTCGCGTCCAACGCCGCGAGTTGACTCTGAAGATGACGAACCTTAGGACGATCGCTGACCACAAGATATGCGGGTCGAGCTCTGTAGACTCAGCGGCGCTCTTTGTCTCGGTTTCGGAGGCGCGGAGGCGATCTGAGGGTGGTTACACGCTCGTAGCGCTCCTCGCGATGATGACGGTGCTTGCCCTCTTCGCGATGGCGGTAGCGCCGAGTGTGCAGCAACAGGCACAACGTGATCGCGAGCAGGAAGCGATCTTTCGTGGTGAACAAGTCGCTGATGCGATCCGCGATTACTACATTTATCGAGCGGCAACTGGCCGCGGTCTTGGTCCGCAAGCTTTACCGACATCGATGGACCAACTACTGGAAGGAGTACCGATTCCCGGTGGCTCAAAGAACCGCCAGATCCTTCGTCCCTCTGCCGCGCGCGATCCGTTGACGATCGAAGGAGAGTGGCGTTACATCCTGCCGCGCAGTGAAGCATTGATCGATTTTCAGCAGTCGATCATGTTCTACGCGAACAACGTTATTCCGCAGGCGCGTAATCAGCAAATGGCGCAGTTGCAACAGTTTGCAGTCCCGCAAATCATCAACGCGCTCAATACCGGCTCAACTTCTGCGACGCGCAGCCAGTCGTCTGTTGATGATGATGCGACTGGTCCATTCGTCGGAGTTGCGAGTCGTAGTCGTCGAGATTCAGTGTTGACTTACTACGGCATCGAACGACACGAACAGTGGATCTTCACGCCGTTGTTTCGTTAGCGCATAGTTGGACCACCAGCTTTCATCTCTCGTCGAATTGAACCTTTACTCACAGTTGCCTATATAGTTTCAGTGTTCACCTGAAATGAGATCTCGTCACGTGCTATGCGGGTGTGATCTGCATGGTCCATGAGCGTGTGAGTGACTCGATGAGGCTCTCCACTGCTCGGATCATGCCCGTTGATGCTGCAAAATATTTTTTTGCAATGAGTAATAAGTTATTGACATCCGAGGTAATAGAGTTTATATAGCAAGATGTTGTGCGCCGTTTACTCTAGCCCACAAGAACGAAGCAAGCACAGTATCTTGTGGTCATGAAGAAACAAAAAAACCAAAACGAAAGAAGGAGCACATAGAAGCTATGGCAACTAAAAAAGGTGGAAAGAAAGCAGGCAAGAAGGGCGGAGGCGGCGGAACCAAGAAGGCCTCCAAGAAGGGCGGCGGCAAGAAGGGCGGATCAAAGAAGAAGTAACCCGAACCAGCAGGTTACAGCACGTAACTTCCACCGGCGCACACAAACATCTGAGGCCGACGCGGCCTTACAAAAGAAACGACGAGACCTTCAAGCGAAGCTCGTCGTTTCTTTCTTTTGAATGGGTCCTATAGGTCATATAGGTCCTATACTGTGCTTCATGCCTTCCGTTGCACTCGTCGAACCTGAGATTCCACCCAACACCGGCAACATCGCTCGACTGTGTGCTGCCACGAACACTCCGCTTCACATCGTCGGCGTCACTGGCTTTCGTATGGACGATCGCGCGTTGCGACGCGCGGGTCTCGACTACTGGCCTGAAGTGAAGCTCACGCGTCACAAAGATCTTGCTGCCCTCTATGAAGCTTTGCCCCACGCTCGCTTCGTTTACCTCACCACCAAAGCCGAGCAGCTTTACACTGACTGGAGCTTCGCGTCCGAAGATTGTCTCGTCTTTGGCCGCGAGACGCGTGGCCTTCCCGAAGATCTGCTGCGCGCAAACTGGAGCAATTGCCTCACGATTCCGATGCCAAATTCACGTATTCGCAGCCTGAACCTCGCCACCGCAGTCGGCATCGTCCTCTTCGAAGCCCTCCGGCAATTATCAAAATCAGCATAGTTCGTGGCTAAATAAGACAATGAATCAGCAGAATGACATCAGAAACATCGCCATCATTGCGCACGTCGACCACGGCAAGACCACCCTGGTCGATGCGATGCTGCGGCAATCGGGCACCTTCCGCGAAAACGAGCAGGTCCGCGAGCGCGTGATGGATTCCATGGATCTCGAGCGTGAGCGCGGCATCACGATCATGGCGAAGAACACGGCCGTCCGTTACCACAACTTCAAGATCAACATCGTCGACACGCCCGGACACGCTGACTTCGGCGGCGAAGTCGAGCGCGTGTTGAAGATGGTCGACGGCGTGATGCTGCTCGTCGATGCGGCCGAGGGCTGTCTGCCGCAGACGCGGTTTGTGTTGCGCAAGGCACTCGAAGCACGCCTCCCGGCGATCGCGGTCGTGAACAAGATCGATCGTGGCGACGCGCGCCCAGCGGAAGTCGTCGATGAGATCTACGAGCTCTTTCTCGATCTCGACGCGACCGACGAGCAGATCGAGTTTCCGATTCTCTACGCCGTCTCACGCGACGGCACAGCGAAACGAAAGCTCGAAGACCAGTCCGCAAATCTGCAGCCGCTCTTCGAACAAATTGTCGAATCGATTCCCGCGCCGCGCGAGTTGCGCACGGATGCGCTCCAGCTACTCGTCGCCAATCTCGACTACAACGACTACGTCGGTCGTCTCGCGATTGGCCGTATCTTCTCGGGCGAGATCAAAATCGGCGACCAGATTGCAGTCGTCAAACCGGATCGTTCGTTGCAGAAGACACGCGTGTCACAGCTCTACGTCTTTGAGGGATTGAAGCGTGAGCCGGTCGAGCGCGCGGGCTTCGGCGAGATCGTCGCACTCGCCGGCATAGAGAACATCAACATCGGCGACACCATCACGTCGGTCGAGAACCCGCAACCACTGCCGTCGATCGCTGTCGACGAGCCGACGATCGCGATGATCTTCGGCGTCAACAACTCGCCGTTCGCCGGACGTGATGGGAAGTATGTGACGTCGCGCCAGGTCAAGGAACGACTCGACAAAGAGATCCTCGGCAACGTCGCGATCCGAGTTGAAGAAACTGACTCGCCGGATCAGTTCAAAGTGTCGGGACGAGGTGAGTTGCAGCTCGCGATCCTGATCGAGATGATGCGGCGCGAAGGTTACGAGCTTCAGGTGTCGAAGCCGGAAGCGATCACGAGGAAAGTCGACGGCAAGACGCTCGAGCCGATCGAAGCTGTCGTGATCGATTGTCCTGACGAGTTCATCGGCGTGATCACAGAGGCGCTCGGGCGACGCAAGGGACAGATGACGAAGATGGTGAATCACGGCACGGGCCGCGTGCGTCTCGAGTTTGAAGCGCCGTCGCGCGGGTTGATCGGATTTCGAAATGAGTTCCTGACGGAGACGAAGGGAACGGGTCTGCTGAACACGATGTTTCTGCGTTGGGGTGAGTGGCAGGGTCCGCTGCGCGGAAGGTCAACGGGTTCACTCGTCGCGGATCGATTGGGCGACACGACGACCTACGCGCTTTACAACCTCCAGGAGCGTGGGATGCTGTTCGTGAGGCCGGGCACGAAAGTGTATGAAGGCATGATCGTGGGCGAGAACGCGCGTGCGGTTGACCTCGATGTGAATGCAGTGAAGGAGAAGAAGCTGACGAACATGCGTGCGTCAACGGCTGATGAAGCGATGCGACTCGTACCGCCGAAGGAGTTGTCTCTGGAGCAGGCGCTGGAGTTCATCGCAGATGACGAGCTGGTGGAAGTGACGCCGCAAAGCATTCGTTTGCGGAAGCGCGTGCTCCCGGCGAACCAGCGACCGAAGAAGAAGGAGGCTGAAGGCTAACGAGTCATGAGAAGCAACTGTAGGGGCGGCCCTCCGTGGCTGCCCGATCGGAGAAACGCGCTTGAGTCCGATCGGTCGGCCACG
>Ga0081539_10001383_pt1 | contig 41978 bp, 42 predicted proteins | sample TabmetS4T2R2_FD_71023 | JGI IMG/M metagenome (GOLD analysis project Ga0081539, IMG submission 71023) | Tabebuia heterophylla rhizosphere microbial communities from the University of Puerto Rico - S4T2R2 | ecosystem: Host-associated > Plants > Roots > Rhizosphere ... | reverse complement strand
GCATTGCTGACGACCATGCTGGCGTTGCAGGCGACGCCGTCATCCGCGCAGTTGCGCGATGAGCAGAAGGTGAAGCGGGACGAGGAGGAGGCCGCGCAGCGGGCCCGGGAGCGCAAATCCTACGAGAGCCAATACAAGTCGGCGATCGAGCGGCTGCCGAACCAGAAGTACGATCCCTGGCGCAATATGCGTTGAACGCAGGTGCCGCGCGGGTGAAAACCGCGCGGCGCAATGATGCAACGTATCAGCGCTCCAGTCGCGCCAGCAGGCTCGACGTGTCCCAGCGGCTGCCGCCCATCTTCTGCACTTCGGAATAGAACTGATCGACCAGCGCCGCGGCCGGCAGATGCGCGCCGGAGCGTCGCGCCTCGGCGAGGCAGATCGCAAGATCCTTGCGCATCCAGTCGACCGCGAAGCCGAAGTCGTACTTGCCGGCGTTCATGGTCTTGTAGCGGTTCTCCATCTGCCAGGACTGCGCGGCGCCCTTCGAGATGGTCTCGATCACCGCCTCGACGTCGAGGCCGGCCTTCTTGGCGAAGTGAATGCCTTCGGCGAGACCCTGCACGACGCCCGCGATGCAGATCTGATTGACCATCTTGGTCAGCTGGCCTGCGCCCGCCGGCCCGAGCAGCTTGCACATGCGCGCGTAAGCCTCGATCACCTTCTCGGCGCGGCCGTAGGGCTCGGCATCACCGCCGCACATCACGGTGAGCACGCCGTTCTGCGCCCCTGCCTGTCCGCCCGATACCGGCGCATCGACGAAGTGGAAGCCGCCCTTCGTCGCGGCCGCGGACAGCTCGCGCGCAACCTCGGCGGACGCGGTGGTGTGGTCGACGAACACCGTGTTCTTGCCCATCTTCGGAAAGGCCGCGCCCGCGACCGCGCGCACGTCATTGTCGTTGCCGACGCACATCATGACGAAGTCCTGGCCGGCGGCGGCCTCCTCCGGAGACTTGGCGAGCTTGCCGCCAAATTCCTTGACCCATGCCTCGGCCTTCGCGGTGTTGCGGTTGTAGACCGTCACCTCGTGGCCGCCCTTGTTCTTCAGGTGCCCGGCCATCGGGTAACCCATCACGCCCAACCCCAAAAACGCGACCTTCGCCATGTGCTTTCTCCTTGGACCCGAATTGGCCCCGTGTTTGCGCGAAGGCCCGGCATGCCGTCAACCGCTTGACGGGCTGGAAATGCGGCGTTGACCCCGCGCGGGGCTGGCTTATCTACGGGGCCAGAGGGCAGGCGAGGCGTAACGCGCAGGGGAACAGCATGGCGACCAAGGAAAATGTGCTCGCGGCGCTTGCCGCGGTGAAGAGCCCGGATGGTGCGCCGCTGCCGCAAACCGGCAAGCTGTCCGACGTGGTTGCGAGCGACGGCAAGGTGTTTTTCTCGATCACGGTCGATGCCGCGGTCGTTCCGCAATGGGAGCCGGTGCGCAAGGCGGCGGAAGCCGCGGTGCGCGCCATTCCGGGCGTGACGTCTGCCATGGTCGCACTCACCGGCGAACGCGCGCCGGGCGCGACACGCGCCGCGCCGCCGCGTCCGGCTGCACCAGGTCACCAAGGTCACGCGCACACGCATGCGCCGCGTGGCGAGCGGGCGGTGCAGGGGCCGCCCGGCGTTGCGGCGATCGTTGCGGTGGCGTCGGGCAAGGGCGGGGTCGGCAAGTCGACCACCGCGATCAATCTCGCGCTCGGCTTGCGCGATCTCGGCCTCAAGGTCGGCGTGCTCGACGCCGACATCTACGGCCCTTCCGTGCCGAAGCTGCTCGGCATTCGCGGCAAGCCGGAGACGATCGGCGGCACTCGGCTGAAGCCGATGGCCGGCTATGACCTCACCGTGATGTCGATCGGCTTTTTGGTGGCTGAGGAAACGCCGATGATCTGGCGCGGCCCGATGGTGATGTCGGCGCTGACGCAGATGCTGCGCGAGGTCGAGTGGGGCGCGCTCGACGTGATGGTGGTCGACATGCCGCCCGGCACCGGCGACGCGCAGCTCACCATGGCGCAGCAGGTGCCGCTCGCCGGCGCCGTGATCGTGTCGACGCCGCAGGACCTCGCGCTGATCGATGCGCGGCGCGGTGTCGAGATGTTCAAGCGCGTGAACGTGCCGGTGCTCGGCGTGATCGAGAACATGAGCTACTTCGTCTGCCCGAAATGCGGCGAGCGCCACGACATCTTCGGTCACGGCGGCGCGCAGCACGAGGCCGAGAAGCTTTCCGTGCCGTTCCTCGGCGAGGTCCCGCTGCACATGGCGATCCGCGAGACCTCCGACACCGGCAAGCCCGTCGTGGCGACCGAGCCGGATGGTCCGCACGCGAAGATCTATCGTGAGATCGCTGGCCGCGTGCGCGATCAGCTCAAGCTGAAGGTGACGCGCGCGGCGCCGAAGATCGTGATCGAGGCTTAGCGCCGGTTCGGTAGGGCGGGCAAAGGCGCGTAAGCGCCGTGCCCGCCGCGCCGCGAGACGGCGGGCACACTCGTCCCGCTGATGCGGGACGAGCTTTGCCCGCCCTACGGCGCCGGCGCGCATCAGGAAAACTGTTTGCGTGGCTCAGGTGGCGAAAGCTCGCTCGGTAAGCCCCAGCTTCTCACCCATGCTTCAATGGCCTCCAGCGGGATTGCTTCTCCGGTCCGCTCGTATTCGGCGTAGGCGGCTTCGTCTTGGGCCCAGGGCTCGATATCACGGTGAGACATGGCTCGATTCTAGCATCGTTTTGTTCGCCGCGGCGCCGGCCGGCGGGCACGGCGCGGACGCGCCTTTGCCCGCCCCACGGCGCTCGGCGCCATCGCGAGACAGCGACTACGGTTTCGCCGTGCCGCCCGTCGCCGCCGGCAGATCCAGCTTGTTGCGATTGAGAAACGCCGCGAGCTGATCCGCGACCGCGACGTTGTTGAGGTCGGCGAATGGGATGTGCGTGTTGCCTTTCAGGCCGACCGACGGCAACCGCAGGATCTCGGCATGTCCGCCGTTCGCATTGATGAGATCGACGAACTGCTGACAGTACTCGAGCGATTTCGTCCAGAATGGTGACTTGTCGATATTGTCGCCCCAGACGAACTGGATCGGAAACCGCGTCAGCTTCTTGAACTCGTTCATCGGCACATAGACCGGCCCGAAAGGGCCGGGCTCGAGTTGCGGCCCCTGGCCTTCGGGAAAGACAAAGCCTGGATTCTCATAGGCGACGATCGCCTTGACGTTGTCGGTCTTCGTCTTGAGGGCCGTGAGCAGCGCGCGCCATCCGCCGGCCGAATTGGTGACCAGCACGCTCGGCCCGATCTGGTCGATGGCCACTGCGGCCGCGTCGGTCTCGAGCTGCGCGTTCTTGACCGTGTCGAACTCGTCGTAGCGTGCGCGCGTCGCCTGCTCCCACGCCTTCGCATCGTTGGTGGGGAACTGCACGCCGGGAAACCAGTCGGGATATTTCGTGCCCAGCCGCCACGCGACGAAGTTTTGCTGATCGCGCCCAGGCTCGGGCGTGTAGGTAATGCTCTCGCAGCTCCAGTTGCCGCGGCCGACGCGGGGGCCGTCCCACATGTAGACCGGGTAACCGCGCCGCAGGAAAATCGATTGATAGCCTTCGCCGCCGTCCCAGCGCTTCTGCCAGACCATCGTCGACGAGCTATGCCACAGGAAGAGTGCGACCTCGCGCGCGTTCACCGGGATCTGGTATTCGACATAGCCATGATCGCAACTCAGCGTGCCCTTGTCGCCGCTGATGACCTTGCCGCCGGCCTCGAACGCGCCCTGGCGCGCGAGCACGATGGGTTCCTCTCGCGCCTGCGCCGCGGCCGCCCCCATGTGAGCGACACAACCAATGACAATCGTTGCCAACAGCAGCCTGGCGTTCATGAGTGCCTCCTCCCGGTTCACACCTGAGCGTCTCGGGCGTTCGCCGCCCGATTTTTCCCGCTCTCAGATGCCCCGATTATTTGTCGCCTGCTGCCACTTTCGAAGTACCGGGCCGGCGTATCTGCAATGCACCGGGCACGCAGCGTTGCGAACAACAAAACAAAAGTGAGCGCACGCTCAGTCCTCGACCCACATCCGCAGCAGGTTGGCGAGCGACTTGGACACGAGATCGTATTCGGCGCTCTTGCCCTCGCGCGCGAACAACTGCCGTCGCGCGGTGTCGAGGTCGAACAACATCTCGCGCCGCGCGGCATCGCGCACGTAGGAGCGCGCCCAGCCGACCGCCGCGAGGCGCTCCCCGCGCGTGACCGCGGCGACGTGATGCAGCGTCGTGGACGGGTAGGCGACGAGGCTTCCGGCCGTGAGCTTGACGGCATCGTCGCCCGCCGCGCTTTCGATCACGAGCTCGCCGCCGTCATAGGTTTCGGGATCGGACAGAAACAGCGTGAACGACACGTCGGTGCGCACGCCCTGCATCAGCGCGTCGTCGACGTGACTGCCGTAGTGCATGCCGCCGTCGTAGCGCGAGAACATCACCGAGGTGAGCGCCTTCGGCCGCACCGCCATCTCGAACAGCTCGTGGCCGAGAATGCGCTCCTCGGTGAGCTTGCGGATGGTGTCGACCTTGCGATCCGCGGTCGCCTGGCGGTTGTTCTTGACCAGCCGGGCCGCAAAGCCGGCAGTCGCGCGGCCGTCTTCGAAACTCGCCTGGGCAAGTGTCTGCCGGATCAGCGCGATCTCATCGGCAGACAGCACGTTGCCGATCACGATTTGCATGACTTCCCCAACGCTCGCGGCAACTGATTGGAATTATTCGAAGTTTCAATAACTCTACTGGACCGGTCCAGTTTCGGCACCGTATGGTGCGCCCCGTTGCAAGGCAACATGGTCACGAAGCAGGCACGGCGGAGAATCTTTGTGAAATCAAGAACCAAGATCTGGCTGGGCGTTGGGGCCTTCGTGGTCGCGGGCGCAACGGTTCATGGCGGCACAGCAATCGCCGACGGACCGGCGCAGCGTCTGCGCGCCGGCGAGACTGTTTCCGACCTCGCGCTGACGCGCGCGCTTGGCGTTGCAACCGACCTGTCCGCCGCAAAGAAGCACCGCCATGGCGGCGAAGGCGGGGAGGGTGGCGAGCGCGGCGCCAAGGCCAAGAAGCAGGGCGGCGAAGGGGGTGAAGGCGGCGAAGGTGGTGAGGGCGGCGAGGGGGGCGGGAAGGGCGCCAACCTGCCACCGGATCTCGATTTTGCTTTGAAGATCGCGCAGATGCGCGGCCATCTTCTGGTCGGCGATGAGCTCGTGAAGGAAGGTCAATGGGCGGCGGCGCTGCCGCATTTCCTGCACCCGAGTGAGGAGCTCTACGGCCCCATCCGGTCCAAGCTGAAGACCTACAACACGCCGCCATTTGCGACCGCGCTGAAGGCGCTCGTCGCGACCGTGAAACAGAAGAGGGGCGGCGAGGACTACGCCAAGGCGCTGAAGGCGGTCGAGGACGCGCTCGCGGCGGCCGATGCCGGCGTCAAGGCGAAGCAGGCGAGCGACGGCTTTGCGGTCGAGACCGCGCTCGAGCTGCTGAAGAGCGCGACGCACGAATACGAGGAAGCGATCGTCAAGGGTCGCATCGCCAAGCCGGTCGAGTATCAGGATGCGCGCGGCTTCGTCTGGCAGTCGGAGAAGATGATCGAAACGCTCTCCGCCGCGCTCGAGAAGAAGGACGCTGCGGCGTTGAAGTCGGTGCGCGACGGTTTTGCCGAGTTGAAGAAAGCCTGGCCGGCCGCCGTGCCGCCGAAGGCGCCGGTGAAGGATTACGCGGCGGTGCTCAGTGACGTGTCACGCATCGAGCTCGCGATCGGCAAGTTGATGTGACGATCGGAAAGACGGCGCAGGGGCATCTCCGCGTCGGCCTTGCGCTCGCTTTCGTCTGCGGTGCGCTCGTCGGCGGCGCGGCCGCGCTTGCCCAGTCGACCGGATCAGACCTGGCGGCGCTGAAAGAGAAATTCCGCCGTCCGGCCGCGATCCCGTTTCCAGCCTCCAACCCCTATTCGCCGGAAAAGCGCGCGCTCGGCGAGCGGTTGTTTCGCGACAAATCCCTCTCGGCGGACGGCAGCATCGCCTGCGCGAGCTGCCATGACCGGCAGAAGGGCTTCTCCGACGGCCGCGTGACCGCGGTCGGGGTGCCGCGCCGGCCGCTCGCGCGCCATACGCCGACGCTGTGGAATCTCGCCTGGGCCGGCCCGGTGTTCTGGGATGGCCGCGCGCGCAGCCTGGAAGAGCAGGTCGCCGGGCCGATCATCGCACCGGACGAGATGGCGCAGCCGATGGACCAGCTGATCGCGCGCCTTGCCGCGAGGCGCGACTATGCACGCGCCTTCGCCAAGGCCTTTCCGGACGATCCGCGCGTCACCGAAGAAAACCTGAAGAAAGCGATCGCGACCTACGAGCGCACGCTGGTCTCGCCGCCGACGCGCTTCGATTGGTTCGTCGCCGGCGATGACGCGGCACTCTCGCGGCAGGAGGTTGACGGATTCCGGCTGTTTGCCGGCAAGGCCGGCTGCGCGAACTGCCATACCGGCTGGGCCTTCACCGACCACGCCTTCTACGACGTCGGGCTCGCGAGCGAGGACCGCGGTCGTGGCGCGGTGCTGCGGCTCGAAAAGGCCGAGCATGCGTTCAAGACGCCGTCGCTGCGCGAGGCGGCGCGCCGCGCCCCCTATATGCATGATGGCTCGCTCGCGACGCTGAAGAACGTGGTCCGCCATTATGCGGGCGGCATCACCGATCGTGCGACGCTCCCACCGGACCTGCGGCGCATTTCACTGTCGCCGGCCGAGCAGGACGCGCTCGTCTCGTTTCTCAAGACACTGACCTTCGAGGGCGACCCGCTGCCGTCCGCGACGATCGTCGCCGAGCAATCCCAGTCGCTGCCGGCCGAGCACGTCACCTCGATCTCGCAGCACGACAAGATGTTCACGCCGACGAAGGTGCGCATCAGACCCGGCGAGCGGCTGTGGCTCCTCAATAACGATACCCGCACGCACAATGTGCGCGTCTTCGATGACAACCTCGACTTCGACTCCGGCGCGCAGGAGCCGGGCGAGACCGTCGAGATCGCGTTTCCCAAGGCCGGGAGCTACCTGGTCTTCTGCGGCATCCATCCCAAGATGGAGCTGACGGTCGACGTGCGTTAAGGCAGCGGCCGGGCGGCGATATTCGACTTTCGTCCTATTTGACGTATGGTTCCCCTAATTGTTTTCACGAAATCGCGAACTGTGCTAACCGGACCGCCGCCGCGGTTAGCGCCGCGTCACCTAAAAGAGAGCTAAAAAAGAACCGAGGAACGTTACGTATGAAGCGCCGTCAATTCCTAACAGCGGCAAGCACTGGCCTTGCCGCCACCGCCATCGCCGCCCCTGCCATCGCGCAGTCCATGCCGGAGACGAAGTGGCGGCTGACCTCGAGCTTCCCGAAATCGCTCGACACGATTTACGGCGCGGCCGAAGTGTTCGCGAAGGCGATCGCCGAAGCGACCGACAACAAATTCCAGATCCAGGTCTTTGCCGCGGGCGAGATCGTGCCCGGGCTGCAGGCTGCCGACGCGGTGACCAACGGCACCGTCGAGATGTGCCACACCGCGTCTTACTACTATGTCGGCAAAGACCCGACCTACGCGTTCGGCACCGCCGTTCCGTTCGGCCTCAACAGCCGCATGCAGACCGCCTGGCAGCATTTCGGCGGCGGCATGGACCTGATGAACAAGTTCTACAAGAAGGCCAACATCTTCGCGGTCCCGTGCGGCAACACTGGCTGCCAGATGGGCGGCTGGTTCCGCAAGGAGATCAAGGAGCCGGGCGACTTCAACGGTTTGAAGATGCGCATCGGCGGCTTCGCCGGCCGCGTGCTCACCAAGCTCGGCCTGGTGCCGCAGCAGCTTGCCGGCGGCGACATCTATCCGGCGTTGGAGAAGGGCACGCTCGACGCCTGCGAATGGGTCGGCCCCTATGACGATGCGAAGCTCGGCTTCAACAAGGTCGCGCAGTACTACTATTACCCGGGCTGGTGGGAAGGCGGCGCGATGCTGCACAACTTCATCAACCTAGACAAATGGGAGCAGCTGCCGGCGGCCTACAAGTCGGTCATCAAGACCGCCTCAATGGCGGCGCATGAATGGATGCAGGCGAAATACGATGCCGCCAACCCGGCCGCGCTGAAGCAGTTGGTCGGCGCCGGCACGCAGCTGCGCCCGTTCCCGCCGGCCGTGATGGACGCCTGCCTGAAGGCCTCGCTCGAATTGTACAAGGAAGTCTCGGCCACCAATGCCGACTTCAAGGAGATCTGGGAATCCACGCTGGCGTTCCGCAACGACCAGTATCTGTGGTGGCAGGTCGCCGAGTACACCTACGACACCTACCTGATCCGCAACCGCACGCGCGTCTAGGCATGCATGATCCCGAAAAGCCTGTCCCGGACTCGATCCGGGATGGGCACCGCTTTCCCGCCTGCGCGAAGCCGTGGCACCGTCTCACTAGTGTCGACGGATGCTTCGGCGGGCGAAGGCAGGTCGGATAAGATCATGCACAAAAGACCGCCCTGCGCTGTCTGATCGCAGCCCCGGAGCCGCTCGCTCCGGGGTTTTTTCTTTGCCCGCGAAGGTTTTGTTACGCTAGATTGCGAGCAAGATCGAAGGAGGCGGCGAGGGTTTTCTCGAGGGGCGGGTCCCCGCCGCTGCGGTCGAATAATCACCTTTCCAGGCGAGGAAACGTCATGAAACGTCGTCAGTTTCTCAAATCGGCCGGCCTCGGTCTTGCGGCGTCAGCAGTCGCGGCGCCGGCTATTGCGCAGTCGATGCCCGAGTTGAAATGGCGCTTGACCGCGAGCTGGCCGAAGTCGCTCGATACGCTCTACGGCTCGTGTGAATCGTTCGCCAAGTATGTGTCGGAGGCGACCGACGGCAAATTCCAGATCCAGACCTTCGCGGCCGGCGAGATCGTGCCCGGGCTGCAGACCCTCGACGCGGTGCAGAACGGCACCGTCGAAATGGGGCACACGGCGCTCTACTACTACATCGGCAAGGATCCGACCTGGGCGCTGTTCTGCGCGACGCCGTTCGGCCTGAACTCGCGCCAGCAGAATGCCTGGTTCTATGAGGGCGAGGGCCAGAAACTGATCGACGAGTTCGGCAAGAAGTTCAACACCTACAATCTGCTGATGGGCAACACCGGCGCGCAGATGGGTGGCTGGTTCAACAAGGAGATCAAAGAGCCGTCGGACTTTTCCGGTCTCAAGATGCGCATCGGCGGTTGGGCCGGGCAGACCCTGCAAAGGCTCGGCCTGGTCCCGCAGCAGATCGCGGGCGGTGACATCTATCCGGCGCTCGAGAAAGGCACGATCGACGCAGCCGAATGGGTCGGCCCGTATGATGACGAGAAGCTCGGCTTCTACAAGGTCACCAAGTTCTATTATTACCCCGGCTGGTGGGAAGGCGGCACGACGAACCACACCCAGGTCAATCTGGAAAAGTGGAACCAGCTGCCGAAGAACTATCAGGCGATCCTCAAGGCCGCGGCTGGGGCAGTTAACGTTGAACAGTCGGCGCGCTACGACGCGCGCAATCCGGCCGCGCTGAAGCGCCTGGTCGCCAACGGCGTGCAACTACGCCCATTCCCGCAGGCCGTCATGGAGGCCTGCCTCAAGGCCTCGAACGAAGTGAATGCCGACACCTCGGCCAAGAACGCCGACTTCAAGAAGGTCTGGGATTCGATCGTGGCGTTCCGCAGCGACGAATATCTGTGGTGGCAGGTCGCGGAATACACCTATGACACCTTCATGATCCGCTCACGTACGCGGTCCTGACATCGCGCGGAAAACGGCGTCAGACGTGAACCCGGGGCCTGTGGTCCCGGGTTTTTTCATTTGGCTTCCCGAAATAGTTCCGCCAAGATTGCATCCAGTCGCTCGTCGAGCGGCTGGCCAAGGAAGACGATCTTGCAAGATCGCACCGGTCGCGTCGGCAGAGAGCCGACTTTACAAGGGGAAACGCTCATGAAACGTCGTGAATTCCTGAAGTCCGCAGGCGTCGGTCTTGCCGCCTCGACCGCCGTCGCGGCTCCGGCCATCGCGCAATCGATGCCGGAGACGAAGTGGCGGATGGCGACCAGCTGGCCGAAGTCGCTCGACACGCTGTTCGGCGGTTGCGAGTACTTTGCCAAGCGCGTCGCCGAAATCACCGACAACAAATTTCAGATTCAGGTCTTCGCGGCGGGCGAGATCGTTCCGGGGCTGCAGGTGCTCGATGCGGCGCAGAACGGCACCGTCGAGATTGGCAATACCGCCTGCTACTACTACTGGGGCAAGGACGCGGCGTTCACCTTCGGCACCGCACTGCCGTTCGGCCTCAACACGCGCCAGATGAATGCGTGGCTGCGTTTTGGCGACGGCCAGGACCTGCTGAACGAGCTGATGGCGAAGTACAACGTCATCGGGTTCGCGGCCGGCAACACCGGCGCGCAGATGGGCGGCTGGTTCCGCAAGGAGATCAAGACCGTCGATGACCTGAAGGGCCTGAAATTCCGTGTCGGCGGGTTTGCCGGAACGATCCTCGCCAGGCTCGGCGCGGTGCCGCAGCAGCTCGCCGCCGGCGACATCTATCCGGCGCTCGAGAAGGGCACCATCGACGCCGCCGAATGGGTCGGACCGTATGATGACGAGAAGCTCGGCTTCGTGAAGATCGCGCCGAACTACTACTACCCGGGCTGGTGGGAAGGCTGCGGGCAGGGCCACAACATGATCAACCTCGGCAAGTGGAACGAGCTGCCGAAGGCCTACAAGAGCGCGATCGAGGTGGCGTCGGGCGAAGCCTGGGCCTGGGTCGTCGGCAAGTACGACTTCGCCAATCCGCCCGCGCTCAAGCGCCTGGTGTCACAGGGCGCGCAGCTGCGCGCTTTCCCGCAGCCGGTGCTCGAGGCCTGCTACAACGCCGCCCAGCAGGTCTATGCGGATCACTCCAAGAACAATCCGATGTTCAAGAAGCTGCACGACAGCCTGCTCGCCTTCCGCAATGACTCGACCGCCTGGAATCAGGTCGCCGAGCTCGGCTTCGACTCGTTCATGATGCGGATGCGCACGCGTACGTGACGATGAATACGACTGGCCTCTCGATTCGTCATACCCCGCGAAAGCGGGGTACCCAGTAAACGCAAACCGAGCGAATGAGATTCGCCTGCGGTTACTGGGTCGCCCGCTTTCGCGGGCGATGACGATGGAGCGCCGTAGGGCGGGCAAAGGCGCCCGCTTGCGCGCGCCGTGCCCGCCACCCGCGCGCGCAGGCGTTTCAAGATGAAAGCCCCGGAGCGATGCTCCGGGGCTTTTCGCTTTTCGGGGTCGCGAGATGGCGGGCACGGCGCGCAAGAGCGCGCCTTTGCCCGCCCTACGGCCTTATTGCTTCGTCGGCGGTGGGCCGAAGTCGAGCGGCGGGGGCAGCTCCGGCGTCTCGATCTCGATCTTGACCTTGCTCGGATCGATCGTCGATCCGACGCCCTTGTAGTGCATCACCATCGCCGGGAAGGCGATGACGAGGCCGACCATGATGCACTGGATCACCACGAACGGCACCGCGCCCCAGTAGATTTGTCCGGTCGTGATACCTTCGGTGCGCTTGCCCGATATGCGATCGATATAAGGTTCGCGCGGCGCCACCGAGCGCAGGTAGAACAGCGCGAAGCCGAACGGCGGGTGCATGAACGAGGTCTGCATGTTCACGCCGAGCACGACGCCGAACCAGATCAGGTCGATGCCGAGCTTTTCCGCCGCCGGTCCAAGCAGCGGAATGACGATGAAGGCGATCTCGAAGAAGTCGAGGAAGAAGGCGAGGACGAAGACGAACACGTTGACGAAGACCAGGAAGCCGACCTGGCCGCCCGGCAGCGAGACCAGCATTTCCTCGACCCAGCGGTGGCCGTCGACGCCATAGAAGGTGAGGGAGAAGACGCGCGCGCCGACCAGGATGAACACCACGAACGCAGAGAGCTTCGCGGTCGATTCCGTCGCCTGGCGCACCAGGTCCCATCGCAGCCGTCCCTTCATGATCGCCAGCACGATCGCGCCGGCGGCGCCCATCGCGCCGCCTTCGGTCGGCGTCGCGACACCGATGAAGATCGTGCCGAGCACAAGGAAGATCAGGGCGAGCGGCGGCACCATGACGAACGTGACCTGCTCGGTCATGGTCGACACGACGCGGAAGCCGGTGAAGCGCTCGATCAGGCCGGCGATGAACGCATAGAGCGCGCCGGCGGCGAGCGCCTGCGCGAGCAAGGCCCAGTTCGGATGGTTGCTCTTGCCCAGCAGGTACCAGAGGCCGACCAGCGCGATGAAAACGAGGCCGGTCACCAGCACCAGGCGCGCGCCGAGGACACGGTTGAACAGCGAGCAGAGGAACGACACGACCACGCCGACCGACATGGTCAGCACCACGAAATCGGCGCCGTTGCGGATGCCGGTGTCCTTCATCAGGTAGTAGCCGACGAAGCCGGAGAACACGACCAGCACGCCGAGCTGCCACACGCCGCGGCTGCCGTTCTTTTCGCGATAGCCGATTGCCTCGACCGGCAGGCCCGGCGCCGCCTTCGGCATCACGATGCTGACGATGAAGATGTAGCCGGCATAGAGCAGCGCGAGCACGATGCCCGGGATGAACGCGCCCTCATACATGTCGCCGACCGAGCGGCCGAGCTGGTCGGCCATGACGATCAGCACCAGCGAGGGCGGGATGATCTGCGCGAGCGTGCCGGAGGCCGCGATCACGCCCGCCGCCACCCGGCGGTCATAGCCGTAGCGCAGCATGATCGGCAGCGAGATCAGGCCCATCGAGATGACCGAGGCCGCGACCACGCCCGTGGTCGCGGCGAGCAGCGCGCCGACGAAGACGACCGCATAGGCGAGGCCGCCGCGGATGGTGCCGAACAGCTGCCCGATCGTGTCGAGCAGGTCCTCGGCCATGCCCGATCTTTCCAGGATCAATCCCATGAAGGTGAAGAACGGGATCGCCAGCAGCACGTCGTTGTTCATGATCCCGTAGATGCGCTCGGGCAGCGCCTGCAGGAAATCCGGCCGGAACAGGCCGACGTCGATGCCGATGAAGGCGTAGATCAGGCCGACCGCCGCAAGTGAGAACGCCACCGGATACCCGAGCAGCAGAAACACCACGAGCGACGCGAACATGATCGGCGCCATGTAATGGATCAGAAGGCCCACCATGGTGGAAAGCTCCAGTGTTCGCTTCGCGCGCTAGTGCGCGTCGGGCTTGATGTCGTGGAGGAGGCGCTCGACCTCGGCCTCCGCGGCCGAGACGGCGTGCCTGGCATGCGGGTCGGGAATGCGCCCGAGCATCACCGCGACGCGCTTGATCAGCTCCGATATGCCTTGCAGGAACAGGAGCGAGAACCCGATCAGGATCAAGGTCTTCGCCGGCCATTGCGGCAGCCCGCCGGCATTCATCGACTGCTCGTTCAGTTGCACCGATCGCACCACGAACGGATAGGACGTGATGATCATGATGATGGTGAGCGGGAGCAGGAAGAAGACGTGCCCGATCACGTCGATGATGTTGCGCGCGCGCTGCGGAAACAGGCTGTTCACGATGTCGATGCGGATGTGCTCGTTCTCGAGCAGCGTCCATGACGCGACGATCAGGAACACGGCGCCGAACAGCACCCACTGCAGCTCGAGCCACGAGTTCGATGATGTGTCGAAGACCTTGCGGACAACTGCGTTGACGGCGGACACGACGACTGCGAGCAGGATCGCCCAACTCAACACTTTGCCGATACGGAAACTGATCGCGTCAATGACGCGGCTGACGCCTAGAAGCGCACCCACTTGCCATCCCCTCTGGGCGGCGGCGCTGCCGCCCGTTCCGAAAACACTGTTCTTGACCGCCGGTCTTGCCGCCGGGTCACCACACCTTAGCCTCAACCGTCCGCCCGGCGTCAATTGAATCTTGGCGACCGCCGCCGTGCGCGGATGGCCCGACATGGGCGCCGGGCAGAGGCCGTTGACCCGCGCCCGAACCGAGCACCACTAACTTCCGGTTAACCACGTAGGTCCATGATGCCGCAGCACTTTATGCTCGGCGCAGCTGCCGCAACGTCGTGGCGCGCGCGACGCACAGGTAGGAAAGCGATGCAGCGCCTGACAATTGCCGAACGATTGCTCGTCGTCGCGCTGCTGCCGGCGCTCGCCCTGCTGGTGCGGCATCTGTTCGGACCGGCCGAACCGGCCGTTTGGCTGCTCTTCGAGGTTGCGATTTCGCTGCTGGCGCCGGTTCTGGTGGTCTTGGTCGCGCACGCGATCACCGCCGAGGTTCGCCGCGCCACCCAGGGCATCGGCTCGCTCGCGGGCGGCGGACCGCGTGAGCCGTCCGAGGCGCGCGAGGCACGGTCTGAGACGGTGCGCCTTTCGGCCGCGATCGACCGATTGCTGGCGACGACCATGGCGCGCAAGCGCAGCGAATCCGAGCATGCCCGGCTCGACGAGGCCGAGCGCCAGGCCCGCCGCGCCAACCTGACCAACATGGCGAGCGAGGTCGAATCCGCGACCGAGCGTGGCCTTGCGACCGTCGTCGAGGGCTCCGCGCTGCTGTGCAACAAGACCGCCGGCATGCGCGGCGCGCTCGAGGCGATCCACTCGGCTTCGACCGAGGCGGCGAAAGCCGCCGATCATTCACGCGCCATCAATGCGGACGCCGCGCGTCTGTCCGACGAGGTGATCGTGGCGATCGATGCGATTGCGGCGAAGGTCCAGGAGGGCTCCGAGATCGGCCGCACCGCGGTGACGCGCGCGGCCAATTCCCGCGCCACGATCGGGGCGCTCGCCAAGGCGGCGAAAGACATCGGCGACATCGTCGGCGTGATCACGGCGATCGCGGAGCAGACCAATCTGCTCGCGCTCAATGCCACCATCGAGGCGGCGCGCGCCGGCGAGGCGGGACGCGGCTTTGCGGTGGTGGCGACCGAGGTGAAGACGTTGGCGACGCAGACCGGCAAGGCGACCGGCGAGATCGGCGCCAAGATCGCCGAGATCCAATCGACCACCGGCGAGGCGGTCTCCTCGATCGGCGCGATTGCCGAAGCGATCGACAATCTCTCGCAGGTGACCAACGCGGTCGCCGCCGCGATGGCGCAGCAACGCTCCGCGACTCAAGGGTTCGTCGGCAGCGTGCGCGGCACGACCACGGCGGTCTCGGATGTGGCGCAGCGCATGACCGGCATCGCCGACATGGTGACGCGATCAAGCACCGATGCCGCCGAGGTCGCGCGCGTCGCAGTCGAAATGCAGCAGGCCTCGCAGACCGTGCGCGGCAAGATTCCCGAGATCGTCCGCGCCGCGCTGCGCGCGGACTTGCGCGATCATCCGCGCTTCGATGTCGAGCTGACCGCGACGATCGAGGTCAACGGCACCAAGAGCACGGCCCGCGTGTTCGATTTGAGCCGCGGCGGCGCGCGGATTGCGGGCGTGCCGCAGGTGAAATCCGGCGCCGAGGTGACGGTGGCATTCGCGGACTTGCGGCCCGTGAAGGGCAAGGTGGCCTGGGTCGCGTCGGGGAGCTTCGGCGTGCACTTCGAGCCGACGATGCTCGACGCCGCCGATTTGCTGAAGCTGACGGGGCAGCGCGCTGCCTAGAGCGAGATGAGTTGAGATCGAATCAACGGCGCCAGCCATGTTTGCCCTCTCCCCTTGTGGGAGAGGGCTACTCGGAGATTCAACGCAGAATGTTGGGTGAGGGGTAAGCAACCCCTCACCCAACCGAGTGCGTTGAGCCTCCTGCGACGCCCTCTCCCACAAGGGGAGAGGGCGCAGCGTCGAGTTCTGCACTCGCGGATGGGAAGTACGCGGGCTCGCGCAAACCTAAACTCATCACGCTCTAAGCCCCAGGCTCTGCCGGCGGGACCGCGGCCGCGAGGGTGCGGTGACGCACCACTTCGCGATGTAACGCATAGAGGCCGCTGCCGACGATCAGCGTGGAGCCGAACAGCGCGAAGCGATCGGGCACTTCGCCGAACGCCAGATAGCCGCAGATGCCGGCCCAGATCAGCAGCGTGTAGCGGAACGGCGCGATCGCCGCGACATCGACGCCGCGAAACGCGATCACGATCAGGAAATAGCCGATCGCCACGAACGCCGCCGAGATCGTCAGCAGGCCGACGTCGAAAAGTGCCATTGGGGGCCATTGCTCGAACTGGCCCATGATGGCGCCGATGATGGCGGAGCTGACGGCCGCCATCAGCGAGATCAGCGTGGTCGGGATCGCAATATCGAGGCGCCGCGTGATCACGTCGCGGCCTGCGCCCGCAAACGCGCAGGCGATGCCGAGCAGCGCCCAGGCGTTGAACGCCGACGGTGTCGGCTTGACGATGAACAGCGTGCCGGCGAATCCGATCGCGATCGCGGTCCAGCGCCGCCAGCCGACCTCCTCGGCGAAGAAGATGACCGCCAAGGCGGTGATGATCAGCGGCGAGACCAGATTGATCGCCGAGAGCTCGGCGAGCGGCAGGTGAATGAGCGCGGTGGTGAACAGCACCATCGCGGCGCCGTCGAACAGGGTGCGCAACAAGAGCAGGCGGTTGCCGGCGTGGCGCACGGACCGCAGGTCGCCCGATGCGAGCAGGATGGCGCCGACGATCAGTGACGCAATGACGCCGCGCACCGTGATCACCTCGCCGAGCGGATAGCGCTGCGCGGCAAGCTTTATCAGCGTGTCGTTCACCGCAAACGATGCCATCGCACCCGCAAGTGCGAACATGCCGCGGCGGTTGGCGCGCGCTGGGGTCACCTCGAAACTCCGTTGGAAGCCGCGGGACGAACACGCCGCGACTAAAGGGAGGGGCAGCGCTAACACGCGTCGCCGGAGTGGGTCGAGTTTTTGCGGTAGATGGCGCCTTTGCGCCGCAGGAATATCGGCTGCGCTATGGAACCGAGGCTACGGTGCGCCGGTCACCTGGTAACCGCGTCCTGCCTTCAGCGACTTCGAGATGCGTGCCACGATCGGATCATAGCTCGTGGCGAGCGCGGCCGGATAGCTGATCTCGAAGGCGTTCTGGACTTCGTTCCGGTGCGAGAGAAGGTAGCGCCGGTAGAACAGCCGGTCGCCGCGCGTGCCCGAGAGCACCAGCCAGTTCTTACCGGCCGCCCGATAGGTGATCTTTTCGTCGGCCTTCAGCCCCTCGCGCAGAAACGCCTCCAGCCCGGCTACATCGTGCTCGAGCACGTTGAGCGAGCCCCAGACGGCGAGCTCGGCGCCGTCACCGGCGTTGAAGCTCAGCCCGTCATTGTTGTCGGGCGGGCGGCCGGGCTTGAAGCGCGTCGGGTAGGAGATCGACGTGCCGAAGCGGTCGTTCGAATAGGTCTTCCACGTCTCGCCGGTCTGCGCGAAGGCGGCGCACGGCAGCGCGGCGAGCGCCGCGCCGATCAGCACGCGACGCGAGATCGGGATCATGCTCTACCCGCCGGTCACGCTCATGTGGCGCGCGACGGCCGGGGCGCGGGTGCGCCGGTCGATGATGAAGTCGTGGCCCTTCGGCTTGCGCAGGATCGCTTCGTCGATCGCCGCATTGAGCAGGTCGTTGCTCTCCGAGGCGCGCAGCGGCGCACGCAGGTCGGCGGCGTCGTCCTGTCCAAGGCACATATAGAGCGTGCCGGTGCAGGTGAGGCGGACGCGATTGCAGGATTCGCAGAAATTGTGCGTGAGTGGCGTAATGAAGCCGAGCCGTCCGCCGGTCTCGGCGACCCGCACATAACGCGCCGGACCGCCGGTGCGATAGTCGATGTCCTGCAGCGTGTAGCGCTTGGCGAGCTCGGCGCGCACCAGCGAGAGCGGCAGGTATTGGTCGAGCCGGCTTTCCTCGATGTCGCCGAGCGGCATCACCTCGATGATGCTGATATCCATGTGGCGGCCGTGTGCCCAGGCGACGAGATCGCCGAGCTCGTCCTCGTTCACGCCTTTGAGCGCGACCGCGTTGATCTTCACCGCGAGACCGGCATTCTGCGCCGCGTCGAGGCCGGCGAACACTTTCTCGATCTCGCCCCAGCGCGTGATGGCGCGGAACTTGTCCGGGTCGAGCGTATCGAGCGACACGTTGATGCGCTTGACGCCGCAGTCGGCGAGCTCGGTCGCATATTTCGGCAGCTGCGAGCCGTTGGTGGTGAGCGTCAGCTCGTCGAGGCCGTCGCCGAGATGGCGCGAGAGCGACCGCACCAGCGTCATGATCGAGCGGCGCACCAGCGGCTCGCCGCCGGTCAGGCGCAGCTTGCGCACGCCGCGTGCCACAAAGGCGCTGCACAGTCGGTCGAGTTCCTCGAGCGTGAGCAGCTCGGGTTTGGGCAGGAACGTCATATGCTCGGACATGCAATAGACGCAGCGAAAATCGCAGCGGTCCGTGACCGAGACGCGCAGATAGCTGATCGCGCGCTGGAACGGGTCGACCAGCGGGGCAGGCTTGATGGTGGCGGCGCGTTCGAAGCCCATCTGGTGTAGTCGTAGCTCGAGGTTCCGGCGCCGAATGCGCGGGTCGGAACTCCGCGCTTCGGCAGGCTATTCAATATGATATAGGGCGCATTGGAAAGGATTGAAAGTTGACCGACGCTCAAACCACCTGGCCGACCGAGCTGCGCCTGTCGAAGGACAAGCGCACCCTGTCCGTTACTTTCGAGGGCGGTGAGAGCTTCGCGCTGCCGGCCGAATATCTGCGGGTGAAAAGCCCGAGCGCCGAGGTGCAGGGCCATTCGCCCGAGGAGCGCAAGACCGTGCCGGGCAAGCGCAACGTGATGATCCTCGAAGTCGATCCGATCGGGAACTACGCGGCGCGGCTCAGCTTCGACGACATGCACGCGACCGGGATCTTCACCTGGGACTACCTGCTCGAGCTCGGCCGCAACCAGCCGCGCTACTGGCAGGACTATCTCGATGAGCTCGCCGCGAAGGGGCTGTCGCGGGATTAGCGGGCGCTTCGTAGGGTGGGCGAAGGCGCGGGCCCAGTGCACTGTGGTCTCCACGCGCACCGTGCAGCGCCGCGCCCACGCGTGGGCACGGCGCGCGAGTGCGCGCCTTTGCCCGCCCTACACGCGCGGTTTACCGCAGCACGATCACCGGCGCGCCGACCTTCACGCGGCCGTAGAGGTCGATCACGTCGTCATTGAGCAGGCGGAAGCATCCGGATGACACGGCCTGGCCGATCGTCTCGGGCTCGTTCGAGCCGTGGATGCGGTAGAGCGAGGCACCGAGATACATCGCGCGCGCGCCGAGCGGGTTCTCCGGCCCGCCCTTCATGAAGCGCGGCAGGTCGGGGCGGCGCCTGAGCATCTGCGACGGCGGCGTCCAATCCGGCCATTCCTTCTTGGCGACAACTTTCGTGGTGCCGGCCCAGGTGAAGCCGACACGGCCGACGCCGATGCCGTATTTGAGCGCGGTGCCACCATCCTGGATCAGGTAAAGCCGCCGCTCCGCGGTGTTCACCACGATCGTGCCCGGCTTGTAGCTGCCCGGCGCCGGTACCGTGGTGCGGGGGATCGCACCGACGTAGGACTCGCCGCCGAAAAACTCATAGCGCCGGGTGGTCTGTCCGCCCGAAAAGCGCCCATCCGGATCCATCGACGGCTGTGCCTGGGCGATTGTGGTCAGGCCGAGCAGAAAAAGGCCGAAGGACGCAGTGCGGAGGAGTCGCGTGTGCATCGAAACCCTCAAGTTTTCAAACGCTTCAGAGTGTTTTGAAGAAGGGGCCCGAAGCCCCGTGCCGCGCCAAGAAAGGCCATAATTCGCACCGTGCGGCAACCGAAATGTGTCCGTTCCGGTCGCCACGACATCACGCGGACCGGGCAATGTTGCCGGGAAAACACTTTTTTGCGACGGTTTGGATTGGCGGAGGGCATCCGCCGGGGATGACACGATGGCGGCGACTGCAACCCAATCGCTCGACCAGGCGCTGCGCGAATGCCGCGACCTGGACGCCTCGATCAACGCGCGGCTCGCCTGTTACGCCGAGGCGGTCGCGCGCTTCACGCCTGCCTTTGCGGCCGCGGTCGACCGGCTGGTTGCGCGGCTGCAGCAGTCGGACGCCGGCGGGTCGGCGCCGCGCGTCGGCGACGTGATGCCGCCCTTCATGTTGCCGGACGAGCAGGGCCGCATCGTCACGCTCGAGCGCCTGCTTGCGAACGGGCCGATTGCGGTGACATTCCACCGCGGCCACTGGTGTCCTTACTGCCGCATCAACATCAATGCGCTGGTGCACGCGCAGCGCGAGATTGCCGCCACGGGCCGGCAGATCGTGGTGATCATGCCGGAGCGGCAGGAATACGCCGTCGCGCTCAAGTCCGAATCCGATGCGCCGTTTCCGATCCTGAGCGACATCGACAATGGCTATGCGATGTCGCTCAACCTGGTGATCTGGGTCGGAGCCGAAATGGAGCAGGCGATGCGCGAGCGTTCACGCGACCTGCCGAAATATCAAGGCAACGACGCCTGGATGCTGCCGATCCCGGCGACTTTCGTGGTCGGCACCGACGGCATCATCACGGCGCGTTTTGTCGATCCGGATTATCGCAAGCGCATGGACATTGACGACTTGCTGGCGGCGCTGCGCCGCGCGCGCTAGCGCATATCCACGACGGCGATGACGGTGCCGGTCTCGTTCAGCACCTCGATCACCTCGTCGAGCTTGCGTCCCTCGTGCGCGGCATCGCGCGCCATCGCGGCGAGCGCGCGTCTGGCGTCCTCCACGGCCGTCGCATCGTCGCGGCATTCGACATCCGCCATCTCGCCGTCCGTGCCGTCGGCAAGCTTCACGACGAAGTGATAGAGCGGCATTGCGTCCTCCCCGTTTGGGTAAGAACGCCAGTGATGTGTTGGGGTTGCATCGGCCGCCTCGTGCGGCGTGGGCGCGCGCCGTGCGCGCGCTGACTTCTCATCCGGTGAAAAAAATTTCGAGTGCGTCCGGGAAACCGCCGCGGTCGTTCTCGCTACTAGCTCTCGTTCGGAAGTGATTCGCGGTGCAGTGGGAATGAGTAAGCAGCAAGAAGAATTCAAAAGACGCGCGGCCGAGGTGCTCAAGCGCGCCGAGCGTGAGAGTGGTCCTTATCGCGAGCTATTGCTGGGTCTCGGCGAGGCCTTCGCGGCGCTCGCGTTTCATCAGGCCGTGCTCGACAATCTGCCACAGACGCATCCCGCACCGCCCGTGCGGCGGCAAAACCACAGCGTCGCCACGAGCGCGGCCTTGGTAGATGTGCCCTCGCCCCATAGCCCGTCGAAGACGGGCGTGAACGCCCTTATGGCGGGAGAGGGCTACTCAGAGATTCAACGGAGAAGGATGGGTGAGGGGTAAGCCTGCGACCCCTCACCCATCCGTGTGCATTGAAGCGCTAGCGACGCCCTCTCCCACAGGGGGAGAGGGCGCAAATGCGAGCGCCGAGCTGGCTGGCTATTACGGCTAACCGGCCTTGCGCCGCGCCGCGCCCTTTGCGCTCTCCTTGGCGGCTTCCTTTGCGGTCTCCTTGGCGGGCTTCTTGCCGGCGATCGGCAGCAGCATCTCGCGCTGACCCGCGGCTTTTTTCTTCTTCTTCGCCGATGAGGCCTTCGCCGGAGCCTTGGCGCTTTCCGCGCCGATCGACTTGCGCAGCGCGTCCATCAGGTTGATGACGTTCTTCGGCGCCGCGGGACGCTCGGCGCTCTTCTTCAGCGGGATGTTTGCCTGCTTCTTCTTGAGGATCTCGACGACCGCCTCTTCGTAGTGATCGACGAACAGGTCCGGCTGGAATTCGCCTTCCTTCTGCTCGACGATATGCTCGGCGAGCTTGAGCATGTCGGGCGCGATCTTCACGTCCGGAATGTCGTTGAAATAGTCCTCGGCCTTGCGGATCTCATAGGGATAGTGGAGCGAGGTGCCGAGCAGGCCCTTGCCCCAGGGCTCCAGCGCCATCACGCGCTCGCGCTTGTTCATCACCACGCGCCCGAGCGCGGTGACGCCCTTGCCGACCATGGCGTCGCGAATGACCGTGAAGGCTTCGACGCCGACCTCGTCGTTCGGCACGATGTAGTAGGGCTGGTCGTAGTAGCGCTTGTCGATCTGCGCGAACGGCACGAACTGATCGATCTCGATCGTGTGCGTGCTCTCCAGCTCGACCGCCTCGAGCTCGTCATCGTCCATGATGAGAAACTCGTTCTTGCCGGTCTCGTAACCCTTGCCGATCTGCTCGGTCGGGACTTCATCGCCGGTCTCGCTGTCCACCTTCTTGTAGCGGATGCGATTGCCGGTTTCTTTGTTGACCTGGCGGAAGGAGATGCGTTCGGAGCTCGAGGTCGCTGGCGAGAGCGCGATCGAACAGGAGACGAGGGAGAGCTTCAGGTAGCCCTTCCAATAAGGACGCGGCGCCACGGGATACTCCTACAGACAGCCGAAAAATCGACTCTGAACCGAGACTCCCTTGAGTCAAGTAAACGCCGCGGCAGATTCGCCTTTCGTTCTCCCGGAACTTTTGTTCTCATATGCGTTCTGTTCTCAATAGGGTTGGCGCATATCCTTGTCGGAGCCGCATCGCGTGCGGAGCAGGGTCTTCCGGGAGAGGAGAGGACAACATGGCACGGGCCCCCGAACGACAGATCGGCAAACGCGTGACCTTCGACCCCGCGACCTTCGCGGCGCTCGACCTCTACGCGCGCGACAGCATGCGCAGCTTTCAGGAGCTGGCGGACGAGGCGTTTGCCGACCTGTTGAAGAAGCACGGGCGGCCGGTCGGCTTGAAGGACGCGCTGCGGCAGAGCACGCGCGCGTTCGGCGTGAATGACAATCGTCCGGATTCGCCGAAGCCGAAGAAGCGCAAGGGATGAAGGACGTCTTGTAGGGCGGGCAAAGGCGCGCGCTTGCGCGCCGTGCCCGCCGCCATGATGGCGGGCACGGCGATTACGCGCCTTTGCCCGCCCTACAGACGCTCGGTCCCCGAGTCCGCGTCGCTACGCCGCTTGCGGCTGCGCCTTCCAATTCGCGCCGCGCAACAGCTTCATCAGCGCGGTCGCAACCGCGGTGCGCTGCCGTCCGGCGACGCCGTAGAGATAGACCGTGCGCGTGAGGTCGAAGCCCTTGATCGGCGCGCGCGTCAGCCTGGGCGAGCCGACCATGCTCTGCGGCACGATCGCGACGCCGACGCCCGCCTCCAGGAGCGTGACGAGATCGCGCTCGGAGGCGACTTCGTGCGCGCGCTCGGGATCGATGCCGTGCTGGCGCAGGAAGGCCGCGAGGTCGCCGGCGTGCTCGCAATAGGCGCGCAGCAGCAGCTGCTCTTTGCTCAAGTCTTGCGGCGTGACGTCGCCGCCTTGCCCGATCGGGTTCTTCGAGATCACCTCGAAGCCTTCGCCGAACAGCGGCCAGCGGTCGAGGCGCTCCCAGTCCTCTCCGATGCCGGCCGCGATCGCGAGCTCGGCGTGTCCCTTCTTCAATACCTCGGCGACTTCGGCGCCGGTGCCGCGCAAGAACTTCAACTCGAGCCGGCTGAAGGCGCGCTGCAGCTCGGTGAGCTGCGGCACGAACAGGCTCAGCTCGATCGCGCGCGAGAGCGCGAGCCGCAGCGCGCCGATCTCGCCGCTCTTGATCGAGGAGGCGAGCGTGCGCGCGCCGATCGCGCTGTCGTAGCACTGCTGCAGCAAGGGCAGCATGCGCTCGCCGAGCTCGGTGATGATCGCCTGCGGCCTCTCGCGCCGGAACAGGTCGCCGCCGAGCTCTTCCTCGAGCTGGCGGATCGCGCGCGTCAGCGAGGGCTGCGCGACGTTGCACTCCTCGGCGGCGCGCGTGAAGTTGAGCGTGCGCGCGACCGCCAGGAAGTAACGGACCTGATGCATTTCCATGGACTATTCGTCGCCCCGATCGCTCTCGGCAGAGAATGAAAGCCGGCGTGCCCCGACGGCTCGGACAGCTTCCATGCCGCAATGGCAGGAGTCCAGCACAGCCACGTGACGCGTGGAAGGAGGTGTGATGGTAGGGGGGGCTTGGCGGCGCCATCGGGATTGAACTTGCTACGCTTCTGGTAGTTGACATGTTGTACACATGTGGACATGCTTAGCGCATGACAGCTATGATCCAAATTCGCAACGTGCCGGATACGCTGCATCGCAGGCTCAAATCGCGCGCTGCGCTCGCCGGCATGTCGCTTTCCGATTACCTGCTCAACGAGATTCGCGAGATCGCCGAGCGACCGACTCTGGAGGAGTTGCGCGTTCGCCTGCAGCATCGCTCGCAGGTGACGCCGTCCGTCGCGCCGGCTGACGCCGTCCGCGCCGAGCGCGATCGGCCGTGATGGTCGTCGACGCATCAGCACTCCTGGAAGTCCTACTTCGCACTCCCGCCGCCGGCGCGGTGGAGAGGCGCCTTTTCGCGGCGCGCGGGGAGACGTTGCACGCGCCACATCTCGTCGATGTCGAAATCGCGCAGGTCCTGCGGCGCTATGCGGCGGCCGGCGAGATCGACAGCGCGCGCGGCAGCGCCGCGCTCGCCGATCTCGCAGACCTTCCCCTTCGACGGTACCCGCACGGGCTGCTGCTCACCCGCGTCTGGGATTTGCGCCATAACTTCACCGCCTATGACGCCGTCTATGTGGCTCTCGCGGAAGCGCTCGACGCGCCGCTGATCACGCGTGATCGGCGGCTGGCAACCGCAGCCGCGCGACACGTGCGCGCCGAGTTGGTCTGAATTGCCGGCGCGGCGGCTGCAAGAACCGCCATCAGGGCAGCTTGACGTTCGCGAGCCGTTCGGCGAAGCCCTCGCTCGCCGTGCGATAATGGTCCTTCGTGGAATTGTCGATGACGTGCAGGGCGTCGCCGGGCTGCGAAAATTGCGCCTGGTTGGGGTGCCCCATCAGGCCGAGCAGGTTCTGGGCGTTGACCGCTGTACCCCAATAGTAGACGTAGAACGGGGCCGCGTTGGTGGCCTGATTGAACCAGAACTTGGGATTCTCGTAGAGGCAGTCGAAGCACCAGGACCCCTTCAGTGCCGCCGTGTTGTTGTTGCCAAGGCCGCTGACAAAGGCGCGCATGGCGACGCCGCCTCCCGAATGACAGGCGACGATGAGGTTCTTGATGGTAAACGCACTCGCGCCCTTGCCGTCGCTGGTCTTGAGCGCCTGACCCTGGCTGTCGAGGAAATTGGCGAGGCCCTCGAGGACCTTGGCGAGATAGTTATCCGCTTCCTTCCCAAGCTTGGCTTCGACGTCCCGATACTGGGTCGAGCCTGGATTCCACATCTGGAATCTGTCCGGAATGATCTCTCCTTTCTTGTTTCGCACCGGGATCTTCTGTTTGTCCTTGTCGAGGACGAATTCCGCGGGCTTCACGTAGCCCATGAAGGGCGCGATGAAGATCAGCTCCTTGATCGGGCAGCTCTTGAGGTTGGCCAGAAGCTTCACCTCCTTGCCGGGGAGGTCGTTGAAGAGGGTGGTGCGGTTGTTAACGTAGAAGCCGTGAAACCAGACGATCACCGTCACGGCCTCGGCGTGCGTTGCGGGCGTGCCTTTCACATAGGCGACCGTCTCGCGGATGAAGTAGCTGTCGTCCGTCTCCAGCGTGAAGCTCGTCGGGTCTTTGGTGTAGTCGTTCGACTTGAGCGTCGGCTTGGCCATGAGACACCTTGCATGGTTTTCGCCATGGCGATCGTTGGAGGGCGCCGGATTCAAGCGAAGACTGCATAGGTGAGTGCGGCCATCGCGCAAAAGGTTTCATGAACGAATTGTAACGACGCGAACGCGCCGAACGCTGCTAGCGTTCTGGAAAATAAACCCGGAGGAAACGCATGAGAGTGAAGGCGCTCTACGACGTGTTGTTCACGGAGTACCCTGGCCACATTGGCTTTGCGCCCGCCGTGGCGACGCTCGCTGTCTGTCTCGCGGTGTGCGCAACCGTGGTCTACGGCGGCGTCACTCTCGGCAAGGCCATCATGGCGCATGACCCGCCTGTTGAGACCCATCACTCGTCGTAGGCTTCGTCTTCACCCTTCGCGAAGCGCGGGCTTTTCATTTTGGACGGCCGACGGCGCGCTGCAGTTCGGGGACCTGCGACACGGACGGCGACAGATCGATCAGGCGAGAGCGCAAGCCGCGACGCGTCGCCGCCGCGCTTGATCGATGAGGCGACATGTGCGCGCCGATCGCTCTGTCGTAGCATTCCCGCAGCAAGGGAAGCCATCCGCTCGTCGAGCTTTGGTGATGATCGCCTGCGGTCGCTCGCGCCGGAACAGGTCGCCGCCGGGCCTTTCCTCAAGCTGTAGGATCGCGCGCGTCAACCGAGGGCTGGGCGGCATTGCGCTCGTCGGCAGCGCGCGTGAAGCTGAGCGCGCGCGCGACCTCACGCATTTCCATGAGCGATCGTGGGCCCCGTGTCCCCTGAGGAAGATGAAGCGCCGCCAGCCCGAGGCAGCTTACGCAACAACGTGCCGCGATCGTGCGATCCCGAGCGCTTTCACCTCGAGAAGTCCGAGATCGCGAGCGAGCTCGGCAAGATCATCCGCACGCTCCCGAAAAGTGGACAATGACCCGCCCGCGGCCGCCGGCCGAGCTGCTCGATACGAGTTACGACAGCGAGCGCCCGCTGAGGCGCTTCGCGCCGGCGCCGGAGCTTGTTGAGTGGATCACCGCGATGTTCGTCGCGGAGGATGCGCGGCTCTGCAATGAGGATCACGCGCACCTGCAGTTCGCACGCATCGGCGCGCTGTGGACCAACGTGCCGAACTCTCGATCAGGCCGCGCCATCGTGGGGCAGGCGGAGTACCTGAGGAACGCCGGCGGTGTGATCGGCAAATGGGTACGCGCCGCGCGCGAGCAGCAGCTCGAGGAGTGGTTCGGCGAGGTGCCGGACTTCCTCCTGACGTTCGATGCGGACTATGCGGCATTGTGTCGGGATGACGAGCTGTGTGCGCTCGTGGAGCATGAGCTCTACCACTGCGGCATCGAGAGGGATGCCGACGGCGCGCCGCGCTTCAGCGAGACCGGGCAACCGATCTTCGGATTGCGCGGCCACGACGTTGAGGAGTTCGTCGGCGTCGTCCGCCGCTATGGAGCCGACGCCGCGCATGTGCGCGAGCTGGTCGAGGCGGCGGGCAGGGCGCCCGAGGTCGCGCCGGTGTCTATCGCGGCCGCGTGTGGCAGCTGCGTCCCGCCGCGGCTAGTGCGGGCCTAGTGCGTCCCGAAGCGATCGCCCGCTTGGGAAAGAGAGCGTTCCAAGTCGTCAAGATAGTTGGCAATCGCTTTCAGCGTTTTGACGGTCGCCTCAATGCGATTGTCCGGGGCGCTGCCCGGCAGCGCTCGCTCCGGAACTGAAGGAGTTGTTCGAGACGAGCCGCAAACGGTTCCTCGAGGAGATCGACGCGATCCCGATCGCCAACAAGGCGGTGCAGCTGCCCATGACCTGAAAGGTAGGTCCCCGTCCGGGCGCGGCCAAGCCGCTAGGGATAGGGTTAGCCGGAGCAGGGGCCCACGAAGGATGCAGGTCAACGGGCCGGCCCGGTGTCCCCTGGGGGCTTTTTCAGGTCGAATGCGGCGGCCGCGACACGCCTCAGCCTGGCTTCTGCGCCGGATTCAGCTTTCCGGCGAGCTCGGGGAAGCGCGAGAGCAGGCGCTCGACTAGAATATCGCTGTTCTCGTATGTGATGTCCGAAATAACTCGATCGCCTTTTTTCACAAGGAAATTGCGTTCAGTGGACGCGAGCGACACAAGTATTTTTGTGAGATCGGTGGCCGTTCCAAATGTGAGTGCCGCCTTGAACGAGAGGTATCGAGCCTCGAGATTGGTGATCTCGTTCCTGAAATACCGGATCATGCTTCGGTCTTCTCGGTACAGCTTAAGAAAAAAGAAGGCAACCGACTCAATGATGATGACGAGGCCGAAGCGCGAGAGAACGCGGTATAGGTCGGAGACACGCCACACGCCCGAAGGCTCAATCTCCAGCGCTACGCTCGCGAGCGTTTGCCACATCACGAAAATTCCGCCGACCGCGCATGCGAGACCAATGAGCAAATTGATGTTGGCATTGCGGCGCCATGATGCCATCTCGGCGTGATAGGTGGCCAACGTCTGATCGATGTCCGTGGCGAGTGCGACCCGCCCCTGCTGCTTTTGGTCTACGTCCGCAGCCTTCTTGAATACTTCGCTTTCAACGAACGCGCTGAGTGCGTTTTGCGATTCGGTCGTCAGCCGAGCAAGCAGCTGGCCTTTGAAATCGTCGTCGATATTGACCTGAGCTGGCGTGCCGGAGCCGGGGCGAGTGTGTGCCATGTAGTTGCGCAATTCGCGCATCAGCATTCGAGTTTCATCGTCGATCGCACTAGCCGAAGCTCTGATGGTGGGCGTGTTCTTTTTGAAAAGACCGAGGTACCGAGAAATCACCAAGATGAAGGATAGGCCGATTATGCCATATCCAAGAGTGTCGCGCCTGAAATCCACCAAACCTTCGCCCGGGGTGGCGAGGATCACCGTGCCGATATATGTGCCTATACCGGCCGCGATTATCAGCGGCTCTTCCCGGATCGCGCGCGAGACTTGCGCCCAGACTGCCGTAAATTTGCTTTGCCGATCTGGCTCGGCAGCAGGTGCTTCTTTACTCATCGGCATTCCCCCAGCCTTTACAATTTATCGTAAGGGTCGGGAGTATGTCAGCAACTTTTGCTTGGTCGCACGGTCCTCGGGGATGCGACCGCGTAGAAAGGGCTATCACCGGGATGGACTGGCCGTGGCTGAAAAATTGGTGAGCTCACCGAGCGTCGCGCGAGCCTGATAGGCTTTCGGATCGTCGAGGATCAACGTGATGCCGACGTCGCCGAACCTGCCGGCATCGACGACACGCACGCGTTCGCCCGTCTTCATCTTGACGATCTCGCCGCCAGCGCCACGGCCCGGAAAGTCGCGCTTCAACGTTGCGAACAGGGGAGGCGGGCCGCCGGCTGGCGGTGGGTCAGCGAGCACGGCTTCGAGGAACGCGCGCACGCTCGCGGGCGTCTTCGGGTTGGCGAGATGGTCGGCGAGCTCCATGAGGGTCGAATGAGCCCGGATTTGGTCGTAGAGGCAAGCTCATCAGCGATGCGAGGTCGACATTTTCGGTTGCCGCCGTTAGCGAAGCGGCGGCAGCTGCTTCGTTACTTCGTGCGACCACCCCATATCATCACGGAAAGTGAGCCTGAAAAGCGCGCCATTTCGCAGACGCTCCAGCTCATGCGAAGGAAATCCTGCGAGATAATAACCTTCAACGGTCGAGCCCACGGCGATCTCTCGTTTAGCCAGGCCGTAGACGGTGTTCTCAGGTCGAACAACCATCCCGTCTCGATAGCTGATGGCGCCACCAGGCTCTAGCGCCGTCGTCTTTCCTCGAATGACTCCGCTTTCAGTTTCTAGGGATGCGGCCCAGCCTCCTATGGCGCTCGGGAGCTGACCTGCGTTCCGGATGGTCAACAAAACTATGACGAGCATTTGATTCGGCAAACAAGGAAGAGAACCGTTCGGGACCGACAATCGACGGATTGCAACGTCGAAGCGCGTTAGCTGTGAGTTCTCAATCAGATTACCGGTGACCGCAATATCTTTTGATTGCTTGATGTTGAAGGCTGTTTCGGGTGCAACGAATATGTTGCCCTGAATCCTCGCCGAATCCTGATTGTTTAGAAAAAAGCCGCCACGGGGCCCTACAAAGAGACTATCTCTTACATCGGCGCTCCCCCCGCTCGGTTGATATGTCCAGCGCTCGCCCAACTCCTTTAGACGGGCGTTTATCCAGTCGGCCGGAGCCGGGGTAGCAATTATCTGGGGCCCTATGTTGTGCTTGCGGCGGTACTCACGTGTCAGATCATCGACAAGTTTGTCCCGATGGGCCGCGTCTTCACGCGAAACTTTTTTATCGTTTTCCAACGACTTTTCCCTCGATAGATCCTGCGCGTAGCTATTGCCAAGCATCGACAAGAGTATGCCCACCAGTGCAAGCGCTCGGAAGGCAAACATGCGAACATTTAGTCCTTTTTCTTGCCGAAGTAATTTCCGCTGAAGGACGTGTCACCACGGCCTCTGATGATCACCTCGTTCTCGCTCCCGATCACGGTGTTGTCGTCCACCTTAACTTTCTCGCCCTCGAGATTGAATTTGTTCCTCCCGCCTGACGGGGCGCGGGACGAATGCGCATCCGATGACGCTCTATCAGCGTTCGAGTGACTCGGCCCTGCATGGCTCTCCAGGTATTGGAGAAGCGCACCGAACAGGAAAACTGCAGCGCCAACTATCATCAGGATTGACGCCAGCATTCTACGTGCTCCTGGCTTTCTGGGGAGGTTGTCCTGCCAGAAAAAGTACGCGGCCACGCCGCCCAATATGATTGGTGGCCCGTATGCCACCAGCAACTGCCAGGGCAACGCGGCCCCTATGAAGTGTGCGATACGCTCGAAAATCGCTGCGTGGAACGTCTGGACGGCGACCCACCAGACAACGGCTCCGACAGCCAAAATTATGCGGCGGTGGCGCACCATGAGTTTGACCCTGCCGCGAAACGTACCATTTTGACCGTGCAGAGTCTCGCTCGGTAGTATTACTAAGCGCAGCAGCTGCGCCAAATCGCGTTAACTTGGGGATCCTTTCAGCGCATCGTCGCGCGCGACGTTGATCTCGGCCATGCGAGCGGTCGAGCCGCTGCGATCGGGATCGTGTGTTCGACCAGGCGCCGCGAGGCGACCTTCACGCGGGAAAGAGCCAATCTTGCGCGCGCAGCTCGCCGCGGCCTTCGATCAGATCGAGCGATCGCGCGCGGCCGAGATACGTCGACCACGTCCCGGACGTATGGCTGTAGCCGAGCGCGAGCTCGCCGCACTTCTTGTGCACCGGTGCCTCGACGGTCATGAACAGGCCATCGCGGAATTCGCCGTGCTGAAACCAGAAGCGATCAAACGCCGGCGTGTGCTTGCCGCAGACGGTGCAGAGGAGCTTGGCGACGGAGCGCCGCTGCCGCACCGCGTGGGGCTTGGCGAACAGTGGCCGGCCCACGCTGGGAGCCCAGCGCTGGTGAAGTGCGAGCGCGCCGCCGACGAAGCGGCACGGCCGCAGCTCGAAGTGCATCTCGCCGCTCCAGGCAGCGTTCCAAGGGACGGTCAGCATGGCCGCAATTCGCGGGCGCGGTCGGCGCGAACAACGTCAGAACCAACCGTCAGAATCGCACGGCGGAAGTTGAGCAATTTCAATGCGGAGGGATGGTGGGCGTTGTAGGGATTGAACCTACGACCTCTCCCGTGTGAAGGGAACGCTCTCCCGCTGAGCTAAACGCCCGGAAATCACCGCAGCTTTAAGCGGCGGCGGCGACGTGTGTCAATGTTTGTGAATTCAGGCCTTCTTCTTCTGCGGGCGGCCGCGGCCCTTCTTCGTGACGGGCGGGGGCGGCGCCGGTTGCAGCTGCGCATAGACCGGGTTGGGCGAAAGATCCGCGGTCGGTGGGGGCGCGCCGGAACCGACGTCCGGCGTGGTCATGTCGGGCGGGCGCGGCGTCACGGTGATCATCTGCGGCAGGTAGCCGTTGAGCGAGTAGGTCACGGTGAACTCGCGATCCGTCGCGATCGGGATCATGCACGGGGTGCGGCAGCTTGCGCCGAGCGACGTCTTCGCGTCCGCGCCGGGCGGATCCGATTCGATCGTGAGCGAGACATTCGCGCCGCCGCTAGAGGATGACATGCTGGGCACCCAATCCCAACTCGGGGTCCAGCTCGAGCAAGCGGCAAGCAGAAGCGCGCCTGAGACAGCGCCGACGCGGACAAGACGTGACATGTGCAAAGTGACTTCCCCGGCCATTCCCCTGGCCGATCGCCTTGGAACAGCTTACGTTCCGTCCCCGCCCGCCGCAACATCCACTTGCCGGTAAAAAGCGGCAGCCGCAAGGCAACAAACGGCGCCAAGCCGTTGTCCCATCAAATCTTGTACGCCGTGCGGAAGCCGCCCCAATGTTTTCCGAACACGCGCAACGGCGCATCGATCTCGCGCATCATGATGATCACGCCATTGCCCATGTCACGCGGATAGCTCTGGATCAGAGAGGGCCGCACATTGCGCGCAGCACACAGGCCGGCGCGATCGTCGAAGATGCGCCGGTTGCGGCAGTTCGCCAGATTCCAGGCGACATCGTCGGCCTTCTGCGGCTTGGAATAGATGCGGTTGTGCACCGGCAGATAGCCGTTGCGGTCGACTGCCGCGCAGAAGGTCATGCGCTTGTCGGAGGCGAGCAGTGGCTCCTGGAGCGGCGGCAGCAGGTCTTCCAGCACGGCCAGCGCGCGGGTTGAGAACTGCTGCGGGTTGGTGCCGTTGATCGGCTGATAATCGGTATCGAACAGCGCATCGCGCGTGAGGCGGCCGGACTCGATCGCCTGCTCGAAAGCCTTGGAGATCTTCTCGGCAGCATCGACGGCGCGATCGACGAACTCTTTGTTCTCGGCGCGGATCGCTTCCAGGCGATGGCGCAGCGCCTGCGTGACGTCTACCTCGAGTGTGGCAAATTCCAGATGCAGCCCGAGCGCGGAGCGGCCGACGATGCGCGCGCGCATGCGCCCGATGCCGGCAAGCTCGGCATCGATCGATGTGCCGATCGACAGCTTCTCAGTGTCGCCGCCGCGGATCAGCATCCCGCCCTCGGACAGGTCGCCGGTGTGGGCGCGAAATTCGCGCCCGCCCTGACGCAGCACGACGGGTAGGTCGCACGGCAGACGGTCATGGCGGCGGCGGTCGCCGATCTCGGTCTGACGCAGGAAAGTGACGAACCGCGTCTGCAGTTTCGCCGCCAGCGTAGAGGCCTGCTCGCCGGAACGGTCGATCGCAAGCCCGCTCTCCTGCGCGCGCGCCGACGCGCTGCTGATCTCGGCCGCGCTGCGTGTCACCGCGGTGACGAAGCTCGAGGCCTCGTGCGCATTGCGCGCGAGCGCCGCGCTGGTCGCGCTCTGCTCCTCGATCGCACTCGCGATCGCGGAGAACACCGGCCGGATCGCGCTGATCGCTGTCATGATGCGGTTGACCGCCGCGATCGACTCCTGCGCGTCGCGCTGCAGCTTGTCGATCTTGCGGCCGATCTCCTCGGTGGCGTTCTGCGTCGCGCTCGAGAGCGATTTCACCTCCTGCGCGACGACCGCGAAGCCGCGTCCGGCATCGCCGGCGCGCACTGCCTCGATCGTGGCGTTGAGGGCGAGCAGATTGGTCTGCTTCGCGATCGCCGAGATCAGGCTGACGACATTGCCGATCTCGGCCGACGAGGCCTTCAAGCCGTCGACGCTCTCGCCGGCCGCGGCCGCGGCCTGGCTGGCGTCGTCGGTGAGTGTGCCGGCCTCGCGCACCTGGCGGCCGATCTCGTCGGAGGATTTCGCGAACTCTTCGGTCGCGCCGGCAAGGTGCGTCGCGTTCTCGGTCGATTGCGTCGCCATCGCGGCGAGCTGCTCGGTCTGCTGGCGGATCGCGCCCAGCATGTCGGCCGAGGCGCGCGTGCCGCTGCGCACCGCGTCGGTCGCGCGATGGACGTCGCGGATCATCGCGGCGAGATCGATCTCGATCAGGTCGATGGTCTCGCGAATGGCGGCAAGGCGCGCCTGCGCGTGATCGATGGCCTCCGGCGCGGTCGATGGTGCGGTTTGGGGCGCCTCGACGGCCGGGAGGACTGCCTCCGCGTCGCGGGTGAACAGGGTCAGAGCTTTGGCCAGCATGGGCAGGGACCGCGCAAGGAGAAGGCGAGGCCCGGCAAGGCTTCGCGGTGTGCGCCCACTATCTGGGCAAAGGCTTAGCGCAAGGTAAACCGTCCCTTAATTTCGCAGCGTCGAAGTGACTCAGGCTGAGGCTCGTAGGGTGGGCGAAGGCGCGGGCCAAGTGTACCGGTCGCTCCACGCGCACAACACAGCGCCGCGCCCACCATATCGGACCCGCCGAAGCGGTGGGCACGGCGCGCAAGTGCGCGCCTTTGCCCCACCCTACGAGGCCCAGGCCGGGAGCAGATCCTCGACCGCCGGCACCAGCGCTTCGAAATGGCTGATCAGCCGGTCGGCGCCGAGCTCGCGCGGCGGTATCTCGGTATAGCCAAAATCCACCGCCACGACCGGGACGCCGGCCGCGCGCGCAGTCGCCACATCGGTCATCGAATCGCCGACCATGACGGCGTGGGTGAAGGCGCCGCCGGCACGCGCGATCGTCAGTCGCAGCATTTCGGGGTCGGGCTTGCGCATCGCGAAAGTGTCCTGGCCGCAGATCGCCGCAAAACGCGACGCCATCCCGAGCTGCTCCAGCAAGCGCACCGACAGCCATTCGAGCTTGTTGGTGCAGACCGCGAAGCAGCAGCCGCGCGCCGCGAGCTGGTCGAGCGCGTCCTCGAGGCCCGGAAAGGGCCGCGACCGGTCTGCGATGCGCGCCGCATAGAGCGGAAGATACTCCTGATAGAGCGCTTCGATCTCGTCCGGCGGCAGTTCTAGGCCCTTCAACGCAAGCGCACGCTGAAGCAGCGGCTTCACACCGGCGCCGATCATGCTGCGCGCCTGATCGAACGCGACCGGCGCGACATCGTGGCGCTGCAGAAGGACATTGAGCGTCTCGATGAGGTCGGGAGCGGTGTCGACAAGCGTGCCGTCGAGATCGAAGACGATGGTCGGGGCGGGCATGACGCAGCAGCTAGCGCGGGGGAGGGGGCGAACGCAACAGGTCGGCCGCCGAAGCCTGTGCAGACCTTGCCGCGCGGCCCGCGGCCCGCTATTGCGCTGCGCGACCCGCAACGCCAAATCCTCGATCAACCGTATGAGCGCTGACAACTACAAGCGTGAAGCCGCGGCCGGCGCACTTGAATTTGTCGCGCCCGGCATGCGGCTCGGGCTCGGCACCGGCTCGACCGCACGCCCGTTCGTGGAGCTGTTGGGCGAGCGCGTGCGCGCCGGCTTGAACGTGATCGCGGTGCCGACCTCGGAGGTGACGCGGCAGCAGGCGCAAGCCTGCGGAATCCCGCTGACGACGCTTGACGAGACGCCCGAGCTCGACCTCACCGTGGACGGCGCCGACGAGATCGCGCCCGACCTCACGCTGATCAAGGGCGGCGGCGGCGCGCTTCTCCGCGAGAAGATCGTCGCGGCGGCCTCCGGCCGCATGGTGGTGATCGCCGACGCCTCGAAGCTGGTCGAAACTCTCGGCCGCTTTCCACTCCCGATCGAGGTGGTGCCGTTCGGGCTCGGCGCGACGCAGCGTGCCGTCGCGGCCGCAATCGCCACGAGTGGGCTCTCCGGGCCGCTGACGCTGCGCCGCGACCAGGCCGGCCATGCTTTTGTCACGGACGGTGGCCATTTCATCCTCGATGCCGCACTGCAACGGATTTCCGATCCGCGCTCGCTTGGCGACCGGTTGGCTGCTATTCCGGGCGTGGTGGAGCACGGACTTTTCATCGGCCTCGCCCGGACCGCCGTGATTGCCGGGCCGGAAGGCCGCCGCGTGATCGAACGGCCGGGAGCATGATCCCCGAAAACCGCCGTGAACCAGACAGGAAGGATCAACTCATGAAGATGTCTCTCGTCCGGCTCGCCGCCGTCGTGCTCGCCTGCCAACTGGTCGGCGGCGCCGCGCTCGCGCAGCAGCCGACCGCCGCCGCGCTCGCGACCGCAAAGGAGCTGGTCTCGCTCAAGGGCGGTAATCAGATGTTCGAGCCGGTGGTGATCGGCGTGATCGAGCAGACCAAGGCGGCGCTGCTACAGACCAACCCGCAGCTGTCGAAGGATCTCAACGATGTCGGCGCGCAGATTCGCGCCGAATACGGCCCGCGCGCCGGCGAGCTCACGAACGAGGCCGCAAAGCAATATGCTTCGCGCTTCAGCGATGCCGAGCTGAAGGAGCTGGTGAACTTCTTCAAGTCGCCGCTCGGGCAGAAAATGCTGGTCCAGGAGCCGCAGGTGCTCGATGCGACCTTCAACTTCGTCCAGCAGTGGGGCCCGCGCGTCGCCGAGGAGGTGATGGTCCGCTTCCGCGCCGAAATGAAGAAGAAGGGGCATAACCTTTGAGAGCGCGGCCACGGCGCGTTCTGCGATGAGCGATTTCGACACCGACCTGTTCGTGATCGGCGGCGGCTCGGGCGGCGTGCGCGCCGCGCGCATCGCCGCCGATTACGGCGCGCGCGTCATGCTCGCCGAGGAATATCGTGTCGGCGGCACCTGCGTGATCCGCGGCTGCGTGCCGAAAAAGCTGTTGGTCTACGCCTCGCGCTTCGCGCACGCGTTCGAGGACGCGGCAGGCTACGGCTGGACCGTCGGCGAGCCGTCATTCGACTGGGCAACGCTGATCGCGAACAAGGACCGCGAAATCACCCGCCTCGAGGCCGCCTATACGGCGAACCTGATGCGCTCCAAGGTCGAGATCGTGAAGACCCGCGCCGTGCTCGACGACGCCCATACGGTGCACCTGCTCGCAGACGGTAAGCGCGTCCGCGCCAGGCACATCCTGATCTCGACCGGCGCATGGCCCAGCATGGGCACCGGCATTGCGGGGCTCGAGCATGTCATTTCGTCGAACGAGGCGTTTCACCTGACCGAGCTGCCGCGGCGCATCCTGATCCAGGGCGGCGGCTATATCGCGGTCGAGTTCGCCTGCATCTTCGCGGGACTCGGCAGCGAGGTCACGCTGGTCTATCGCGGCGAGAACATCCTGCGCGGTTTCGATGACGACGTGCGCGCGCATCTGCGCCACGAGATGGAGCGGCGCGGCATCCGCGTGCTGTGCAAGCGCATCGTCGAGGCGGTCGAGAAGGTCGATCACGGGCTGTGCGTCGAGCTCTCCGACCACGAGGACATCGTGGTCGACAAGGTGATGTTCGCGACCGGCCGGCGGCCGAACGTCGCCGGGCTGGGGCTCGAGGTCGCGGGCGTCAAGCTCGACCCGAAAGGCGCGATCGCGGTCGATGAGTTTTCTCGCACCAACGTGCCACACATCTATGCGGTCGGCGACGTGACCGACCGCATCGCGCTGACGCCGGTGGCGATCCGCGAAGGGCATGCCTTCGCCGACACGGTGTTCGGCGGCAAGCCGACCAGGGTTGATCACACCGATGTGCCGAGCGCGGTGTTCTCCGAGCCGGAAGTGGGCGTGATCGGGCTCACCGAGACGCAGGCGCGCGAGCGCTTCCATCGCGTTGACATCTACAAGACCACGTTCCGTCCGATGAAGACGGTGTTCGTCGGCAGCGAGGCGCGCACGCTGATGAAGCTGGTCGTCGACGGTGCGAGCGATCGCGTGCTCGGCTGCCATATCGTCGGGCCGGACGCCGGCGAGATGATTCAGGTGCTCGGCATCGCGATCAAGATGGGCGCCACCAAGGCCGACTTCGACGCCACCATGGCGGTGCATCCGACCGCCGCCGAAGAGCTGGTGACAATGCGCACGGTCACGGAGACGCATGTGCGGCAGGCGGCGGAATAGAATCCGCGGACGCGGCGCCCGCCATGTTTGCCCTCGCCCGCATAGCCCGTCGAAGACGGGCGTAAACGCCCTTGTCCGGGGAGAGGGCATCGCCCGAATCTCAACATCCTCGGTTGGGAGAGGGCGCTTCGCTTCCCCCTCCCAATCTTCCGCGCGGAATTACTGAGCAGCCCTCCCCCGCAAGAGCGGGAGAGGGCGCAGTAACGAGCGCAGCGAAAGATTCCTCTAAACCCGCCCCGGCCGCTGCCATAGCCGCCAGATGATGAACACCACGAAGGCGACGTGGAAGGTCAGGTTGTGGATGAACAGCGCCTGCGGGCCGATCTGGCCCATCAGCCAGGCGGCGCTGGTCGGGCCGACGATCGCGCCGATCGTGTAGGCGAGCAGCAATCCGGTCGACACCTCGACGGCGTTCTCGCGCCCGCCAAGGTCCTGCGCGTGGCTGGAGGAGAGGGGGTAGAGCACGAGCGCCGCCGCGCCGATCAACGCGGCGAGGAGGATCAGCACCCACGGATCGCTCTTCGCGTACCAGACGATCGCGGCCTGCGCGGCGACCGCGAGCGCGATCGCGACCAGCATGAGGTAGCGCCGGTCATGCCGGTCGGCGAGCCGTCCGACCGGCCACTGCACCAGCGCGGCGCCGAGGATCGCGGCGGTCATGAAGCTCGCAACGCCGCTGGCGCCAAGCCCGCTGCGCTCGGCAAAGACCGGCGCGAGCGACCAGAACGTGCCGTTCGCAATGCCCGACACCAGCGCGCCGGCGACGCCGACCGGCGAGATACGAAACAGCCAGTGCAGGCGCAAGCGCGGCACCGGCGGCGGTTCGGGCGGATCCGTGCGCGTATAGGCGAGCGGCAGCACCGAGAGCGCGAGCGCCCCGGCGACCAGCGAGAACGGCACGAACGAGGCTGGGTTGATGAAGCGGATCGCCTGCTGGCCGCTCGCGCTGCCGGCGTAGTGGATGATCTGGTACAGCGCGAGCACGCGTCCGCGCACGACGTTGTCGGCCTTGTCGTGCATCCAGCTCTCGATCGTGGCGTAGAGGCCCGCGAAGCAGAAGCCGGTGACTGCGCGGATCGCCGCCCAGGCGGCCGGCTCGACGAAGATCGGATGCGACAGCGCCGTCACGGTCGCGATCGCCACGAAGGCCGCGAAGGCGCGGATATGGCCGGCGCGCGCGATGATGCGCGGCGCCGCGATGCAGCCGACCAGCATCCCGCCGAAATAGGCCGAGCCGATCAACCCGATCGAGAGCGGCGGAAATGACGCCGCGGTCGCGCCCAAGGGGATCAGCGTGTTCGACAGCCCGTTGCCGAAGATCAGAATGAACACTGCGCCGAGCAGCGCGGAGACCTGGGCATAAGCGGGATGGAGGGGCATGAGACGAGAAGCAATGACTCAAGGGGAGATGAAGTTCCGCGGGCGCGCCGGACGCGCTGACTTTGCGACAGCCCCATCAACTGCGCATAATTTGTGCAAACATCAAGATCATGGCTAACGAGAAGTTATCAGCATGGAAACTTTTTGATCCGATGTTCGGCCCGGTCGATTTGAGGGGCGAACTGACCGATGCAGGCCGTAGCGCAAAGCAGCGAAACCGTCACGCTCGGGGATATTGCCGGCCTCACCGGCAAGGTGCGCGGCGTCGCCAATGACAAGATCAACCAGATTCAGAAGGTCACGAGCCGCGTGCGCATTCTGGCGCTCAACGCGATGATCGAGGCCGAGCGCGCGGGCGATGCCGGGCGCGGCTTTGCGATCGTCGCGCAGGAGGTGCGCGGGATCTCGGCCGAGGTCGGCAACATCGCCTCGACGCTCGACGCCGAGCTTGCGGCCGAGATCGCGGCGCTCGACCGGCTGACCCGCCTGATGACCGCGCAGGCGCAGGGCACGCGCCTGGTCGATCTCGCGCTCAATGCGATCGAGATCATCGATCGCAATCTCTATGAGCGCACCTGCGACGTGCGCTGGTGGGCGACCGACAGCGCGGTGGTCGATTGCGCGAGCCAGCCCGAGCGCGCGCGGCAGGACTACGCCTGCGAGCGCCTCGGCGTCATCCTCGACGCCTACACGGTCTATCTCGACATCTGGCTGTGCGACCTGTCCGGCCGCGTGATCGCGAACGGGCGCCCGGACAAATATCAGGCGATCGGCGCCGACGTATCGCACGAGTCTTGGTTTCGCCGCGCGCGCGATCTTTCGAGCGGCAACGACTACACGGTTGCCGACATTGCGCGCCAGGCGGCTCTCGGCGGCGCGCAGGTTGCGACCTACGCGGCGAGCGTGCGCGCGGGCGGTCGCGCCGACGGCCGGCCGGCCGGCGTGCTGGCGATCCATTTCGATTGGGAGCCGCAGGCGCGCGCGATCGTGAACGGCGTGCGGCTGACCGAGAGCGAGCGGGCGCGCACGCGCGTGCTGCTGGTCGATGCCAAGCAGCGCGTCATTGCGGCGAACGACGCGCAGGGCATCCTGAGCGAAACGATCCCGCTCGAGACCGGCGGCCGCAGTTCCGGCTTCTATTCTGACAGCCACGGCCGCACGATCGCGTTCCACGCGACCCCGGGCTACGAGACCTATCAGGGGCTCGGCTGGTACGGGGTGATTATTCAGCAATCGTAGCCCGGATGGAGCGGCCGCCGAAGGCGGACGCGCAATCCGGGACGGACGTCGCCGGATGAACCGCCGCTCCCGGATTTCGCGCTACGCGCTTCATCCGGGCTACGGGGCACAAGATCGATTTTCTTGATCCTTTCGCGCGATTTGGGGCGTTCTCGCCGCGGATGGCCTCGTGTATAAGGCGGGCCGCACGGAAGGAGTTTGCGTCATGCCCGAGCGTTGGACGCCGGAAAGCTGGCGGGCAAAACCCATCGTCCAGGTGCCTCAGTACCCGGACGCCACGAAGCTTGCCGCCACCGAGGCGCAGCTCGCTTCGTTTCCGCCGCTCGTTTTTGCCGGCGAGGCGCGCAACCTGAAGAAGGCGCTCGCGCGCGTTGCGGCCGGCGATGCTTTCCTGCTCCAGGGCGGCGACTGCGCCGAAAGCTTCGAGGATCACAGCGCCAACTCGATCCGCGACTTCTTCCGCGTGTTCCTGCAGATGTCCGTGGTGTTGACCTTTGCGGCGGCCTCGCCAGTCGTGAAGGTCGGCCGCATCGCGGGACAGTTCGCGAAACCCCGTTCGTCGCCGGTCGAGAAGCGCAATGGCATCGAGCTGCCGAGCTATCGCGGCGACATCGTCAACGGCGCCGAGTTCACGCCGGCGGCGCGCACGCCCGATCCGGCGCGGCTGATCGAGGCCTATCATCAGTCGGCCGCGACCTTGAACCTGTTGCGGGCCTTCGCGCACGGCGGCTACGCCAGTCTTGGGCGCGTGCATCAATGGATGCTCGGTTTTGTAAAAGATGCCCGCGCGATCGACCGCTATCGCGAGGTCGCGGATCGTATCAGTGAGACGCTCGCCTTCATGCAGGCTTGCGGGCTCGATCTCGAAAGCCATCCGGAACTGCGCGGCACCGACGTCTACACCAGCCACGAGGCGCTGCTGCTCGGCTACGAGCAGGCGATGACACGCCAGGACTCGACGACTGGCGACTGGTACTGCTGCTCCGGCCACATGGTGTGGATCGGCGACCGCACGCGCCAGGTCGACCACGCGCATGTCGAATATTTCCGCGGCATCAAGAACCCGATCGGCATGAAATGCGGGCCGTCGCTGAAAGCCGACGAGCTCATCCGCCTGATCGACATTCTCAACCCGGAAAACGAAGCCGGCCGGCTCACCCTGATCTGCCGCTTTGGCGCCGACAAGGTCGCCGACCATCTGCCGGCGCTGGTGCGCGCGGTGCAGCGCGAGGGGCGCAGCGTGGTGTGGTCCTGCGATCCGATGCACGGCAACACGATCACGGCCGAGAGCGGCTACAAGACGCGTCCGTTCGACCGCATCCTGCAGGAGGTGAAGACCTTCTTTGCGGTCCACGCCGCAGAAGGGACGCATGGCGGCGGCGTGCATCTCGAGATGACCGGCAAGGACGTCACCGAATGCACCGGCGGCGCACGCGCGATCAGCGATCAGGATCTCAACGACCGCTATCACACGCTGTGCGATCCGCGGCTCAATGCCGAGCAGGCCGTCGAGCTTGCTTTCTTGCTCGCCGAATTGCTCAAGGCCGAGCGTGGCGCGAAGGTTAAGCCATTGCCTGCGGCGGCCGGCCTCTAGCGTCGAAAATTTTAGCAAGTGGTGCTGGGCGGCTCCGCGACGTGCATCGAACGCGTAGGGCGGGCTAAGGCGCGGGCCAGGGCGTTGACCTCTCCAAGTGAAACCGCGGCAGCGCCGTGCCCGCCGCCGCGCAGATGGCGGGCACGTCGCCATAGCGCGTCGCAGACGCGCGCAAGCGCGCTTATGGTTCCTTTGCCCGCCCTACGGGTGCGCAGCGCGGCCTCGCGCTACATGCGTAGCACTACGTAGCTCCGGCATTTGAATTCATTTCGGCAGGAAATCTTAAACCGGCCCGATCTTAATGGGGTTTCCAAAATTGGAACGTGCCCCATGATGCATCACGAGCTCACGAAAATCGCGGCGGAACGCTCGCCGGAGAAACGGCTCGAATTGCTGCACCGGGGGAACGACCTC
>Ga0081539_10001382_pt1 | contig 41998 bp, 30 predicted proteins | sample TabmetS4T2R2_FD_71023 | JGI IMG/M metagenome (GOLD analysis project Ga0081539, IMG submission 71023) | Tabebuia heterophylla rhizosphere microbial communities from the University of Puerto Rico - S4T2R2 | ecosystem: Host-associated > Plants > Roots > Rhizosphere ... | reverse complement strand
GCCCTCGTTTCGGTACAACAGACTCGATCCGCACAAGCCGTTCTTAAAGAAACTGGGGAGAAAGAGATCCAGATCGCCATCGTTATCGTAATCGACTGCATTACCCGCACGATTACGGGAACCGATTCCGGTGACGCCGGAAGAAACCGCGATATTGGTGAATGTCCCGTCGCCGTTATTGCGCCAGAGATCATTATAGTCAATGACCTTGTCTTTGAGTGTCCCTTTGGCCACGACAAGATCAAGATTGCCGTCGTTGTCTAAATCAGCCCAGCAAGGGCCATGAGCATCGCCATCGTCCTTGAGCATGCCAGCGGCGGTCGTGACATCGCTGAAAGTGCCGTCGCCATTGTTGTGCCAGAGTTGACAGATGGAGCCCAGATGTCCAACCGTGAAGACGTCGACATATCCGTCACGATCGTAATCTCCCCAGGCCGCGCCCCAGCTGAGGTTGTATTGGAAGAGGCCGGCAGCCTCGGAGACATCGCTAAAAGTGAGGTCGTCTATGGCCCCCGCGGGAGGGCAACCGATCGCATTAGCATGAGCCGCATACGGCTGCACTACCAGCGGGGCACAAAAGAAAAATAACAGAGCCAACGGCAGGCGTCGTCCGAGCATGGTCGCCCTCTGACGAAGACCCTCCTGCGAGGGGCCGGGCCCCAGGGAAAGCGCGAGTGTTTGCATTCGGGTTGTTACTGGGATCACAGTTTCCATGGGAGCCAAAAAGTACTAAAACGAATTCTTCTTGGAAGAATGTTTTGTTCACCCACATTCATGCGAAACTCCTGTCAATGTTGTCAAGACCCCAAAAAGGGGGGTAAGGCTGTGTCCCAGAGGTAAAAACGGCGGGTGCGACGCTTTCGCGTCCGTTAGGTTTGAAATGTAACAAATTGGTATGCAAAGCGGATCTCCGGCGCTAAGGTTTTGGCCGCATCCATGGATGAACGCCCCCCTCGAAACCCCGCCCACCCTGCCGCGGTTGCGAATCCGCACCGGGCATCCTCGCTGATCCACATCTCGGCATTGTCTGTCCAGACTATTACGCTATGACCAGCTCGTCGATCAGGGACTGGGAATAATGTTCGTCAACCTGCCTCTGGAGCTTGCCACCCAAATGCCGACGCCATCAAAGAGCACGTCAAATGGCAGTTCAGGGACATGAAAGGTCTCCTCCACCGTACCGTCTTCTGGGTTCAATCGTGTGAGCTGATTATCCAGCTCGGTCGCGACCCAAAGGGAGCCCGCGCCGTAGGCGATGCCCTCGGGATTGCCCTCAATGTGGAAGGTATTGAGGAGAACGCCATCGATGGCTCGAAGTTTTGTGATCGTCTCTCCGAAGCTGTTGCTGACATAGATATTGGCCCCATCACTGGCGATAAAGTAAGGATATGCGCCGACGGGGTATTTGCCGATGAGTTGCGCATCGAGCGAGAGTTTGGCTACAGCATTGCCCCCTTGGTCTGGGCCCCCAAACGTTAGGACGACCCAAATGTTAGCGCCATCAAAGACCATGGGTCCAGGTCCTCCGTTGAGATCAATCCTTTCGATGGGCCTGCCATCCTTGCGACGGAGCTTTGAGACCCAGCCGCGGGTTCTGTTCGAGACCCACATGCTAGTGCCATCGAAAACCAAACCCTGTGGATCGTCGGACGTTGTCAAGATATCGACTAAGGCGCCGTTACTCGCCCGCAGCCGCGTGAGAGTATCGGTACCATCGCTTCCCACCCACATGTTTCTTCCGTCATATGCAAGGGCAAAATCGTGTATCCCTAAAACGCGAAACTCGTCCAGCAGCGCACCATCGCTGGCCCGGTGCTTGGCTACGTACGGATGCTCAGTGCTGCTCACCCAAATGTTTTCTCCATCGAAGGCGAGTTCCCACGCCCCGGGTATCGTCTCGTAACCTTTCACAGTGTCGAAGGGCTGGAAGCTTGCTCCGAGCAGCAGCCCAGCGCTCGTTGACAGCACGACGGTGATGAAAAGAACTACCCAGCCACAAGAACAGTGTGCTTTCATGTCGCCATTTCGACCGCTTGCCGCGTAAATTGTCAAGGCTAATCCAACGTGATCGCGGTATCCCCTACGGGAGCGCGCTCCCAACAGTCGCTGCCACTCCTCCAGGTCACCCGCAAAACCCAAGGCCGCATGCCTGCTGCCAACTAATCAGGCGCATCTATTAGTCGCCCGCACTCATGGAACAACCGTCAGGATAAGATCATTCCCGTCGCCGCCGCCGTAGCTGGCTTGCAGATTCGTGCCGTTCACATTCACGATTCCGCCATCCGGCAGGTTGCTGAAGGTCCCGTTGATCGGCTTCGCGTTGGTGTTGCTGATCACGTTAAGGACTGTGCCGCGTCTGATCCGGCTCTGACTGCTGGAGCTGATCACAATCGTTCCGTCGTTGATTGTCACCCATTTGGCAATCACCAGATCGGAGCGCACCCGGTCCCGGTTGCCCTTGAAGGTGTACGTGTAAGTCGCATCCGAATTAACGGTCAGTGCGCTCTGGATCGTGAGTGTGAATTGCCTGTTCGTCCCCACTCCCGGAGTCAGAAACGCGCCCGACCCGCTGCCCGTCCCAACCGTAACCGCGCCGGCGATAATCCCGCTCCCGCCGAGAGTACCGGCATTCACATTGACAGGTCCGGTGCCCGTCGCCGAGCCAGTTGTGTTACTCACCCTCATAACGCCTTCCGCCACAGTCGTGCCGTCCAGGTAAAGATTAACGCCGCTCAAAGTGAGAGTGCCAGGGCCGGTCTTAACCAACGAGCCGTTGCCGTTAATCACCCCGGAAAAAATTGTGCTTAAGCCATTTCCTCCAATCATCAGGCTGCGCTGACTGAGGAACACAACTCCATCGCCTTCGAGCGAGCCAAACGTCATCGGCGGTTGCGAAAATGCTGGCCCAGATCGAGATTGCCATTCCCGAACAGTTCCACCCGCGCCGTCCCACCGTCTGTGGTTCGCAAAAATATGATAGAACCGCCGACCCCTCCATTCACGCCGCCATTTGCGATCAGGGTCGCGTTACCAGCCAGCGAGCTATCATTAAACGAGATCAGCCCGCCGCCTGCCCCGCTGACTGCGCCGCCATTAGCGATAATCGTCGCGTTAGCCGCACTCGGGTTATTACCTTGAAATATTGTCGAACCCCCTTGTGCGCCGCTGACCTGCCCGCCTTCATTGAGAATCGTGCTCTCTGCCGCATTGGTATGAAACGAAAACGAAACCCCGCCTCCCGTTGCTCCGCTCACAGTTCCACCGAGATTGTGGAGAGTTGCGCTACCGGCGTTAGGCACAGGAATGGAAATGTTCGTGGTGTTAGAGACGGCGAAGGTAGCCGTATCGAATGGCCCCGGAACGGTGTTAGAAGACCAATTAGCTGGAGTGTTCCAGTCATTGTTAACGGGATTCGCAATCCACGTGCCGTCATCACCGTGCGCGAAACGACAAGCCAGCAAACACGTAATTGAGACGGCAACAGAAAGCCGGATTGCCGGACGAGAAGAGCCGCCTTTCATGGCATCATTTGGGCTGGTTCTAGGCTGAAAAGCGAGGCAGTTCAGGCGGTAATCTCGCTATTCTCACCGCGGACCAGCCCCAAAAGTCGCTAACACTCTCCAAATCGTCGCGAAACCCCAAATCACACGCCTGCTGCCAACTGAGCTGCGCCGACACTTGACAACGTTTGCCGCTCTTCGTGTCGGACATGCGTTGGTATTGGCGGCGAGAAACGAAGAGGTGTGACACGAGCGGGTCATGTTCCCTCCGCATTTCGTCGATGGCTGCATTCACTTCGCTCATAGCGTCACCCACTGCCGCGAGGGGCATTTTGGAAGCGACTGGGCCGCACCTGCTTGATTCGTAATCCAAATGGAGAGTCCGTCTTGACTTTTCAGGCCAGGAGTGGACTCTCCGAAATCTGCCAGGAGGCAAGACGGGTGGACACATAGGTTGAAAATGACCTGTGATTCCGCGAGGAAACTCTGACGGAAGAGCGATTTACGGGGGGTATAGCTCAGTTGGTAGAGCGTCTCGTTCGCAATGAGAAGGCCAGGGGTTCGAATCCCCTTACCTCCAGATCCGTCGTTAGGCAACCGGCGCCGGCTCGGACGGCGCGGAGACCGTGGCCCGGGAGTTGAGGAAGCGCGCGATCTGCTCGACCCATGGGCCCCGCCCGCACTCGAAGAGAAAGTGGCAAGCGCTTCTCTTATCGTTAGGGGAAAGGATCAGATTCTCGGAAAGAAACTTCGGTTCCCGGCGGGCCTCGAAACTCCCTAACGATAAGGTTCGCGCGCGCGAGCGCCAGCCCCGGGAGATGATGAAAAGCAGCCGACCCGCATCCTCATTCGTGGCCACAAGCAACCCGGAGCTGTTCGCCGGAATACCGGGCACTCGTTTCGCTATGCAAGGGACAGCCCAGGCGGCCGTCTCGCCCAGGAGGTTCTCTTTGGCGAAAATCGAGGCATAGCGCGAAGGCAATCGCGCCGGGAGGTCGGTCGCTGCCTCGTGCTCGGCCGGGCGGTTCAGCTTTTTCCAGATCAGCCACAACTTCACCCGCACCGCCCGCCCGATCCTGGGAGCAAAGTAGAGAATAATGGCGAGGAGAAGGACGAAAATCCCCAGTGCGAGGACCGGGTTGAAATGGATCAGCGCCAACCCGCCCAGGACGAAGGCGTCTTCGAGGAGGCTGAGTCCGATGTTTGAAAATGGCTCGGGCGAGGTGTTGGTGACGAGCCGGGTCGAGGCCTTGGCCGAATGGGTGACGAGACTCGCCCCACCGGCCACGAGTGCAATCACGACATCGAAGACCGGGCTGGGCTCGCCGAGCACACGGATGGCGAGCAGTGCGCCCCCGATCGGACGAATGATCGTGTGCACTGTATCCCAGGCCGAATCGACCCAGGGAATTTTGTCGGCGAAAAACTCCAGCACATAGAGGGTGCCTGAGAGCCAAAGAATCGCGGGATCGCCCAGCACCGCGAGCGACTGATAGTTCGGCCCGAGAACGATCCACTGGAAATGAATCGCCAGCCCGGTGGCGAAGACCGTGAGGTAGAGGTTGAGCCCGGCGAGACTGGCCAGGCCGAGCGCGACCCCGAGCAATTTCAACTGCTCCACCTCGTAACTATGCGAGGTCACGGGGCGAAGTCACGTGCTTTTGGCCGCTTTGCGTTTGCGATGCTCACGGAGCGCTGATAACTCCTGCCCATGCTCGACATTCACCTCATTCGCGAACAACCCGACTGGGTGAAAAGTCGCCTCGCGACTCGCGGCGGAGGCGATGAGGCCAAAATCGACGAGCTGCTCGTGGTCGATGCCGAACGGCGAAAACTGCAGACTGCCCTTCAGCAATGCAACGCCGAGCGCAAACGGCTGAGCAAGCAAATCGGTGGCGCGCGCAGCCGCGGGGAAGATTCGACTGCGCTCGAGGGGGAGGTGCGCAAGGTTGGCGATGAGTCTGCCGAGCTCGTCAGGCAGACCGCCGCGGCGGAAGAAGCCCAGCACGACTTGCTCCTCAACATCCCGAATCTGCCGCACGAAAGCGCTCCGATCGGCACCACTCCGGCGGATAATCCCGTCGTCCGCAGCTGGGGCGAGAAACCGCAGTTTGATTTTGCGGCGCTCGATCATGTCGGTCTCGGGACGAAACACAATCTGTTCGATCCGGAGCGGGCCACGAAGTTGAGTGGGAGCGGATTTATCTGTTTCACCGGCGCCGGGGCGCGGCTGGAGCGGGCACTGATTCAATTCATGCTCGATCTGCACACGCGCGAACATGGTTACCTGGAAGTGAGCCCGCCTTTTCTCGTTAGGCGCGATTGCATGATCGGCACCTCGCAGCTGCCGAAGTTTGAAGAAGACATGTACGCTCTGGAAGAAGGCGCGATGTTCCTTGCCCCGACCGCGGAAGTGCCGGTGACGAATCTGCGGCGGGAGGAAATCCTCGCGGCCGGCGATTTGCCGGAGAAGTTTGTCGCCTACACGCCCTGTTTCCGGCGGGAAGCCGGCTCAGCCGGGCGGGAAACGCGTGGGATCATTCGGGTGCACCAGTTCGACAAGGTCGAATTGGTGAAGATCACCCCTCCGGAAACCTCGTTTGCAGAACACGAGACTCTCACGGCTGATGCGGAGCGGGTTCTCCAATTGTTAGGCTTGCATTACCGAGTGATCGAGCTGTGCACCGGAGACCTCGGGTTTGGCTCGGCCAGGACCTACGACCTCGAAGTCTGGTCGCCCGGTCAAAGTTCCTATCTCGAGGTTTCGAGCTGTTCCAACTTCACTGATTTCCAGGCGCGCCGGATGAATCTTCGCTTCAAGGATGCGAGCGGGAAAAGTCGTTTTTGCCACACCTTGAACGGTTCCGGGACTGCTCTGCCGCGGCTCTTTGCGGCGTTGATTGAATCGAATCAGCAGGCGGATGGATCGGTTAAAATTCCGGAAAAGCTTCGGCCGTATTTCGGCAGCGACCTTCTTTAGCCCTTCGCGAGCATGCGGAAGCATGTCCCTCCGGAAAGAGGCGCTTCTGCACATCCAGGTGGGCTGTGTTCGTCAGCCCGGCTGGGTTTGGGCGAAAAGGTCGAGCTGCTCGCGTTCGTTAGGCCCGGGTTCCTCTGCCGTCGACGGCAAAGGCAGCTCGAAGCCGAGCCGCTCAGCCAGCCGCTGGCAGCTCTCGGGGGAAAAACCTTCATAGTGGTTGTTGAGGAAACACCAGACGCTGCGCACTTCATCGAGATGGCGCTGGATGCGGAGCGCCCAACTGTCGAGCGCCGCTTCCCGTTTCCAGAGCAATTTGCCGTAACGATGGAGCTGCTGGCCATTGCCGTCGTACTTCGTCAGAGCATCGCCCAAGAGTCGCAGGTAAATGAAGTCGGTTGTGAGCGGGCGGAACTCGAAGGGCGCTTCGTTGCGTTCGTTGAGCGGGCTCATGTCGGACCAGACCCAGGAGACACGACACTTTTCCAGGAGCCGGATGATGTGCGGCCGATGCCACGCGGGATGACGAAACTCAACCGCGAATCGGAAGTCGTTAGGCAACTGCCGCAGGAAATCGCGCAACCCGCCCTGCTCTTCTTTCGGCCCATACGAGGGCGGGAGCTGGATGAGGATGACGCGCAGTTTCGGCACGAGCGGTTCGAGCGCGCGGAGGAATGCGGTGAGTTCGGCGGTGCAATCGCGCAGCCGGCGCTGGTGGGTGATTTCGCGCGAGAGCTTGCAGCTGAAACGGAAATGCGGCGGCGTCATCTCCACCCAGCGGCGCGCGATCTCCTCCGCCGGGGCGCTGTAAAACGTCGAATCGATCTCGACCGCGGGAAAGTAGCGGGCGTAAAATTCCAGCCAGCGATTCTGCGGCAGATCGGGCGGGTAAAGCGCCCCGCTCCATTCCTCGAAACTCCAGGCGCAGGTGCCGATGCGGATTTTCTGCTGCTCGGTGAGATTCAATTTACGGGCGAAAGACCAGGTGCGACGTCGGAGGCCGCTCACCTTAATCGTATCGGATTGAAGGGCGCTGTCGCGCTTTTTCACCGCTCCCGGGCGTGGCGCGAAATTAAGTCCTGCGCAGCCAGGCTAAAGACCTGCCCCACGCGCTCCTAAAGACCCGCCCCAATGGCTCTCGAGCGCGGCTGGTTGCCTTGACGCCTCCGGCATCGTTCATTACCCTGCGTGTCCCAATGAGCCATCGAGTTCGTTATCTGCTTCTCTGCCTCGCTCTCTGCCTGGTCTTTCCGGAGCGAAGTCCCGCGCCCGTCATCTTCAAACCGGGCGCGAAAGTAAAGTACCGCGCTCCGGGCGAAGAAGAAATCAGTGGCAATGCCAATGAACTCTTCGCCCGGGCGGAGCAGGCCGAAAAAGACGGAGACCGCAAACGGGCAATCAAGATTTACAAGAAACTGGTAAAGAAATACCCCCGGGCCAACGTTTCGCCGGAGGCAACTTTTCGGGCGGGGCGCTTGATGGAAGAGGAAGGCGATTTGATCAGCGCGGCCAAGACGTATCGCGGTTTGATGGAAATCTATCCGCAGACTGAGCATTTCCAGGAAGCGATCGAGTCGCAGTTCCGCATCGGAGAGATTTATCTAAACGGAAAAAAACGAAAGATCCTCGGCATTCCGGTCGGCTCGGGTTTGGATGATGCGATTGAAATTTTCGCAGCCATCGTGCGGAGCGCGCCCTATGGGCGTTACACCGCGCGGGCGCAGTACGACATTGGGCGGGCGCGCGAGCTGCAGGGTTCGGCCGATCTGGCGATCGATGCTTATCAGGCGGTACTGGAGAATTTCCCTAACGACCCGCTGGCGGTCGACGCCCAATACCAGATTGGCTACATCTGGTACACCGCCGCACGTGCCGGCACCTACGACCCGCAGGCAGCGGAGAAGGCGCGGATTGCCTTCCAGGATTTTCTCTTCCGTTTTCCGAAAAGCGAGAAGGCGCCCCAGGCGCGGGAAAACCTCGGCCGGCTCGAGCAGCGGGTGACGAAAGACTCGCTCGACATCGCGAAGTATTACGACAAAAGGAGGCACTATCGGGCAGCGGTGCTTTACTACAACGAGGTGATCCGGCAGCAGCCGAATTCAGCTGAAAGCGAGTTTGCCAAAAAGCGGATCGAGCAACTGCGTTCCAAAGTTGGCGACGACGTGGTCAAGTCCGCCGCCGAGATGGCGGAAAGGCGCGCCAAGGGTTCCACCACCTCGATTGCGCACGCACCTGCCGCGCGGTCTTCCGAGTCAACCATCCCAACAGAAACCGCGCCCGCCCCACCGCAGATGCGCGGCAGCGGCGACGACCTCGCCCCGCTTCCGCCGCCAGTGGATGCCGATTCGCTTCCCCCGCCGGCCACCAGCGAACCTTCCTCTGCTCCTGATGGCGGTGCTGCCCTCGAGGCGTCTCCCGCGCCGGAGACCTCTCCCACCCCTGAGCCGACGGCGACTCCGTCGCAGTGAAAAACCTGCTCGGCGGGGCGCTCGTCCTTCTGTCGTTAGGTGGCTGCGCCGGATACCACATGGGACCGGTCCAGCCTTATTATTTGCGTTCGGTCCACAGCATTGCCATTCCCACGTTCGAGAACAAAACGCTCCTCCCGCGCATCGCTGTTCTGATAACCGACACGGTGATCAAACAATTCCAGCAGGACGGCACTTACCGTATTGAAAGCGATGAGAAGGCCGACGCCATTTTGAAAGGGGAAATCACCCGCGCCACGCGGGCGCCGGCCCGCTCCCTCCGCGGCAATGTTCTGGCCACGACGGAATTCAACCTTGCATTACGTGTTCGTTACACACTCCTCGATCGTTCCAGCGGAAAGCCCCTTGCCCCCTCGGTGGAAGTGGTCGGCACGACCAGCTTTTTTGTCGGACCGGACATCACCTCCGATGAGCGCCAGGCGCTGCCCCTCGCCGCGGAGGACCTCGCCGTCCGCCTCGTCAGCCAAATCAGTGAAGGCTGGTAAAGCGTGAAGGGCGAGGAGAATCTCTGGCGTATTCTTTGCGATAAACTCGAGATGCTTCGCACCGGCGGGCGCCTGAGCGAAGCGTTGCGTGTCGGGCAAACGGCACTCGAGCTGGCGCGGCGTATTTTCCCCGAGAATGATCCTTTACTCGCGCGAAGCTACGAGCAGGTCGGGCAGCTTCTCGACTTACAAGGGCAGAGCGCACAAGCCCGGCCTTTGCTGCTCAAGGCGCTGCGAATCGTGGAGAAGCTCCAACGCCCGGATGAGCGAGCCATCTACCGACTGGCGCGCCGGCTCGCCTTTCTGTGTGACGATTCCGATAGCGGGGAAGAGGCGATTCCGTTCTACGAAACTGCGATCGAGGCGGCGACCATTCTCGGCAACGTGCCGCACCCCGAACTGGGGACGATGCTCAACAACGTCGCTCTCATCTATCGCCGGAGCGGCCGGCAGGAAGCGGCCGAGCCGTGCTATCTGCGGGCTCTTGCGATCTACGAAAAACAAGTCGGGCCCGATCACCCTGATGTCGCCGCTGTTCTCAACAACCTCGGCGTTTTTTACACCAACCAGCGGCGTCTCGATGAAGCAGAGCAGATGCATCAGCGCGCGCTCAGCATCCGGCAGCGGGCCCAGCCGCGAGGTCATCCCGACATTGCGCAGTCGAACTGCAACCTCGCCGTTGTCTATCATGCACGGGGCGATTTGGGACGCGCGGCGGAGCTTTACCGGGAGTCCCTCCGCGGCTGGGAAGAAACTCAACCCCCGCCGCAGGATTACGAAGTCGGCGCGTCAAATTACGCCGGTCTTCTTCGGTCGTTAGGGAAAAACCGCAAGGCGGCGACGATCGAGGCGCGGGCCCGGAAGCGGCGCAGTCACTGAGGCCTTGAAGGAACCCGAAGCCAGCCGGCTTTGACACGTGAGGTGGCGCAATCCCAGACGTGGTCGCGTCCGGGGCTGTGAGCGCCTCGCCGGTCGAGGCCACCCTCCCGCTACTTGCAATAGGCGGAAGCGTTCCGAGTGGGGTTATACGGCACTGGGCCATTCCGAGCCGGGGCGTAAACAAATCCGTAAAGGTCATTTTTCACGTCAACCGGCTCGAGGAGTAACTTCTTGAAGTGCGCCTTTTCGGTGTATTCGATCAGCACCCGCGCGGTCCCGTTGAAGCCCCACATTTTGAATCCGGTCCCGAAGAGTCCGCCGTTGGGGAAGAGCTCGTCCAGACCGGCCATGGCGTGAAAGCAATTGATCGCAATCCTGTCCTTCCGATAGAGCCTGTCGTCGGCCCGATATTTGATCGTCCCTCCATCGAGCAGCTGCTTGCGCTTCACCCCGAGGTCAAATCCCGGTTTGCTAATTTCGTAAGGTCCCCACATCGCCACGGCACTCTTGTCGTTCACAGCCAGGGTGGTTGTTTCCGCGAGGTTGAAGTTTCGGCCCGGCGATAAAGGGCAGGCATTTTTTTCCGGAATCACCCGGCTGCCCGGGCCTTGGAAAACACAGAGGTGAGGGTTAGCCATGAAATCGCGCGGCAACCAGCTAATGGTAAATGCTTCGAATTCGCGATTCTTGTATCTCTGTTTCTTGAGGCCGGGGGTCAGCCTGGCCTGCTTGTTATCGGCCAGGACGCGAATGACGGAAATGAAGGAGTGCGAAAATTCAGGATCGTTGTCCTCATTCTGGTAGGCGAAAGGAATGATGAAGTAGCGATCCCTCGGATTGCTTCCCTCCCCAAGTCGGGCTGAAACCCGGGCTTTAATTCGATCGACGATCTGGGGGTAAAGGGGCTTGTCGTAATTGGAAAAATCGACATTTCGCTGGATCGGTCCGCCCTGGGCCACCGGTAACGGCAGGACAAGCAGCGCGACCAAAATATTGCGAATCATTCTGAACATTTACAAAGAACAGATCCGGTTTGGAAGCGATTTAGTTGTTCTGTGCGCGGGCGGCGCGATCCTGGTTGTGCAGATCGGTCCACAGCTTGCTCTCTTCGTCCCGACCGCTTCGGCACATTTATGCTGGTTACCGGCGGTTACAGACGGTCAAAGCCCGACGATGGTTCGAAAATCTTGAAATTATGAGAGACCCGTTACCGCTTCCTGTCCGCGCCTTTCTTGCCCTCCCTCTCGCTGTCTCCTTTCATGGCTGCGCCCTGCCGCTCGGCCCAAAAGCGAGTGTCACCAGGGATCGCGCTTTCATTGCCTATTCACCCGCTTCCGGCGATTCGGGAAAACTGCGCCTCGCAATCAAGGACATCATCGACATGAAAGGTCAGATTACGACGGCTGGATCCCAGTACCTGGCGAAAAATGCTCCGCCGGCCCGGCGGGATGCGAAGCTCCTCGGTCCGGCGCGGCGGGCGGACGTCACGATCGTCGGGAAAACGAACCTGACTGAGTTTGCTCTCGGGACGAGCGGGGCTAACGAGTACTTCGGGACCCCGATCAATCCGCTTGATCGCCATCGCATCCCGGGCGGCTCCTCCAGCGGTTCGGCCGTGGCGGTGGCCAATGACGAAGCGGACGTAGCTTACGGCTCCGATACTGCCGGCTCGATTCGGGTCCCGGCGGCATGCTGCGGCATCCTCGGTCTGAAGACAACTTTCGGGCTTGTCTCGCTCAAAGGCGTGTTCCCGCTTTCTCCCAAGAATTTAGATACGATCGGTCCAATGGCTAGGGCGGTGCCCGAGCTGGTGAAAGGAATGGACCTGTTGCAGCCGGGATTTTCCAGTCGATATGAAGCAGCCAAAGCGCGACACCCCTCAGCAAGAACAATCAGAATCGGACGCTTTTATGTGCGGGGAACCGACCCAAAGATCGAGCAGGCGATCGACGATTCGCTCAAAACGGCCGGCTTTCGCGTCGTCCGCCTCGATGAGCGCTTTCGAACTCTGTGGGATCAGGCGCAGTCGAATGGGAGCACGGTGGCGGTATCTGATGGCTGGGTGAGCGATCAACAATACCTGGGCAAGCTCGGCGTCGCCCTAACGACTCAAGCCACCGTTCGCCTGGGCGAGTTGCAATACAATACGGTTTACCAGGGTGCGCTGAACGGGCAACGCGCGTGGCGACGAGAGTTGAGCCGAGTTTTCAAGAAAGTCGATTTCATCGCTCTGCCCACTTTGAAATCGCTGCCGCCACATCGGTTTCTCTTCGAGCGCTCCGCCATTTTCGAGGCCCGGGTCCTGGGGTTGCAAAATACCGTGGCAGTGAATTACGCGGGCAATCCAGCGATCGCGATTCCGATTCCGTATCCCAGTCGTCGCTTCCCGGTCACCAGTCTGCAACTCATCGGGCCTCGTTTCGACGAGGCAGGGCTGGTGAACGCGGCGCGCATCATTATGGCGAAGGCGCCGGTTACGCTCGGGAAACATCCCCGCTAAAAAAAGGTCTCGGGACCAGAACCGGGACGAGGCACGAATCGCATGGTAATGCGTTCAATGGCCTCGGCTCCTTTGCGCGCCCTCAGCGTCGTTTGCCTGTCGCTTTTTTTCTTCAGCGGGATGGGGCGGGCCGAAAGCGTTTCCACACTTGTCGCAAAGGGCGACCAATTTGATAAGCGGCTGGATGCCCGGAAAGCACTCCGGTTTTACCTGCCGGCGAACCTGTCCGAACCGGACAATGTCGATCTTCTGCTTCGCATCGCTCGCCAGTATCGACACTTGATGAGCGACGCTTCGGCCAGGAGTGAGAAGCTTCAGCTTGGTGGGATCTCGCTTCAGTTTGCCCAGCGCGCTTCGGATCTCGCCCCGCATAACCCCGAAGCCCAGCTTTCGCCCGCGATCAGCTATGGAAAAATGCTCCCTTACATGTCGAGCAAGGATCAGGTCGCGGCCTCGCCCAAAATCAAAGCCGCGGTCGATCGCACGCTGCGGCTCGATCCGCTCAACGATACCGCCTGGCACATTCTCGGACGCTGGAATCGCGTCCTGGCCAGTGTCAACCTGATCAAGCGGGTGCTTGCCAGGGCGGTCTACGGCGACCTTCCTGCAACGACGAACGAGGAAGCGGAGCGATGTTTGAAGAAGGCGATCGCGCTCAATCCTCGCCGGTTGATCCATTACATCGAGCTTGGCCGCATCTACGCCGAGATGGGACGCAAGGAAGAAGCGCGCCGATATATCCTGAAGGGACTCGCCATGCCTAACGAAGAAAAGGATGACCCCGAGATGAAAGAAATCGGACGGGAGACCTTAAAGAAGATGGGCTACAGCGCCAGGTGAGAGGGGTGCTCAGGCAGATTGCAGCGCAGTTTCGTAGCCGGACCACTCCGGCAGATCCGCGAGGCCGCCACCCATGAATTGATGATGCCAGAGCTGGGTCGCGACCACCGCGGTTAAGCCCATTTCCACCGAAAGACGCGGGAGGGAGCCGGCGCGCAGCTCGCGAAATTCCTTCCGCCAGCGTGTTACTTCCCTGACATCAAAATAACCGGTGGCGCGCAGCGAATCTTCACTCAGGAGCTGCGTCACAAAAGGGGGCTCAGGATCCATGTGAAAACTATCGAGCGGCGCCCGAAAGATCACCTTGTGGCGCCGGGCGACGACCCTTGGGATCCAGCGCTCCGCGAGCTGACGCAGCAAATATTTGTCGCGGAAACCGCGCAGTTTCCAGCGCGGGTGCAGCTTGGCGGTAAAGTCGAACACATCCTCATCGAGAAACGGGTAGCGCACTTCGACTGAGGAGTGCATCGCCACCCGGTCGCCCTTGGCTTGCAAAAGATGGCCGGCCAACAAGACCCGCGCTGCGATCCAGACCCCGCGATTAAGCGGCGCCCAGCGTTTCGCTTTCTCGAGTGGGAAACCAAGCTCGCCCCAGGGATGACTTTGGTTCATGACTTCGCGCATCGCTTCGGAATAGAAGCGCAGTTTTGAAATCGCGAGCAGGCCATAGGAATCGATCCATGCATTCTGGCCGCCAATTGAATCCTCCACCCGCTCGCGCCAGGCCGCCGGGAAATGCGGCACCTTGTTCATACTCAGATAAGTCCGCCGCGCCGAGTCGCTCAGCTTAACCCCCGGGAGGAGATCGAGGTAGCCCATGAGCTTGGCCGCTTTGTACCATGGATAACCGACCAGCCATTCGTCGGCGCCTTCGCCGGTTAGCACGACTTTCTGCCCGTTGGCATGAACCCGCTCGGCCAGCTTGAGCAAAGCGCCGCAGGCCGTGTCGATCACCGGCGCTTCGGCCGCTTCGATCAGTTTCGGATAGCTTTCCAGCGCTTCGCGATCGCCGTACTCCTGCACGATCGGCGGCTTCGCCCCGATATGTCGTGCGGAAAGACTCGCCGCGCTCAGCTCATCAAATTCTGGCTCATTCACCCGCACCGTGTAGGTGTTGATCGCCGGCCCCTTCAAACGACAGGCCAGGGCGAGAATCATGCTCGAATCGACCCCGCCGGACAGATAAGAGCCGACCGGCACATCCGCGCGCAATCGTTCTTCCACCGCCTGAAGCAATAGCCGCTCGAATTCATCCACGAGGGCATTTGGATTCTCGCCCCATACTTCGTCACCCTGCACGGGAAAATCCATTTCCCAGTAGGCGCGTTCGGAGATCACTGCCGCGGATGCCTTCTGTTCGGGCATGATGCGTAGACAATGGCCCGGCGGGAGAAGTTGTACGCCTTCAAAACACGTTCGCGGTCCAGGCACGGCAGAGAAGGTGAAGACATGATCGAGGCCTTGACGGTCCGGCCGGGGCGGAACCATTCCGGAAGCGAGCAAACCTTTGATCTCTGAGGCGAACAGCAGCCAGTCGCCCTGCCGGCTCCAAAACAATGGCGCGATCCCAAAGCGATCGCGACCGAGGTGCAGTTCGCGCTTTCGCGCGTCCCACAATGCGATCGAAAACTGGCCTCGCAGTTGTTCCCACATTCCGGCGCCGTGATCTTCGTACAGGTGCGGAATGATTTCCGTGTCGCAGTGCGTGCGCAGGCGGTGACCTTTTGCGATCAGTTCCTCGCGCCGCTCGACGTAATCGAACAGTTCCCCGTTGTAAACCACGAAGACGCTCTGGTCTTCGTTCGTCATCGGCTGCTGTCCCTCCGCCAGATCGACAATGCTCAACCGGCGAGAAGCGAGTGAGATTCCCGGTCGCTCGAGGAAGCCGTCTTCATCGGGCCCGCGGTGAATAATAGCGCCCGCCATTCGCTGTACCACACCGTCCGGAGCGCGGCGTTGCCCTGTCAGATCAATGATTCCTGCGATCCCGCACATGATTCTCGTTCGATTTAGTCAATCCTCCTGATCACCTCTTCGCAGGCGATAGGCGAAGAGATTGTCTCCGAGCGAGAAAGGTCGTTCGAAAAAACTGATCCCGCCACCGCAGAAAACGCACACCACGCGACGGGTTCGCCAAAAAATATACAAATCCGGACGCGTACCGGAGCGGCTAAAAACGAATTGATCATAAATCAGTGAATGGCTTATCGTCCGTGGCCGTCTGAATCCACTCGCGCGGACCAATAGCACTACTTGACATGGTGGAAGGGAGCGCTGATCAATCCGCCCCTCCCGAGCAGGTTGCACCCATGCAGAAAGAACGGATTGCGATTATCGGAGTTGGTTGCCGGTTCCCCGGCGGGGTGAATTGCGCCGACTCGCTCTGGAAACTTCTGGTCGAAGGTCGTGAAGGTGTCGTCGACGTGCCTCCCGATCGCTGGAATGTCGAGCGCTACTACGACGCCGAGCCTGGCGTGGCCGGAAAGTCGATCGCGAAGCGTGGGGGTTTCATCGACAAGATCGACGAGTTCGATCCGCAGTTCTTTGGCATCTCGCCCCGGGAAGCGCCCTTTGTCGATCCGCAGCATCGACTGCTGCTCGAGACCGCGTGGGAAGCGATCGAGGATGCAGGGCTTGTGCTCGACTTCGAGCACGGGACCGATCTCGGGGTCTTCGTCGGGATTTCGCATAACGATTACCAGGGAATCCAAAGCACGCCCTTTGATCACTTCACCATCAGCCCCCATACCCCGACTGGCAGCGCCCACAGCATCGCGGCCAATCGCATTTCCTATTGCCTGAACCTGCGCGGCCCGAGCGTGGCGATGGACACAGCATGTTCCTCCGCGCTCACCGCGGTCCATGCCGCGTGCGAGCACATCTGGGCCGGGCGTGGCGACGCGGCGCTGGCCGGCGGAGTCACGGTAATGATTGCGCCCGGCGGTTTTATTGGATTTTCCCAAGCGGCGATGCTTTCGCCCGAGGGGCGGTGCGCCGCTTTCGATGAATCCGCGAGCGGCTTCGTTAGGGGCGAAGGCGCGGGAATGGTCTTGCTCAAGCGCCTCTCAAAGGCGATCGCGGACCGCGATCCGATTCACGGCGTCATCCTGGGAACGGCGCTCAATCAGGATGGCCACACCAATGGCATCTCGCTCCCGAGCCGGGAAGCGCAAACGCGCCTCGTGCAGGACGCATGCAGGGACGCCCGTATTGCCCCGGAAGAAATCGGCTTCGTTGAAGCTCACGGCACGGGGACGGCAGTAGGCGATCCGATCGAAGCGCACGCTCTTTCCGAAGCGCTTTGCGGCAATCGATCTTCGGACATGCCATTGGCCATCGGTTCGATCAAAACCAATCTCGGCCACTTGGAAACCGCCGCCGGTGTCGCGGGTTTGCTCAAGGCGATGCTGGTTCTCAAATATGGCCAAATCCCGCCCAGCCTTCATTTTTCGAAACCGAATCCGCATATCGATTTCGAGAAACTTAAGCTGCGCGTTCCCATCACGATCGAGCCATTCCCAAACGGAACTGCGGAACGGATCGCCGGCGTGAACTCCTTCGGGTTCGGAGGCGCAAACGCTCATGTGATTCTGGCCGCGCCACCGCCGCATCAGCCGGAAAAACCCTCGACCTTTCCGAGCAATCGGCCCTGGCCGGTGATGCTTTCAGCGCGCTCAGAAAAATCGCTCCGCAGTTCAGCTGCCGAGTTGAGCAGATGGGTGAGGGAACACGCTAATGCCAACGGCAGTTCGCCTGTTGTCCCGGACCTTACCTACACTCTCGGAGTGCGACGGAACCATCATCCGCATCGCCTCACTCTTGTCGCGAGCAATTGGGCGGAGCTGAGTGAAGAACTCGAGGCTTTCGCGAAAAGCGAGGAAACCGCCCGCATTCGCACCGCTTTTGCCGCGCGCCGGGAAAGCGCGCCGCGCATCGGATTCATCATGAGCGGCCAGGGGCCGCAATGGTGGGGGATGGGTCGCGAGCTGATGCAGCACGAGCCGGTATTTCGCGAAGCGATCGAGCGCTGTGATACTGCGCTCCGGCCGTGGAGCCGCTTCTCTTTGCTCGAGGAACTCGGTCGTGATGAAGCGACCTCGCAAATGGATCGGACCGAGATCGGTCAGCCTTCCATTTTCGCGATGCAGATTGCGCTCGCGGCGCTTTGGAAATCGTGGGGCGTCGAGCCTTCCGCGATCGTCGGGCATAGCGTGGGTGAGATCGCCGCGGCGTGCGTCGCGGGCATCTTTCCGCTTGAGGAGGCCGCACGCATCATCGCTCTGCGCGCCCGTCTCATGGAAGAATGCGGACGGGGTCAAGGCACGATGCTCGCGATCGGTCTTCCGGAAGATGAGGCCGTAGCGCTCATCGCCCGACACGACCGGACGGTGACCATTTCTGCGATCAACGGACCGCGATCCATCACGCTCTCCGGGCCGCGCATTTCGCTCGAAGCGATTGCTGCCGAGGTCGAGGCTCAAGACGGTTTTGCCCGGCTGGTGAAGGTCGATCACCCGTTTCATCACCCGCTCATGGCGCCGGCCGCAGAGGCGTTGGAAGCGGAACTCGCTGACCTAAGACCGCGAGCCTCCTCGATCCCATTTTTCAGCACCGTGACCGGAGAACGTTGCGCGGGCGAAAAGTGCGATGCGACCTATTGGGCGTGCGGCATTCGGCAGCCGGTGCTTTTTGCTGCAGCGGTTGGAACTCTGGCCGATTTCGGGGTCGATCTCTGGCTAGAACTGAATGCGCATCCTGCGCTTGCTCATGCGACGCAGGAGTGCCTTTCGACACGCGGCGTCAAGGCGCCGGTCGTCTCTTCCGCCCGTCGCGAGCGCGAACTGGAATCACTCCTCGAGGCCGCGATGGATCTGCATCGCGCCGGGGTTTCACTCGCTTTTTCCGGCATGACACCGTCGCGGCATTTGCTCTCGCTTCCCGCCTATGCCTGGGAGAAGGCGCGCTGGTGGAATGAAGCGGGCGATGCGCGGGACGGCCGGCTCGCGGCCGGCGGACGCGGCTTGTTCGACGTGCGACTCCCGACCTCCACCCCCACCTGGATCGTTAGGCTCGATTCGCGTCACCTCGCTTTTCTGAAAGATCACAAGGTGGAAAACCGCCTCATTTTCCCGGCCGCAGCTTTTGTCGAAATGGCGCTGGAAGCCGGCGTGCAATTGTTCGAGGGTCGTCCGTTTGCGGTCGAGGACTTGGAGATTCGCAAGCCTCTCATTCTGCCCGACTCGCCAGCGGGCCTCCAGCTCGAGTTCTCCTATTCGCCTAACGAGCGGACCTTTGCGGTCCAAAGTCGTTTCGAGCAGAGTGTGAGCTGGTCGTTGCATGTCGTCGGTTTTCTGCGAAGCGAACGAACCGAGTCCGCGTTCGCCTCCACGCAATGGAAGCAGCCTGACGACATTCAGCCGATCGAGGTCGATGACTTTTACCATCGGCTGAGCGATCTCGGTCTGCGTTACGGCGAGGAATTTCGGCCCATCCGCAAGCTTGCGGCCGGCGCCGGGCAAGCGGCGGGGCGAGTCGCTCTCTCCGACGCGATTGCTCCGCGGGCCAATGAATATGCGCTTCATCCGGTGCTCTTCGACGGCGCGCTCCAGGTCTTTTCCGCCGGGGCCGCGACGGTCGAAGACCGGCAAGCCCGGATGAAATTGCCGGTTCGCTTTGGTCGAATCCTCTACCTCGAGTCGCCCGGCAGTTCGAGCCGTGTCTCAGCAAGGGTGCGTGCCTTCAGCGATGACTTTCTCGAGGGCAATATTGCCCTTTACGATGAAGCCGGGAAACCGTGCGTGCTGGTGGATGGGTTTCGCGCCATCAGCGTTTCCGGCGCCGGGCGTTCCAACTTTTCCCGCGGCACGCGCGACCTGACTTATCACGTTGCCTGGGAGCGCACGCCTAACGAGTCGGCCTGGACCCCGCTGGCGCCACTTCCGCTCGATCAATTGCACGCCGCGGCGCAATGCGCCTTGGATCACGTCGTCGCGATTCGCGGCGACGCGACGCTCGAGGCGGCACTTGCTGCGCTCGACGAACTGGCGGTCGCGCAACTGGCGCGCGGCCTCCGCGAAATGGGAATCAGCCCCAAAGTTTTCTTCGATGCAGCCGGCCTCCGAGTGTCGGCAACAATGCAAGCCGCCTTTGCCCGCCTCATCGCCGGACTTGTCAGGCACAAGTTACTCCGGAAGAAGGGGGCGAGCTGGGAACCGACGCGTAAGTTTTTTACCGCGGCCGATTCCGCCGAAGCAGTTCTGCGTCATTTCATCGAGAAACACCCGGGACACCTCCCCGAAGCGCTCCTGTGCGTAGGCAATTGCGCAGAGCTGAGCTCGATTTTGCGCGGGGAAAAAGACGCCGTGCAGGTCTTGTTCTCTGGAACCGGCGCCGAGCTGCTTGATCAGTTTTATGGTGACGGGCTGTTCACGAGTCACTGGATTGCGGCGATTGCTTCGGCGGTCAGCACCGCCGCGCGGAATCTTCCCGAAGGCCGCGGCCTGCACATTCTCGAGATCGGCGCCGGAACCGGCGGGCTCGCTTCGCAGGTCCTAACGCTTCTCGAGCGCGGCTTGCATTCCTACATTTTCAGCGACGTCTCGGCGGCGTTTTTCTCCGGAGCGGCGCAGAAGCTGGCGGCGTTTCCAGAAGTCGAGTTCAAGATTTTCGATCTGGAAAAGCCGGGCACGGAACAGGAGCTGGCCGCGGACAGGTTCGATTTCATCATCGGCACCAATGTTCTGCACGCGGTAAACGATGTGCGGGCCGCGCTGCGCAATCTGCATGGACTGCTCGCTCCCGGCGGAACTCTCATTTTCATGGACACCGCTACACCGCAGCTCTGGACCGAGACAGTTTTTGGCCTGACGAGCGGCTGGTGGCGTTTCACGGATCGCGATCTGCGTCCGGAACAACCGCTCTTGACGCGAGCCCGGTGGGAAACGGTTTTGCGGGAGAGCGGTTTTGTGGAAACAGCGTCGTTGCCCGGTCTCATCGGACCGACTGGCGGCGAAGGTCAGATCGGTCTGCTCGCGCGCAAGTCTGAAGAAGGATTGGACCTTCTCGTTCGATCGAGGGGTGAAGATCCGGAAGAAAAATCGTGGCTCGTTTTCGCGGATGCCTCCGGGCTAGTCGATGCGTTGGTTTCCCGCCTGCGTGGAATCGATGCGCGATGTCGCGTCGTCAGGCAGGGCGATCATTTCGAATCTGACGGTAATGATACGTTCAGGGTGCGACCGGATGAACTGGAAGATTGGCGAAAACTCCTCGAGTCTTGCGCCGACTCTCCGCCGGAGCGGATGATTTACCTTTGGAGTCTCGAGGCGGAAACCAGTGACGTTGCGAGCAATCTTGATGCACTGCTTCATCTCACCCAGGCGATCGAGCTGACTCAGCCCGCGGCGAAGTTGCGCCTGGAACTGGTAACCCGAAACGCCCAACCCGCCGGCCATGATCAGCCGCCCGTGGCGGTGGCCCAGGCGCCCGCCATCGGATTGGCGCGTGTGATCCTGAACGAGCATTCCAATTTGTCCTGGCGCGTGATCGATCTGCCGCCAGAAACCTCTGCAGCCGACGCGGCCTCAATCTGGAACGAGCTGTCGCGCGACGATGGGGAACGAGAGATCGCTTTGCGCGCTGAAGCTCGCTACGTTCGGCGACTCGATCGCGGTCGGCTCCCACGCGAACAGTGGCTCGACCCAGCAATCCCATTGCGTCTCGAGTCGCGGGAGCGCGGCCATCTCGACTCGCTTCGCTTTGCGCCCTTCAAGCCGCCGCAGTGCGAACCCGGCCAGGTGCTGGTCGAAGTGAAAGCGGCCGGAATGAATTTTCGCGATGTGCTCAAGGCGCTGGCCCTTTATCCAGGCGATGCGCCCGATGCACGGATCTTTGGCGACGAGATCGCGGGCGTCGTTAGGGCGGTTGGTCCCGATGTTACGCATGTCGGTCCGGGCGACGAGGTCTTCGGCCTCGCGGTTTTTGGACTCGCCACGCAGACGATCGCGCGCGCGGGTGACGTGCGACGCATCCCGCCGGGATTGACCTTGGAAGCCGCGGCCACGTTGCCCGTCGTGTTCATGACCGCGTGGCATGCGCTGCAAAACGTGGCCCGCGTGCGCGCAGGCGAACGAATCCTGGTCCATGCCGGAGCCGGCGGCGTCGGGATGGCCGCGATCCAGATCGCGCTCCATCTTGGGGCGGAGGTGATCGCGAGCGCAGGCAGCCCGAGCAAACGCAGCCTGCTTAAGACACTTGGAGTAAAGCATGTGATCGACTCGCGGCGGGGCGATTTCGCCGAAGCGGTCCTGGATTTGACCGAAGGCAAAGGGGTGGCCGTGGTCCTGAACGCGCTCGCTGGGGAAGCGATCCCGATGGGGCTCTCGTGTCTCGCCGAGTTTGGCCGCTTCATCGAGATCGGCAAACGCGACATTTACCAAAACTCGCGCATCCCGCTGCGGCCGCTGCGGAACAATTCTTCGTTTCACGTTGTGGCGATGGATGCGGTGTTCCACGGCGATGAAAAACTGACGAGCCGGATGCTGGAGCAAGTTTCCGATCTGGTTGAGCAGGGTGCATTGCGGCCGCTTCCGTTCCGCGCTTTTCCCGCTTCTCGCATCGACTCGGCGTTTCGGCTCATGGCCGGCGGAAAACATATCGGCAAGGTCGTGGTTTCATTTCCGGCGCCCTTCGTGCCACGGCGGGGCGAGCTGCCTGGGCCGGGCTTCGCCATTCGACCAGAGGCAAGCTATCTCATTACCGGGGCGTTTGGCGGCTATGGGAAGATTCTTGCCCGTTGGCTGGTCGATTGCGGGGCCCGTCATCTTTTTCTGACGAGCCGGAGGGGCGCTTCGAGTTCCGAGGCTCAGGAATTTGTCGCCGCTTTGCAGAAGCGCGGCGTTGAAGTGCGGGTTGTGCCGGCCGACATCAGCTCGCCTAACGACCTCGAGCGGCTCCTGGCCGAGATCAAAGCGGTCGCAAACCCGCTGCGCGGCGTCTTTCATCTCGCGATGGTGATCGACGACGCGCCGCTCACCGCGCTCAACCCGAAGCGGATGCGAAGTGTGCTCGGACCGAAGGCGCTCGGCGCGTGGCTCCTTCATCAGGCGACCCGAGAGATGCAGCTCGATTGCTTCGTTATGTTCTCCTCCGTCTCGAGTATTTTCGGAAATCCGGCGCAGGGAAATTACAGCGCGGCCAACGCCTTCATCGACAGCCTGGCGCACCATCGCCGGGCGCTCGGCCTGCCCGCGCTGACGGTGAACTGGGGCGTGCTGGGCGGAGAAGGATACGTGGCCCGGAACGAGCGGGTGGCCGAATTCCTCGCCCGCCAGGGGACGCTGGAGATTTCGCCTAACGAAGCCACGGCGTTGCTCGAGTCGTTCCTCCGTGCAGGCTGCGCGCAAGCGATCGCAATCCGGGTCGATTGGTCGAAGTGGCGTCAATTTTTCCGCGGAATGCAATCGAACCCGCTGCTCGAACGAATTTTTGCCTCGCTCCAGCAGGAAGAATCAACCGGCGCGACGAGCGACTGGCGGAGCCGGATTGATGCTGCGGCGGCGGGCGAAAAACAGACGGTGATTTGCCAGGCGGTGCGCGACGCGGTGGGCTCGGTCCTGCGGGTCAAGCCGGAGAGTTTGCGCGACGATCAACCTCTCACCGATTTAGGCCTGGACTCGCTCATGGGGGTTGAAATCGAGAGCTCCCTCGAAGCCGCAGTCGGCGTCGCCTTGCCGCCCACGAGTTTGATGCGAGCGCGCACCATCGGCCAGATCGCGACTTTGATCGCCGGTCATCTTAGCGGTGCGACCGCGGCAGGACTCGCGGCGGAACCTGCGCCGGAAGCGAGCGCGACCGAAGCGGCAACTGCAGTGGACCTCGACGCCATCTCCGACGACGAAATCGCGCGCCTGCTTGGCAGCGAGACCGGCTCTGAAGCGGCCACCGCGGCGATCGAAAAAGTCAATCGTTAGGCGAAACCGCCGCCCTGCAATCGCGATGCCGGCCGACCAGCGCGCCCGCCTCAAACAATGGCTCGAAAGCGGGGAAGCGCAGCTGCATCCCCTAACCTTTCCGCAGCGCGAACTTTGGGAAACCTCGCCAGTTCCGGTGGCGGACAATGCAAATCACATCTGCTGCCTGATCAATGTCCGCGGACCGCTGACAGAACGCGATTGTCGTGACGCGATTCAACGGGTGGTAGATCGCCAGGAAGTCTTGCGGCTGTCGATTCTGCCGGGCAAGGAGCGACCGCTCCAGATGGTCCGAAGAAATTTTGGGATCAATTTCGATCTCCGTAAAGTTGCGCCGGGCGAAGCACGATCGGAAGCGATCGAAGAAACGGCTGCGGAAATTTTCCGTCGGCCGTTCGACCTGATGCAGGGGCCGCTTTATCGCGTGGTGGATTTAACCGGCGACCCTAACGAGCACGTGCTGGTCTTCGCGATTCACCATGCGATTGCCGATGGCTGGAGTCTCGGGGTCCTGGTTCAAGATCTTTTCGCCGCGTATCTCGAGGTGCGCATGGGGTCGCGGGGGGCGTTACCTCCTGTGCCGCAAAGCTATTTCGGGTGGGGCGCGTCCGAGCGGGCTTTCTGGCAGCCGGAGGCGTTGCAGGAGCGGATCGAGTTTTGGAGACGTGCACTCTCGGGCTCTCCCCGAATGTGGAGCGCGCTAACCAATTCCGGGCCGCCGAAACGATGGCTCTCGCGGATTCCGGCGACCTTGACTAACGAAACGCGTGAGCTGGCGCGCCGTAGCGGGGTCACATTTTTCAATGCTCTGCTCGGGGCCTTCCAGATAGCTTTCTGCGAATGGAACGGAGGCGAAGAGCTCGTGGTTGGTACGCCGGTGGCAAATCGCGCCAAAGCGAATTCGCGCGAGACGATGGGTTACTACGCCGGAATTGTGCTGCTGCGGGGGCAAATCGACCGGGCTCGAACCGTTGCCGATCATCTCCAGACCGGACATCGCCTGACGATCGACGCCTTTGCCAACGCCATCCCATTCGTCGAACTGGCGCGTGCGCTTGGTGAAAAACCGGCGCCCGGATACAACCCGCTTTTCGAAGTACGATTTGCTTTGCAAAATCATCCGGTTCCCGAAGTCAATCTGCCGAATCTTTCCGCTCGTCTGCGCATGCGCTCCACCGGGACCGCGCGCTTCCATCTCGCCTGCGAGATCACGGAAGAGCCGGACGGGTTGGAAGTGGCGTGGCTCTTTCGCGAGAAACTATTTTCGCAGCGTGACATCGAAGGTCTCGATGGCATATTTCACAAAATTCTGGCGAGCATCTGTCGTTCGCCGGAAGCACGGATCTCCGAACTGCTGAACCGACCTTCATGAACGCTACTGTCGCAGAAGATTTTCGCGAAGCGCACGACCCGCACTGGGTGTTGAAAAGCGCATTTCAGTTGCTCGTGCTCGGTCTGGTTTTTACTGAGGCGATCATTGCAGTTTCGGTCCGCTACGATCTGATCTGGCTGATGGCGCTGGCCGTGCTTGTGACCGCACATTTGATGCACGGCACGCTCATCGGTCTGCACGAAGCGGCGCATGGATTGCTCCGCAAAAACCGCCGCTTCAACGAATTCGATGGTGTGGTGATCGGGACCTTGAGCCTGATGAGTTTCAGTCTCTATCGTGTCGTGCATCAAACCCATCACGCTCATCTCGCGACGGAGCGCGATTACGAATTCTGGCCGCTCTCCAAGCCTGCGATCCCGCGCTGGGCACGTCGTCTCGCAGCTTTCTGTGAATTGAATTTTGGATTGTTTTTTGGACCCTTCGTTTTTCTCCGGGCGTTCTTTTCTTCGCCATCACCGGTCCGAAGCCAGCGGGTGCGGCGGCGCATCTGGATGGAGCTGGGTCTGATGGCCGTGACCTGGGGCATCATCCTCGGAGCAGTCGCGGCTTTCGGAGTCTGGCAATATTTTCTCTGGATGTATCTCGCTCCGGCGTTGCTGGCGGCGAACCTGCAAAGCTGGCGCAAATACATCGAGCACGTCGGCCTAACGAGCGAGACGGTGAACGGCTCGACTCGCAGCATCGTCGCCCGGAGCTGGGTTGGCCGGGTGTTCGCGTTCAGCCTGTTGCATGAGCCTTTCCACGGGGTGCATCATCAAAAAGCCGGCCTGCCGCATTCGGTCCTGCCTCAGTTTGTGGAAAAATTGGAACCGAAATACCCGGGCGAACGAACGCCTTATCCCAGCTATCGCAATGCCTTGCTCGACCTGATCCGTTCCCTCGCCAATCCAAGGGTTGGGCCACAATGGCGCACGGTTGAGTCAGCCGGCTGACCTCGGCCAGCCCCTCGATTTTGACCGGGAAAACCCCACCCGCGGAAGGCCGCGGCGCCGCTGCTCCCCGAATCTTCTTGTATGAAAACGAACATGCCAAAAATCGGCGCAGCCCTGCTCGCGATGGGACTTTGCGTCCTTTGCACAGAGGCCCGTGCACAAACAACGACCGTGACGACGACGCGCGGTGCCTTCACCCAATTTGTTCCGAACACGGAAACGTTGGTCGTGAGAAGCGAGACGAGTCCGAATCCGTTGCAATATGTGTTGACCAAGCAGACCACGATCGTGGATGAATCCGGCGCCCCCGTGGCCATCGCTCAAATCGCACCGGGCGCTCTGCTCGCGGTCGAGTACACCACGACGGGCGACCGAATGGTGGCTTCGCGCATTGTGGTACAGCGGCCGGCGCAGCACGTCGTCGAGCAACGCACGACCACAACGACGACGACGACGCGCCCTCTGACGCATGACGAAAAGGAGGCGATCGAAGAACAGCGCGAACATCGCAAGGAAGCGGTGAAGAAAGAAATCGAGCAACGCAAGGAGGCCTTGGAAAAAGCCGAGGACGCGCTCGACGATGACGACTGAGCCGAAGTCTTCCGTTCTCTAACGCGCTGGCAGTTCCGGGGCGGACCGCGTATTTCTAAAGCGATGAGTCCGTCCACTGCCAGCGCGGCCCCTTTGCTCGAGGCCAGAGCGCTCACCCGGGTGTTTGATGAGGGCCAGGTGAAGGCGCTGCGCGGAGTGGATTTTTCAATCGACGCCGGCGAATTTGTAGCGATCACCGGACCGAGTGGATGCGGCAAATCCACCTTGCTGCAATTGTTGGGTGCGCTCGACCGGCCAACTTCGGGAGAACTTCTTTACCGGGGCGAATCGGTGCCCGGTCTTCCAGATCCGGCCCGCTATCGCGCTTCTGAAGTCGGGTTCATCTTCCAGGCGTTTCATCTGCTGCCCACCTTTACCGCGCTGGAAAACGTGCAGATTCCAATGTTCGAAAGCTGCCGTTCGCGTTCGGAGAAAAAAGAGCGTGCAGTCCAATTGCTCAGGCTGGTGGGCCTCGAAGAGCGGCTTGATCATTTCCCCTCCAAACTATCTGGAGGCGAGCGCCAGCGAGTGGCGATCGCGCGCAGCCTGGCCAATGAACCTTCTCTCTTGCTGGCCGATGAACCGACTGGCAATCTCGACAGCGAGAACGCGCATGCGGTGCTCGATCTGATCATTGGCCTGCAACAGGAACAGGGGCGCACGATGGTGATGGTGACCCACGATCCTTCCATTGCCGGGCGCGCGGGCCGCATTCTACCCATGATGGATGGGCGGATCGTCTCCGGCCAGCCACTCCGGCCTAACGATGGCGCGAAAGGGTCATGACTTTCTCCACTGTCGTCATTCGCGGACTCTTGCGCCGTCCGCTCCGCACCGGGTTCACGCTAGCGGGAATTTCCATCGGTATCGCCGCGGTCGTGGCGCTGGTCGGGATGGCGCGCGGGTTTGAAAAAAGCTGGCAGATCGGACTAAAGGCGCGCGGCACGGACATCGTCGTGAGCAGCCGTAGCGGATCGCTTACCCCAAAACCGTTCGACGCTTCGGTGCGCGATCAAATCAAGAGTCTCCCCCACGTGGCCGCGACTTGCGACATTCTCGTCGAGATCACGAGCGTGGAAGATTCCGATCTGATGATTCTCTCGGCGCGGGAGTGGGCCGGATTCGCCTGGGACAACCTTAAACTAATCTCCGGGCGCATGCCGAACAGCGCCACCGAAGAAGCCGTGGTCCTGGGCCAGACCGCGGCGGAGGTGCTGAAGAAGAAGGTCGGCGATCCGATCCAGATCGAGACCAAGGAGCTTAAAGTGGTCGGCATCGTTAGGGGAGGCGCCCTGGTCGAAGATGGGTCGGTTATCCTTTCCCTCCCCCTGCTGCAGGGCATCCTCGGCACTCCAAATCAAATCAACGCCATCGACGTGCGCGCGACTCCTTCGACGAACGAAGAACAACTCCAGGCCCTTACCCGCCAGATCGAAGAGCGGGTCCCCGAGGTGCGGGCCGTGACCTTAAGCGAACACCTTCAGCACAATGAAGGATTTCGACTCGTTAGGGCGATGAGCTGGGGAACCTCGCTCCTCGCTTTGCTGGTCGGTGTGCTCGGTGTCATGAACACGATGCTCATGACGGTCTTCGAGCGGACCCACGAGATTTGCGTTCTGCTTGCGGTCGGGTGGACCCGGCTGCGGGTCATGCGAATGGTGCTCTACGAATCCGCTTTGCTCGGTCTGGCGGGGGGAATTGTAGGCGTGACGCTGGGTGTCATCGGCGTCCGTTTGCTCGGCGAGACCCCTGCCATCCGGGGACTCCTGCAACCCGATCTCGGCCTTCCCTTGCTCGGTTTGTCGGTTGTTATCGCGGTCGCGGTCGGCGTCGTGAGCGGGCTTTATCCTGCCTGGCGCAGCTCGCGACTGCCGCCGAGCCTGGCCTTGCAGGCCGGATAGGAGCCGCGCAAAAGATTGCTCCCCGGCGAATTCATGATGTGAAATCGATAACGCTCCCCTTTGTCATTAGCACGCTCTGCTTCGCTGCTCTGCGAGCCCAACAACCTTCGCCGCCCGCAATGTCGGCAGAAGAGCTCGCCGGTCGATTGAATACCTTGATGGAGGGCAGCGCGCTCATTCGCACCCAGCTAGAGATTCGCTGGCTCAATGCCGGCAAACGCGTGCTTCAACTTCAGATCAAGCAGCGCCGCACAAAGAAGGCAAGCGATCTCGCCTACCGGGTGCTTTGGCCTAACGAATACAAGGACCGGATCGTGCTCCTCCATCAGGAGGCAGGGAGCCCCCCGACCGGATCGATCATCCTTCCCCGCCAACCGACACAGCCAATTAAAGAAGCGCGGATGAGCGAAGGATTATTCGAGAGCGATCTCTCCTACCAGGACGCGATCGAGAATGTTTATGGCTGGAAGGAGCAGGCCATCGTCGGCTCGGAAAATATCAACGGAACGGCCTGCCAGATTCTCGAATCGAAGCCGGGCAATGCATCGGTTTCCACTTATGCGCGGGTGCGCAGCTGGATCGATCCACGTCGTCTCGTTCCGTTACGGATCGAGAAATATGCGTCCTCAGGCGAACTGATCCGCCGGATCGACATCACCCGGGTGGCGCGGGATGAAAAGCATCAGCCGATCCCCGCCGGTCTCGTCGTGCACGGCCCGAGAAAAGATACCGTGACCGAATTCAATGGCGCGCGGATCGATCAGGATGTGAATTTCACCGACGTTGATTTCACCGCGGCCGGGATTCAGCGCTAGCGCTTCCCTCAAACTGAATCCGGCTTGCGATTTGGCGATCCGCTCGGCAACTTACAGGCCCTCGCAACAAGGCTCACGTGGCGGAATGGCAGACGCGTACGGCTCAGGACCGTATGGGGAAACCCGTGGAGGTTCGACTCCTCTCGTGAGCAGAGTTCTTCTCGTTGTTCCGTAATAGTGCTGGCAATTGTTTCGAGCTTTACGACCGAGGCGTGACCCGGCCTAACGACCAAAGAGGCCGCGGAATCCACCCCGCGATTCCGCCTTTTCCGTGACTGGGGCGGGCCAGCATTCCACGATCTCGAGAGCGAGGAAGCGGAAAAGAGTCAGCCGGGCAAACTTGATGTCGAGGCGCAGGTTTTTCGAGATCTGCGCAATCGAACGGCTGCCATTGAATTGGGAAGCAAATTGCGCCTCCGCCACGGTCAGGCGCAACTGTTGCACCCGCTCGTAACCGTCGCGGGTATAAGCCGGGATGGACGATGCAGCCATCGCCGTCGTCTTCTCGCCCAGTTCCTGGTATTGAACGAAGCGCAAGGTGCTCAGGGCCCATTGATCGATCGTGTCTTCCGCGGCCGAAAGTTCTGCCGCGTATCCAGGCAGCGCGCGCTGCTCGAAAGTGAATCGGACGCGATCGGTCCAAAGCTGAGAGAAAAGTTTCTGGCCGTAATGCTGGACGAGTTGCAATCCCGGCTCGCGGAGGATGCAACCTTGATCGGCAAGGGTGAGGAAGAGCGGACAGCCATCTTCCGCCTGACGGCCGCGTGCGGCTTCGATTCTTTCCCGCGGAACGTTGAGCAGGGTCACGGGCGCTTCGTCGCAGTAGCGCGCGGCATTCCGCGTTGTCACCAGCACTACTCTGCCGCCGCGCGCCAGCAGATCGACCGAGTCATGCGGTCCAAAGGCGCGCAACTCCCCGGTCAGCTTCTCCCGCGCAATCGTCTGGAGTGCCCAGTGCAACGAGAAGAAACTGGAATCGCCACAGAAGTAAGCCTCGGCCGCGCGGGCCGACTCTTCCTCGGCATGTGGTTTAATCGGCGCCGCGGGTTCGCCCTCGCCGGCCAAGATTAGTGACGGTTTCGGCGGGATGGGCGGTGGCGGAGACGGCTCTGTGACCGGCTGCGGGGTCGGGCCATTACTTGCACCTAACGACTCGGTTGCGGCTTGCCGCGCCAGGGGCGGCGGCCGGCGCACGCTCGCGGGTGACGGGGTAATTTCGCGATCCGGCGGCGCAACCTGGCCGCCCTGAGCAGCGAAACCCTCGCCGCTGTATTTGCGGATGGCATGGAGAAGCTCCTCGGAAGTAAACGGCTTGTTGAGGAGCCCAACCACATTGGGCAGCTCCTCCGCCCCAGCCTGCAATTCGGTCCCAAACCCAGAGACATATACTACCGGCACCTTCGCCCGCTCCGGATCGGCCAGCAGACTTCGGCAGACCTCGTCGCCCTTCATGTCCGGCAAGACAAAATCGAGCAAGATCAAGTCGGGGGCGCTCTCGTGCGCAAGGCGCAAACCCTCCGCCCCGGTCTCAGCGGTCGCGACTTCCCAGCCGTCCTCTTCCAGAATCTCCTTCACGAAACTCAGAAGCATGACGCTGTCGTCGATCACGAGCGCTTTGCGTCCGTGCCCGGCACCGCAAAGAGCGTTTGGGATTTCCGCGGCAAGCGCGCGGTCCTCGTCCATCTTGCGCACCGCTTCCATGAGCAACAATTGCCAGTCGAGATGGATGGTGTGAGGCGAGTCCTGTGTCACCGGCACTTCAGAAATTTTGCCGCCCTCCCAGTTCACGATCTCGTTGAACGCGTCGAGACCATCCTTCCCCGGCGCGGTCGCATGCCGGACCTGACCGTTTTCAAAATAGACCCGCGCCTTTTCTCCCCGCGGCCCGGTGAACTCCAGGATCGAGGTCGCTCCGCTCATGCACTTCAGCTGGACAATGTCGGAGACGTGCAAATCGCTCAGCGCCCCGTGAAAAGTGGCGCCCGGGGCCTCATCTCCCGGCGCCAGGAGGGCTTCGGCCAGAGCGATGAAGTCGGCCCGCGGGAATGGCTTTTCCAGAAAGTGGATCGCGCCCAGTCCGCTCATCTGTTCGCGAGCGAAATGAATCGCCGTCAGAATGATGGCCCGGGCATGGGGATGGCTGGTGCGCAAGTCGTAGATGAACTCCTGCCCCATGTCGTAAGTGGCATCGACATCCAGAACGAAGAGAGCCGGCTTCTGCTCAACCACCAATCGTTGCGCCTCGCCTACGGTCCGCGCCACCCGCGCCCGCGTCCCCGGCGCCGCCTCCTCCAAAGCACCCAAAATCTCCACCGCCACTCGCTCATCCGGTTCCAAAATTAGAACCTGAATTTCGCGTCCTGCTGCTGGTTCGGAATTGGTCGCGTTCGCTTCGTTCACGGGCCCCTCTGGCAAGTGCAACTGACGAAGCAAGTTCTTCGCCATGCGCTCTTCAGGGCAAAGCAATGCCTTTTACGCGCGAAATGAAAAGATTTTTTTCGCGCCCCGTGAAATCAGCCGTGTGACAAACAAGCGGGCATCGCGCCCGTCGTTTGCACTGAAAAGTTATCCTGCGTGCACGCCGGCCGAGACCCCGTGGCCTTCATCGGTCCGCACACTGGTGGTGCAACCTGAGAAAGCCGCGAGGAGGACAATCGCGCTGAGAATAGAAAGGAGAATAGTTCGCATGGTTGTTTCGTTTTATCCTGATTCGCAACTCTTTGGCGTGGTGGGCGTCTCGGGTTCGCGCTTTGTCAAAATTTTTTATCGACTGAACCGCTGAGCCAGGTCACGGCGGCTGACTTTTCCGCGTTCATTTGCCGGGAGCGCGTCGAGAAAAAAAATCTGCTTCGGGACCTGCCATCCACTGAGCCGGGTGCGACAAAAATTCAGCAGCTGGACTTCGTCCAGGTCCTCCTGGGCGACCACGCAGGCAACCACCTCCTGGTTGCGCAAACTGGAGGGCCGGCCGAAAACCACCGCCTGCCGCACCTTGTCGTGAGACAATAAGTGCGCCTCGACTTCCGCCGGGTTGACCTTTTTCCCCGCGACGTTGATTACGTCGGAAATGCGTCCGACCAGGCGCACCCCGTCCTCATCCACGGCAAGCAGGTCATCTGGAATAAAAAATTCGCCGTTCAGTTTCTCCAATTCCGGCTCGGGGAAATAACCATCGCCCACTGCCGGGCTCCGCACACGCGCCTGCGTCCAGGAGTTGCTGTAGGCGGGGGCGCTGATTTGGGCCCCCGCATCAATCAGTTCCAACTCCACCCCTCTCATCGGCCGCCCCACAAACCCTTCCGACTCGTTTCTCGCCTCCCGATCGTAACAGATTCCCCCGCATTCCGAAGCGCCATAAAAGGAATGAATCGCCCGCCCGAACTTCTCCCGAAAGTTTCGCGCTACTGCACAACTGAGCGGAGCGCCGGCCGAAATACAGAGCCGCAACTTCGGCAACGGCGGCGGGTCGGGTACCTCGCAAAAAGCCTGGTAGAAGACCGGCATCGCCGGAAAAACCGAAGCCTCGGAGCGGGCAAGGCCGTCGAGCACGGCGCGCGGCAACCGATCGCTGCTCACCACCATCGGCACCCCGCGGAGCAGGAGCGGCGTGACCAGATTGCTGAAGCCGTAGGAATGCGAGATCGGAATAACCGCAAAGTTTAGATCCGCGTCCTTTAGGCCCATCGTATCGCAAATCTGAACCGCGTCGGCGACCAACTGTTCGCTGCGAAATCGAACCGCGCGCGGGGCGGCGGTTGTTCCCGAGGTCAGCTTAAGCAAAACCGGCCGGCGCTCCCGCCAGTCGACCGGTTCACGGAGCGCGAGACGTTCGACCGGCTCCTCCGGATTCGTCATCAAAGCCCCGACCCGGCAGGCCTCGAGCGCCGCAGCCCGCTCCAGCTTGCTCACCGTTCGTTCGATCGGCAGGACAACGATCTCGCGCCGCAGACAGGCGAGGAAAAGCGCCGGCCAGTGAGGATGATTGCCGATCTGGATCGCGAGGATGGCGCCGGGAGAGAGCGCGCCCAGATCGGCCGCATCACCATAGTGCCGACTCAATTGCTCCAGCTCGCGAAAACGAGAAAGCACGCGTCCTCGCGTATCGAAGATCGCCGGCGCGTCCGGGCGTCGGCTCAGCGTTTCCTCCCAGCCGGCTAACAATGCGTCCTCGGTTTTCCTCACTTGCGACTTTTCTCTTTCGTGGCTACTGTGGCGACTCTTTCTCAGCATGAAAGCGGACATTCATCCCCAATATTTCGAGACCGAGATTAGCTGCGCCTGCGGCGCGGTCTATCACACCCGCTCGACTCGCCGGGATATCAAAATTGGTATCTGCGCCGCTTGCCACCCGTTTTTCACTGGCGAACAAAAGTTCGTCGACACTGCCGGCCGCGTCGAAAAATTCGCCCGTCGCTATGGCAGCACCATGGCCGCCCGCGCCGGCAAAAAAGCTTAGCTGAAGCCTCCTGTAGCCGGGGGCGGTGACTCCGGCCTTTCCGCGATCCATGATCGCGGCTTTTTTCTTTATGGACTTCCAATCCCTCATCGACCGTAAACGCGAGCGGTTCCAGCAGCTGGAAAGCGAGATCGCCGATCCGGGTCTCTTCGAAAATCGCAAGCGGGCGAGCGAGATCATGCGCGAACATGCCGCGCTCAAGGAGCTGCTCGCGAAATCGGAAGAGCTCCAACTCGTTAGGCGACAACTCGCCGATAACCGCGATCTGGCCGCCAGCCAGGAACTCGATCTCGCCCAGATGGCGCAGGAAGAAATTCCCGCGCTCGAAAAGCGGGTGGCCAACCTGGAATTCGACCTTCAGCTCGCCCTCCTCCCACCGGATGAAAGCGAGGAGCGCGATGCAATCGTCGAAATTCGCGCCGGCACCGGCGGGAGCGAAGCCGCCATCTTCGCGGCCGATCTTTACCGGATGTATCATCGCTACGCCGAAATCGCCGGCCTAACGACCGAAGATCTCGAGTCGAGCCCGTCGGAATTGGGCGGATTGAAGGAAGCCATCTTCAAAGTTTCGGGCGAAACGGTTTTCCGCAAACTGCGCTACGAAAGCGGTGTGCATCGTGTCCAGCGGGTGCCTGCAACCGAAGCGCAGGGGCGCATTCATACCTCGACCGCGACGGTTGCCGTCTTACCCGAAGCCGAGGAAATCGATCTCGAGCTGAAACCGGAAGATCTGCGGATTGAAGTTTGTCGCGCTGGTGGCCCGGGCGGCCAGGGCGTGAACACGACCGATTCCGCCGTGCAGGTCCTGCACATTCCCACCGGCCGGATCGTCCGCTGCCAGGACGGCCGGAGCCAGCAGAAGAACAAGGAAAAAGCGCTTGCCATTTTGCGAGCGCGCTTGCTCGAGGACAAGAAACGCGAGGAGGGAGCGAAATATTCCGCCACCCGCAAAAGCCAGATCGGCTCCGGCGGCCGCGAGGAAAAGATTCGCACTTATAATTTTCCGCAGAACCGAATTACCGATCACCGGATCGGATTGACCCTCTACAACCTCGACCGGGTAATGGAAGGCGATCTCGAAGAGTTGATCAGCGCATTGCAACATGCCGATCTCGAGGAGCGGCTGAAAGAGTCCGCCCTGGCCTAACGAGTGACGACGCCGCCCACGTTGTTATCCCGAGCCGCCGCAAGAAGGCGAGGGAGTTCTCACGCCAGGAACGAGCGCCGCTTTCCAATTGATGTCGAAGAGGCTATCCGGATACGGCCCGGGACAGTCGATATTTTCCTGCTTCGCTCGCGGGATAAGGCCGTGCGCGTGGAGCAATTCCGGGTGGTTTATCGAGAACGCAAGGCATGACCGTGCTCGAAGTTCTTCAATCTACGACCGCCTATTTCAAGAAGCGCGGACTCGAAAGCCCCCGGCTCAACGCCGAGCATCTAGTTGCGCACTCGTTAGGGAAGAAACGGATCGAACTTTATCTCGAATTCGAACGCCCACTTTCCGAGTCGGAACTGGTGCCTCTTCGTGAACTCGTCAGGCGCCGCGGCCAGGGCGAGCCGCTCCAGCACCTGCTCGGCACGATCGAGTTTGGGAATCATGTTTTCCTCAGCGACAAACGGGCGCTTATTCCCCGCCCCGAGACCGAGCAGTTGGTCGAATACATCTGCGACTTCGCCTGGCCCGAAACGCCCCGCTTCCTCGACGTCGGGACGGGGAGCGGCGTCATTATCCTTTCGCTCGCTTCGCGTTTTCCCAAGGCAGAGCTCCACGCAATCGACCTCTCGGAGGACGCTCTTGCTCTCGCCCGCGAAAATGCCGATCGGCTTGGAATCGCGGCGCGCGTCCAATTTTACCGGGGTCATCTGCTGGAAAAAATCGAGGGCGCTTTCGATCTTATCGTCGCCAACCTGCCCTATGTCGCGGCGGGGGAAGCGCCTCGGCTTGCACCCGAAGTGCAGCACGATCCGCCAGGCGCGCTCTATGGCGGTTCGGCGGGCGACGAACTGATTCGCGAATTAATCGAGACTGCTCCGACCCATCTCCGTCCCGGGGCGTGGCTTGCCCTCGAGGTCGGACACGATCAGGCCGAGTGCCTGACGCGATTCCTCAGGGAAAAAAATTATCACGACATCGCGGCGAAAAGGGATTATGCAGGGAGCCCGCGTTTCCTCTTCGCACAGTATGGATAAGATCCTGATTCACGGCGGACATCGGCTTTCCGGATCGATCAAGATCAGCGGGTCGAAAAACTCCGCCCTTCCCATCATCGCCGCTACTCTTCTGACCCGCGAGTCGTGCGTCATCCATCGTGTCCCCGACCTGAGCGACACGAATTACATGCTCCAGATCCTGATGCATCTGGGAGCGGAAGTGGAACGCGCCAGCGGCACGGTCACGGTGAAGGCGGCGGAGGTCAGCTCGATCGCGCCTTACGAAGTCGTGCGCAAGATGCGCGCCTCGGTTTGCGTGCTTGGTCCGTTGTTAGGCCGGTGCAAGGAAGCCACCGTCTCGCTTCCCGGCGGCTGCGTCATCGGCGATCGCCCGATCGACCTGCACCTCAAAGGTTTCGAAGCGCTCGGCGCGGCGGTGCGGGTGGAAAACGGCAACGTCAAAGTGTTCGCTCCCAAATTAACCGGCGCAGTCATTAACTTGCGGGGCAAATTTGGCCCGACCGTTCTCGGCACCGACAATGTCATGATGGCGGCGGTTCTGGCCGACGGCGTGACTGTAATCGAAGGCGCGGCAGCCGAACCGGAAGTGTGCGATCTGGCCGATTTCCTCAATAAGATGGGCGCGAAGATTGAAGGCGCCGGCACGCGTCGCATCCTCATTGAAGGCGTGAGCGAATTGCACGGCGCGGAACACGACATCATTCCCGACCGCATCGAGACAGGGACCTTCATGGTCGCGGGCGCGGTTTGCGGGAAGGGAATTACCCTCAACCGCGTGCAGCCTGACCATGTCACCGCGGTCACGACTGCGCTGAGCGATTGCGGCTTTCTGGTGACAAACACGGAAAACTCAATCACGGTGTCGCCTAACGGTTCTGCGCTCAAACCGCTCGAGCTCGTGACCGAACCCTATCCCGGTTTTCCGACCGACATGCAGGCGCAAATGTGCGCGCTCCTTTCCACCACGGAGGGCATCAGCGTCATCACGGAAAATATTTTCCCGCAGCGTTACATGCATGTCGCCGAATTGAAGCGGATGGGCGCGCAAGTGCAAATCGAAGGTTCGAGCGCCATCATTCAGGGGGTCGACCGATTGTTAGGCGCACCCGTCATGGCGAGCGACCTGCGCGCTTCAGCCGCCCTCGTTCTCGCCGGATTGAAGGCCGACGGCGTCACCGAAGTGCGCCGGGTCTACCACATCGATCGCGGCTACGAACACCTCGACGAAAAGCTGAGCGAGCTTGGCGCCCAGATTGAACGTGTGAAAGAGTAGGGCATGGAAACGATCTCATCTTCTGTCCCGGCAGGTTCCTCGAGCGTCCGGAGCTGGTCGGTGCTCTGTCATGCCAGCGCGCTCCTCGGCATGTTATTTCATTTTCCCGGCCAACTCCTGGGGCCGTTCATCGTCTGGCTCTTGAAAAGAGGGTCAGCTCCCGAGATCGACGCGCATGGGAAAGAATCGCTCAACTTCCAGCTTTCCATGCTGATCTACAACGGAGTGGCGCTTGTGCTTTGCCTTGTCCTGATCGGGATACCGATCCTGGTGGGGCTCTGGCTGGTGAATATCGCGCTGGTCATTGTTGCCTCGATCAAGGCAAGCGACGGGGAGCTTTATCGTTATCCTTTGACGATTCGGTTCCTCAAGTAGGATTAAGGCTTCCGCGACGTTCCTTTGGACGCGCGCGCGGCCCCCCGTGGGGAGATGCTTCTGCGTCTCCAGGGCCGGCCAATCCGCGCAAGATTTTCATGTTCTCAACATCTTCAAGTAACTCTTTGCCCTTCGGCGTCTCGAGCACTTTGGGGATCTTGCGAAAACGGCCCTCGCGCATGATGAAGCGAAACGCGTCCAGTCCGATCCTGCCTTTGCCGATGTGCTCGTGGCGATCGACTCGCGACCCGCGCCCGGTCTTTGAATCGTTGAGGTGCAGCGCGACCAGCCTCTCCCGCCCAATCGTCCGGTCAAACTGGCGGAACATCTTTCTTGTTCCCGCTTCACTCGTCAGGTCAAATCCGGCGGCAAAGACATGCGCTGTATCAAGGCACACGCAAAGCCGCTCCGGCTCGCGCACCTTTGCGATGACTTGGGCGAGATGCTCGAAGGTGTGCCCGAGACATGACCCCTGGCCCGCGGTGGTCTCGAGCGCGAGTCGCGTCTTCACTTTCGGGATGCTCGCAAACACGCGGTCGATCGAAGCGATGACTTTCTCCAGCCCGGCCTCTTCGCCCGCCCCGAGATGGGCGCCTGGATGCATGACCAGAAAGGGCAGGCCCAGCTGATTCGCCCTAACGAGTTCTTCGGTCAAAGCACGCAGCGAGTTGGCGTGAAACTGCGGGTTGGTCGCGGCCAGGTTGATTAAATAATTGGCGTGCGCGAAGACCGAGGAAAGCTCCCGGCGCTGTCTGTGCCTGACGAATGCTCTGATCTCTTCCCGGGTAAGCGGCCGGGCAAACCATTGCATGTTATTTTTGACAAAGATCTGCATTGCCGTGCACTCGATCGTGCAGGCCCGTTCGATCGCCCGATGCACACCGCCGCCAATTGACATGTGAGCGCCGAGCAGCAACCCGGGATTTGGCATTGCCTAGGAGACGGTTGAAATACCAACGCCTTCTCGCCCTCCGGGTTGATTCGCTTTTGGCCCTGGCCTGCATTGCTCGCTGGGTCGAGATCGCAACCGATATCGGCGCGGCGCTCGCGCCTTGGCCAGGGTCAAAATCGAACTCAACGCGGGGCACATGGGTGTTTCAACGTCTCCTAGAACCGCTTCGGCCGCCAGAGCGGTTTCTTCAAGCTGCCGGAGCCGTGGTATTCGAAGAGCTTGTAAATCGGCGTGAGGACCGCCCCGGGCCCGCCGGCATCGATCCGGACATCGAAATCGAGCTGGTCCTCGATGAAGTTGATGTCTCCATGGCCGAGCATGGCAAAGATGTTCCCCGAAACCTTCAGATTGTCGGTGTGAATGACCCCGTCGCGAATCGTGAGCGGCGCAGTCGCCTGATGCGCGATGCTGTAGCCGGCGCCGGTGAATATTTTGTTCAGCAATTCCGAGAGCGGTCCGAAGATCGGAATGGCAAAGACGTTCCCATTCTTCACTTCCACTCGACCCGCTCCCCGGAGCGCCTTTTTCTCAGGGTCGCTCCCGCCAAAATCCAAGGTCCCGCTCAGCTCGCCCTGGGAAGTTTTGTAATTGAAATAAAGATTTGTCAGGCTGGGAAAATCGATTCCCTCGACCGTTACGTTCGCCTTGTAACGGTGATCGTTTCGCGCGAGCGAGATGTCGGCTGCGCCGATCAGATTGCCGGAAAAAAGCTTCCCGTTCAGATCGAAAATCTGCAATCGATCCTGGGTGAAAAGAAGCCGGCCGGCGATCCGATCGAACGGCAGCACTTTATCGATAAAAGTGTAATCCATTCCGGCCGGGGCCTCGACCCTGATCTCGAGATTTGTTTGCTTGCCGCCTCGAAACTGGACCAGGCCGTTGACCGCAACCTGGGGCGGGCGATGAAAGCGATAGGGCACAACCTGGTCCCAAAACCGCGGCTCGACCCAGTAGATGACCTCGCTCGGCCGAAGCGTGCTTTGCACGTTCGTTAGGCGGATCTCGTGGTGCCGGTCGTCATAGAGGAAGCTCCCCGTCGCCCTGCCTTCGTCTCGTTCGATTTGGAAATCGTTCACCGCCACCGCGCCTTCGCCAAAACGAAGGTTGGCGGTGGCGCGATTCATCCAGACGCCGCGGTAACGGGTGCGGCCGAGAGCAAGCGTGCCGTCGCCCTGCCAGGTCGCCGGGTCGCGGCTCATCCCACGGATGGAAAAATGAAGGTTAGGCGAACGCTGCCATTCCCATTCGCCCAAAAATGGCCGGAGCGAAACCGGCGCGAGCGGGAGAAGCGCTGAAGGAAAAATCGTGCTCTCGAAGTTTAACCGGAAATCCTCAGGCGCATCGAGCAGGTCGGCGTTGAGCGCCCCACTCCGATGACGGAGGCGGATGTCGCGGAGCATGGTCCGCTCGCCGTCCCAGGCAAAATCGAAATTGAGCCCTTCGAAGCCGACCTCGTGGTAAGAGAAATTTTCCGCTGCGAGGCTGCCCACGATCTCGATCTGTTTTTCCGGCGCGGCAATGCTCGCGCTGCCCGAGGCGTCGATCACGGGCGGGCGCTGAAAGGTCACTCCTTCCAGAGCCGCACCAAAACCAAAGCTGCCTAACAATGGCTGAAGATCGATGCTGCTGTGCAACTGAAAATTGGCCCGGCCGTTCACCCGGCTCCAAGTGGCGATGCCGGCGAAGCGCCCGGCCTGATCACTCCATTCCACCTGGGGGAGAGTCAAAGCGTGATCCTTCCACTCCGCCCGAAGAAAAAGGTTTTGCGCCCGGTAATTGCCGCGGACAATCTCGCTCCCGCGGAGGGTGGCTTCGAGATGCGCATCCTCCAGTTGAGAAAGGTCGCCGGAAAATTTCACCTGCAATTCCGGCGCCGCTTTGGGATAACGAAACTTCTGCAGCGTCGTGACCAGAGTTTGGAGAAGGCGAAGACGCTGCGCACGTTCCGCGGCCGAGTCGTTTGCCGAAGGACGATAGCTTTCCCGCTTGATCAATTGCCCGCTGGCCGAAATGCGAATCCCGCAGAAGAACCCTTCCGCCTGGCTGACCTCGATCCGCTCCGGCGGGAAATAAACGTGGGCCCGAAAATGTTTCAGCTCCGCGTTCGCGCTTTTTCCCGTCGCGGAGGGCGGGAGCGGGATGGTGAGGTCGGCGTTGCGGATATCGAGGGCGTTGAGAAACGGCTGGTGGTGCAAAAGGGCGGCGTAATTGATGTCGAGCGCCACCTCGCTCACGACCGCGAGCGTTTTCTCCCGGCGCTTGTAATCGTAGATGCGCAGATCGCGCGCGATCAGCCCGCGAAACGGATCGAGGGTAAGCCGGCGGACCGAGGCTTCGACCCCGCGCTTGTGCAGTTCTTCCACCACCTTCTCGCGCCAGTTGCGGCTGAAACCTTTTTTCGCCAGGTACCATCCGCCAGCGATTACTCCGGCGAGGAGAAGGAGAATCGCGAGGCGAAGGAGGCTAAGCGCAAACCGGACCCGGGCCGGGCGACGTAACCGCCCCCGATGCAAACGTGGGCGCGCCGGCTCGTCGATCACAGTCGATGGCATTACAGATTCCTACGGGTGCCGCCGATGTTTTCAAGCCTGGAGCGGCGGACGCCGCCATGTCTGTCGGCTAATCGCGGCGGACGAGAAGAGACTTGCCGCGCGGGATTGAAACGCTGCCCCCGGCGACTCCTGTAGCGGCGGTCTATAATCGCCGAAATCGACGCCAGTTAGGGTATCGCGAGCATCCTGCTGGTGCGCGGGGGTTTTGGCTGCAAGCTGGAAGCTCGCGCGACGAGACAGGCCAGAGGCCTGTGTTACGGCACGACGGTGAGGGTGAGATCATTCCCATCTCCGCCGCTGTAATTAGCCTGGAGATTGTTCCCGTTGACGTTCACGATTCCGCCATCGGGCAGGTTCGAGAACGTGCCGCTGATCGGACTCGCGGTCGTGTTGTTAATCACGGTGAGGATCGCGCCGCGCCGGATGCGGTTCTGACTGCTCGAACTGATCGCAATCGTCCCGCCATTGATCGTCACTCCGTTGGCTGTCACCAGGTCGGTGCGCACTCGATTCCGGTTGCCTTTGAAAGTGTAGGTGTAGGTTGAATCGGAGTTGAAGGTGAGCGCACTCTGGATCGTGAGTGTGACTTGTCTGTTCGTCCCGATCCCCGGGGTCAGGAACGCTCCGCCTCCGCTTCCCGTGCCAACCGTAACCGCGCCGGCGATGATTCCGCTTCCCCCTAACGTTCCGGCATTCACGCTCACCGGTCCTGTTCCCGTGCCGGAGCCGGTCGTGTTACTCACTCGCAATGCCCCTTGAGTCACGGTCGTGCCGTCCAGGTAAAGATTAGCCCCACTCAATGTGAGTGTGCCAGTGCCGGTCTTAATCAATGATCCATTGCCCTGAATAACCCCCGAGAAAGTTGTGCTCAAGTCATTCCCTCCAAGCGTCAGGCTGTGCTGACTGAGGAAGACAACCCCGTCGCCTTCCAATGAGCCAAAGGTCATC